>Ga0184637_10001523_pt1 | contig 15634 bp, 13 predicted proteins | sample PLM3_127_b2_FD_133143 | JGI IMG/M metagenome (GOLD analysis project Ga0184637, IMG submission 133143) | Groundwater sediment microbial communities from an aquifer in East River, Colorado, USA - PLM3_127_b2 | ecosystem: Environmental > Terrestrial > Soil > Riparian zone | place: USA: East River...
ATGCTGGTCTTGCGGTAGTTGAAGTAACGCGCGGCGAGCGGCGCGGCATAGTCCGGGCCGACATGCGCGCCGATCCAGTGTTCGCCCAGGGCCAGCGGCAGGTGCGGCAGCGCGTAAGGCCCCACCGCCTCCATCATCAGCTCGGTGAGTTCCTGCTGGATCTCGGTGCCTTTGATTTTGAGGATCGAGGCCTCCGGTCCCGGCGCCTTGCCGTCGCGGTCGGCGGCAGCCACCCGCAGGTTGGTGATCTCCAGCGCCATCAGGTCTATTTCCACCTGCGCGACGCGGTCGCGAAACAGCGGATCTTCGATCAGCGGCCGCCCACCCGCCCGTTCCTCGGAGGCGATGTGCTTGAGGAAACGTAGTTCCCGCTTCGAGTGCCCCACTCCGGCGATGCCGGTGCGCTCGTGCGACAACAGGAACTTGGCGTAGGTCCAGCCCCTTCCCTCATCGCCCACCAGGTTCTGCGCCGGCACCTTCACGTTCTCGAACCAGATCTCGTTGACCTCGTGCTCGCCGTCGAGCGTGATGATCGGCCGTACGGTCACGCCGGGGGAGTGCATGTCGACCAGCAAAAAGGAAATGCCCTCCTGCTTTTTGCCTTCGCTCGAGGTACGCACCAGGCAGAAACACATGTCCGCCCACTGGCCGTGGGTATTCCACGTCTTCTGGCCGCTGACGATGTAGTAATCGCCCTGGCGCTCGGCGCGGGTCTTGAGCGAAGCGAGGTCGGAACCCGATCCCGGTTCGGAATAGCCCTGGCACCACCAGTCCTCACTGGAAAGAATGCGCGGCAGGTAATGCTTCTTCTGCCATTCACTGCCAAAGGCGATGATCACCGGCCCGACCATATGCAAACCAAAAGGCGTGAGCCGCGGCGTACCTGCGGCCGCGCACTCCTCCTCGAAAATGTAGCGCTGGATCGGTGACCAGCCGGTGCCGCCGTGCTCCACCGGCCAGCCGGCGGCAATCCAGCCCTTTTCGAACAGGATTTTCTGCCAGCGAACGTAGTCGTCCTTGCCGAGCCGGCGGTGTTCGAGGACCTTGCGTGACACGTCGCCGAGGAGATGGGTACGGACAAATTCGCGCACCTGATCGCGAAACGCGATTTCTTCCTTTGTGTAATTCATATCCATCGGGAACTTCCTGGTGGGAAATGGGAAAGCATGAGGAAAAACGCAGGATGCGTCGGGCATTCACGGCAATGGCACAGGATAAGGGAAGCTCCCCATCCAGGCAATCATGCTGGCCGCAGGCAGCGGCCGCGCACTATAATGAAACCATAAATCAAGCGCCTGTCCGGGCTGCGCGACCCCGGTCGCGGTCCGGCATCCGAGGAGACCCGCCATGAACATGCCTGACGAGAAAGCCCTGCGGCAACTGAACGATTCGCTCAATCTCGAACCGCTGTGGATGCCGTTCACGGCCAACCGCCAGTTCAAGGCGGCGCCGCGCCTGCTGGTGGCCGCCAAGGACATGCATTACTTGACTCAGGACGGCCGCAAGGTACTCGACGGCATCGCCGGTCTGTGGGCGGTAAACGCCGGCCACTGCCGCCAGAAAATCGTCGACGCGATCAAGAAACAGGCGGAAACCATCGATTACGCCACCGGCTTCCAGTTGCACCATCCGGCCGCGTTCCAGGCAGCGGAAAAACTGGTGTCGATTACGCCCAAGGGCCTGGACCATGTGTTCTTCGCCAACTCCGGGTCGGAAGCCGTGGACACGGCGCTCAAGATCGCGCTGGCCTATCACCGCGTGCGCGGCGATGGTACGCGCCGCATACTGATCGGCCGCGAGCGCGGCTATCACGGCGTGGGCTTCGGCGGCATCTCGGTCGGCGGCATGTCCGGGAACCGCAAGACCTTCGGCAACATGCTGGCCTCCGTCGATCACTTGCGGCACACCCACGACCCGGCGCGCAACGCCTTCTCCCGCGGGCAACCTGAGCACGGTGCCGAGTTTGCCGACGAACTCGAACGCCTGGTTCAGCTTCACGACGCCTCCAACATCGCGGCAGTGATCGTCGAGCCGGTCGCCGGCTCCACCGGCGTGCTGGTGCCGCCGAAAGGTTATCTGCAGAAGCTGCGCCAGATCTGCGACAAGTACGGCATCCTGCTGATATTCGATGAAGTCATCACCGGATTCGGCCGCACCGGCAAGGCCTTCGCCGCGCAGACCTTTGGGGTCACGCCGGACATGATCACCTGCGCCAAGGCGCTCACCAACGCCGCGGTGCCGATGGGCGGCGTGATCGTGAAGAAACAGATCTACGATACCTTCATGGACAAGGGGGGCGCGGACAGCAACATCGAGTTCTTCCACGGCTACACCTATTCCGGCCACCCGCTGGCCTCGGCCGCGGCGTGCGCAGCGCTCGACCTGTTCAAGGAGGAAAAGCTGTTCGAGCGCGCGGCGGAACTTGCGCCTTACTTTGAAGACGCGGCGCACTCGCTCAAGGGCCTGCCGCATGTGATCGACATCCGCTCCATCGGACTGGTCGCCGGCATCGAGCTGCAATCCATGGCCGACAAGCCCGGCGCGCGCGCATTCGAGGCTTTCCTGCGCGCTTACAACAAGAACGTGCTGATCCGCACCACCGGCGACACCATCGCGCTTTCACCATCGTTCATCATCGAAAAAAACCAGATCGACCAGATCTTCGATACCGTCCGCGACGTCCTCAAGACGCTACCTTAAACAAGGACATTCACCGCAAAGGCGCAAAGAACGCGAAGGAAGGACAATTCGATAAAGAGCAAATTGACGCCACGATTTACGAGAAATATCTGCATATTGCTTCGTGAATTGTCGAATCTAGTTTTCGGTTTTTCTTTGCGTTCTTTGCGTCTTTGCGGTGAATTGCATTTAGACAAGATATGAAATTCGTCATCGCCCAGATGCAGCACGAGACCAATACCTTCTCGCCGGTGCCGACACCGTGGGAGGAGTTCGGGCCCAAGGGGCCGTATCTCGGCCGTGACGCCTTCGAGGCGATGAAGGGCAAGGGCATGGCCATGGCGGCGTTCCTGGACCTGGCTGCAAAGTCCGGCGCGGAGGTGGTCACTCCGGTCGCCGCGTGGGCGAATCCGAGCGGGCCGGTGGACGGCAACGCCTATGACCGCATCTGCGAGGCGATCTGCAACGCGGTCGCCAAAGGCTGCGATGCGGTGTTTCTCGACCTCCACGGCGCCATGGTGGTGGCGGATCGTACGGACGACGGCGAAGGCACGCTGCTGGAAAAGTTGCGCGCCATCGCGCCGCGCACACCGATCGCGGTATCGCTCGACCTGCACGCCAACGTCACCGAACGCATGGTGCGCAATTGCGACGTCATTACCGGGTACAAGACCTATCCGCACGTGGACCAGTACGAATCCGGGCAGCTCGCCGGCTCCATTCTGCTGCGCATGATGAATGCGGAGGTCAAGCCGGTGATGGCGTGGGGCAACGCACGGATCCTGGCGCAGACGCTGCGCCAGAACACCTCCGAAGGTGCGATGAAGGATTTCGTCGATGCCGCCCGTGCGGCGGAACGCGACGGCCTGCTGGCCGCCACCGCATTCGGCGGCTTCCAGATGGCCGACATTCACGACGCCGGCATCAGTGTGGTCACGGTCGCGGACGCCGGCAAAGCCGCAGCCGTGAGCGCGTGCAAAGCGATCCTCGACGTCGCCTGGGCGCAGAAGGAAGATTTCATCTACCGCGGACAGCCGCTCGAGCAGTCGATCGCGCAGGCGAAGCGCATGGGCGAACAGTCGGGTGGACCGATCCTTCTGCTGGACCACGCCGACAACTGCGCCTCCGGCTCAACGCAGGACACAATGTACGTGCTGCGCGAGGCGCTGCGCCAGGGCCTGACCGGTATCGCGGTGGCGCCAATTCGCGATCCGGAAGCAGTCGCGAGAATGATCGAGGCCGGCAGGGGCGCGCGGATCACGCTTCCGGTGGGCGGAAAGATGGACATGCCCTCGATCCTGCGCAAGGGCGAGCCCTTGACGCTGAGCGGAGTCATCCGCACGATCACGGACGGCGAATACACCATCACCGGCCCGCAGTTTACCGGCATGCGCTGCTTCATGGGCAAGACTGTGGTGCTCGACACCGGAATCGCGCTGGTCGTCATCTCCGAGCGCAATCAGGAACCCTGGGACCGCGGCGTGTTCGAGAGCGTCGGCATCGACCCCGCGCGCCAGCGCTACCTGCTGCTGAAGTCGCGGATGTACTTCCGGCCGGTGTTCCTGCCGATAGCCAAGGGCATGGTGTTCTGTGACGCCCCCGGCGTGTCATCCTCGGACTGGACCGAGTTCGAATATCGCAAGCTGCGGCGGCCAATTTATCCGCTGGACCAACATTTCGCAAACGGCCGCAACGCTGCCGCTGCCTGATAGTAATTGGAAATTTCACAAACACTAACCGCAAAGGCGCAAAGGCGCGAAGGAAACGCAAAGAAGAACTTGACTGGGCAAAGATCTGATCGGCGCAGAATGGGACATCGAAGCGTACGAACCATCGATCATCGAAAAGTCCAGACGTTATGTTCTTTCCCTCATTCATGTTTTTCTTGATTTACTTTGCGTTCCCTTTGCGTACCCCTCAAGGGGGTATTGAAAAGAATCTTTGCGTCTTTGCGGTGAAGGTTTCGCAGTATTCGGAGAAGGGAACAATTACATGAACAAGCCACTCAATCAGGCGTCGGTTCTTAAGGAAATCCACCACTTCATCGGCGGCAGGGAAATGGCCGGGAGTAGCGGCCGCTTCGGCGACGTGTTCAATCCGGCACTCGGGCAGGCAGCGGCGCGGGTGCCGTTCGCCGGCGAAACCGAAGTCGCCGCGGCAGTCGATGCCGCACACAAGGCCTTTCCGGCCTGGGCCGCCACTCCGCCGCTGCGCCGTGCGCGGGTGATGTTCAAATTCAAGGAGCTGCTGGATCAACACGCCGATGCGCTGGCGGCGATCATCACCAGCGAGCACGGCAAGGTACTCTCCGACGCGAGGGGCGAAGTCACCCGCGGTATCGAAGTCGTCGAGTTCGCGTGCGGCATTCCGCATCTGCTCAAGGGCGAATACACCGAGCAGGTCGGCACCGGCGTGGACAGCTATTCGGTGCGCCAACCGCTGGGCGTGTGCGCGGGCATCACGCCGTTCAATTTCCCGGTGATGGTGCCGATGTGGATGTTCCCGGTGGCGATCGCCTGCGGCAACTCCTTCGTTCTCAAGCCTTCCGAGCGCGATCCGTCGGCGAGCCTGTATCTCGCGAAATTGTTGAAGGAAGCCGGCGTGCCGGACGGCGTGCTCAACGTGGTGCACGGCGACAAGGTCGCGGTGGATGCACTGCTGCATGACCCGCGGGTGAACGCGGTGAGCTTCGTCGGCTCCACCCCGATCGCCGAGTACATCTATCGCACCGGCACAGCTTCGGGGAAACGCGTGCAGGCGCTCGGCGGCGCCAAGAATCACCTGGTGGTGATGCCGGACGCCGATCTCGAACAGGCCGTGGATGCGCTGACAGGCGCAGCCTACGGCTCGGCGGGCGAGCGCTGCATGGCCATCTCGGTGGCAGTCGCGGTCGGCGGGGTCGCCGACGAGCTGGTGGAAAAGCTCGCCGAGCGCGCCAAGAACCTCAAAATCAGTACCGGCACCGACAACGCCGCGGAAATGGGACCGCTGGTCACCCAACAACATCTCGACAAAGTCACCGGCTACGTCGCGCTGGGCGTGAAGGAAGGCGCAAAACTGGTCGTGGACGGCCGCGGGCTGAAGGTGAAAGGACACGAGAACGGCTTCTTCCTGGGCGGCTGCCTGTTCGACGGCGTCAAGCCGGAAATGACCATCTACAAGGAAGAAATCTTCGGCCCGGTGCTGTCGGTGGTGCGCGTGCCGGACTTCGAAACCGCGGTGGACCTGGTCAACAAGAATGAGTTCGGCAACGGCGTGGCGATATTCACCCGCGACGGCGACGCGGCGCGCGAGTTCGCCGCGCGGATTCAGATCGGCATGGTCGGGATCAACGTTCCGATCCCGGTGCCGATGGCCTTCCACAGTTTCGGTGGCTGGAAGCGCTCACTGTTCGGTGACCACTACGCCTACGGCCCCGAGGGCGTGCGTTTCTACACCCACCTCAAGACTGTCACCACGCGCTGGCCGACCGGCATTCGCAAAGGCGCCGAGTTCGTGATGCCGACGATGAAATAAAAGGTGAGGCGTGAGGGGTGAGGGGTAAGGTTAGAGGCGAGAGGCTAGAGGCTAGAGGCTAGAGGCTAGAGGCTAGAGGCTAGAGGAGAGACATCATGATGCGTCATGCATTGACCGCTTCGATATTTTTTCTGGTCGCAGCACTTTCCGGTTGCGGGAAGAGTGACCCTCCTCCACCGCCGGCGTCCGAAGCTGCCAGGAGTTCGGCACCGGTGAAGAACGTCGAGAGCCTGCCGTCGGGAACGATACGGGAAGGTGCGCGCACCATGAACACGGGCGCCGAGCTGGGTTCGACTCTGGAGCAGCAGAAGCAAGAACGCGACAAAGAGATCGAATCGGAAGCGAAATAGGACAACATGGGCCGCGCGTTGCGTATGCCTTGGGTTGCGATCGTGCTGCTTGCGCTGGCAGCTTGCGCGTCGACAAAGAAGGAGCCCGCGCCGCCGCCGGCAAAGGTTGAAGCGCCCGCGGTCGAGAGTCTGTTGCACGACAAGACCGTGATTCCGGGCATTCGGGTCGGGCCGGTGTTCCTCGATATGCCACTGCGCAATTTGATCGAGGTATTTGGTGAACCGGTGTCCGGCACCAACTCACGCATGCCCGGCGGCCGGCCGGCACTGCTGTACCGTTACCCGGACCCCGGGGCCGCGGAAGGTGCAGTCCTGATTCTGGTGCGGGAACACGATCAGACCGTCTATTCCATTCAGGTCGATCGCATCGAAAGCTTTCAGACCCGGGAAGGCGTGCGCTTCGGCTCTTCCGAGGCGCTGGTCAGGGCGAGCTTCGGCAAACCGCAATCAGTGGGAGAAATGACCGCAACCGGCCAGGACGGCGCAACGGCGGTGATGCGGATGTATTGTTACCTCAACGGCCTCGCCGTGCGCCTTAACGCGAGCGGCAACGTAGAAGCGCTGACGGCGTTCCCGGGCGGAGACCTGCGCAAGATCTGCAAGGCCCAGTAGCCGGCTTTGGCCGAAGCCGTCAGCCGATCGTCACTTCGGAACGTCCGTCGAGCGCGGCATCCAGTGTCTTCCAGCCCAGCAACGCGCAGTCCACGCGCGAGGGAAACTCCCTGATCAGCGCCAGCACCGCGAGCTGGCCGTAATCGCCCGGCTGGTCCTCTATTGCCGCGGGTTCCGTCAGCAGGCGCTCAAAGTGCCGGTACACCGATCTGGCCTCGCTTACCGTCCTGCCGGTGATCACCTCGGTCATGACCGAGGCGGAAGCCATCGAGATTCCGCAACATTCGCACTGGAAGCTCGCCTCCGCAACACGATCGCCTTCGATGCGCGCATAGACGGTGAAGGTGTCGCCGCACAAGGGATTCAAACCCTTCGCCTTGCGGTTGGCATCGCCGAGTTCGCGGAAATTGCGGGCATTCCTGATGTGATCGAGGATCACATCGTTGTAAAGCGAGTTCGATTCGGCCACGAGGGAATGTCGCGCGGTCAGGCAAGAGGCCGGCCGCCGTCCACCGCGAATATGCAACCGGTAGCGTAGCGGAAGTGGGTGACGACGGCCAGCGTCGCGGCGCCGATCTCGTCGGCGGTGGCGAGACGCTTGAGCGGCGTGCGTGTCGCCTGCTCGTCGCGCCACTTCTTGTCCAGACCCTTCACGAAGTCGGTGTCCACCAGGCCGGGGGAAACCGAAACCACCCGAATCTCGGGCGCCAGTGCGCGTGCCAGCGATTTGGTCATCGAATCGAGTGCCGCTTTCGAAGCGCAGTAAGCGACGTTGCTGCCCATCGCGGTCACACCGGCGATCGAGGAGATGTTGATCACCAGCCCGCCTTCGCCGGCCGCCAGCATTTTGCGGAAAGCCCTTACCGCGGCAAACGGCCCGCGCCAGTTGACGCGGAAGATATCGTCGATCAACCGATCGTCGAGCGCGTCGAGATCGTTGTGCGGCACATAGCGGGTGATGCCCGCGCAGTTGACCAGCACGTCGAGCCGGCCGTGCTTCGCCTCGATGTCGGCCGCCAGAACGTTCAGCGCGCTGCTGTCTTCTACCGGCAGGTTGGCGGCCCAATGTCCCTGCCCGGGCAGGCTCAGCAACAGATCCTTCGCGGCTTCCTTGCCGTGGTTGTAGGTGACGATGCAGGTCGCGCCGGCCTCGGCGAATTGCCTGCAGATCGCGGAGCCGATTGCTCCAGAACCGCCGATGACAACTGCGACCTGTCCTCTCACCACCTCACCCCTGCCCTCTCCCACTCTAGGCGGAGAGGGTGTTTTCTTTCAACAGCGTGACCGGTCACGGAAAGATTTACCTTGAATTTATTGGCGAGACGTCGGACATAACAACAAGAAAAATCTGCTTCCCTTTCCGATAACCATCCAGCGTTCTTGATATTCACTCCCTCTCCGCCCGCGTTTCGGGGGGAGAGGGCGGGGGTAGGTGGGTCGTTACGCTACGCGGCGCTTGCCGTAGCGCTTCACGCGCAGATCGGCCTGCGCCTTGTGACCGGCGAAGCCTTCGACCGCGCACAGGCGCGAGCAGTACTCGCCGATCATCGCCGAGGACTCGGGCTTCACCTTCTGGTAGGTGCAGGTTTTGATGAACTTGCCGACCCACAAGCCTCCTGTGTAGCGCGCCGCCTTGCGGGTGGGCAGCGTGTGGTTGGTGCCGATCACCTTGTCGCCGTAGGCGACGTTGGTTTCCGGGCCCAGGAACAGCGCGCCGTAGTTGCTCATGTTCTTCAGGAAATAATCCGGGTCCCTGGTCATCACCTGCACGTGTTCGGAAGCGATGCGGTCGGCCTCCTTAACCATTTCGGCGTAATCCTTGCAAACGATCACCTGCCCGTAATCCCGCCACGCCTGGCCGGCGATTGCCGCGGTCGGCAGCGTCTCGAGTTGGCGTTCGACTTCCTTCATCGTTTCTTCGGCGAGCCGGCGCGAGTTGGTGAGCAGGATCGCCGGCGAATTCGGACCGTGCTCGGCCTGGCCCAGCAGGTCGGTCGCGCACATCTCTGCGTCGCAGGAGTCATCGGCAATGATCAGGGTTTCGGTGGGGCCTGCGAACAAATCAATGCCGACCCGTCCCGAAAGCTGGCGCTTGGCCTCGACCACGAAGGCGTTGCCCGGACCGGCGATCATGTCGGTCGGCTTGATCGTGGCGGTGCCGAGCGCCATTGCGCCGATCGCCTGCACGCCGCCGATGGTGTAGATCTCGTCGGCACCGGCAAGACTCATCGCCGCAACGATCGCCGGATGCGGCTTGCCCTGGTACGGCGGCGCGCTCGCGATGATGCGCTTCACCCCGGCCACGCGAGCAGTGACGATGCTCATATGCGCGGAAGCCACCAGCGGATACTTGCCGCCGGGAACGTAGCAGCCGACGCTCCCCACCGGAATGTTTCTGTGGCCGAGGATCACGCCGGGCAGTGTTTCGACTTCCACGTCGCGCAGAGCGTCGCGCTGGATCTGCGCGAAATTACGGATCTGCTCCTGCGCGAACTTGATGTCTTCGATCACCTGCTTCGGGAGCTGGCGCACGCAGTCCTCGATCTCGCCCTTGCTCATGCGAAAGGCTTCCGGCGACCAGTTGTCGAATTGCTGCGACAGATCGCGCACGGCTTCGTCGCCGCGCTTCTCGATGTCGGCGAGGATGTCCTCGACGGTCTTGCGTACCTTGGCGATGTCCGCGGCGTCCTGCTCGGCGGAAATGCCGGTTTTCAGAAAAATAGCCATGATCCAACCTTCCAGGGGATGTAACGACAGTGAATTCAGGCGCCCCGCACGGGCGCATTTGCGGGCACCGGGTGAAAACCGGAAGGCGCTATTCTCAGTCGGATACGACGCCGCCGTCAATCCAGACCTTCACCGCAAAGACGCAAAGGCGCAGAGGAAACGCAAAGGAAAGCAAAACAACTTGAGGTTAAAAAGCAAGGACGTGGATAGTCGCGCCACCACGATATATCGACTGGGTGCGGCAAATCGGAACCCCCCGCTTTTTGACACGCTTCGTTTGGTTTTCTCTGCGTTTCCTTTGCGCCTTTGCGTCTTTGCGGTAAGGGTCTAATTGCGGTGAGGGGGTAAATCTCAGAGAAAAGGGAATTCGACGTCTGGCTTGCCACCGCTGATCAAATCGGCAAGCGCCTTGCCGGAACCGCACGCGAGCGTCCAGCCGAGCGTGCCGTGACCGGCATTGAGGAAGAGGTTGTGATAGCGGGTGCGCCCCAACAGAGGCACGTTGCTCGGTGTGGCTGGGCGCAAGCCCGCCCATCGGGACGCATTGGCAAAATCGCCGGCCCCTGGGAAGAGTTCCTCGACGCGTTCGATGATCGCCCGGCAGCGCGCTTCGTTGAGCGATGTGTCGTATCCGGTCAGTTCCGCGGTACCGGCCGAACGCAGGCGGTCGCCCAGCCTCGTCACGGCGATCTTGGCGTTCTCGTCGGTCATGCACACGGTCGGCGCGGCATCGGCGTTCGCCAGCGGGGCCGTCACCGAATAGCCTTTCACCGGATACACCGGCACACGCACGCCCACGGAAGCGAGCAGGAAGGGACTGTAGCTGCCGAGCGCGACCACACATGCGTCGGCATTCACCACCTCGCGGCTGCCGCGCGGATCGCGCAGCGCCGCACCGGAAATCGCGTCACCCGCGGTGATAATCGCCTCGAGCAAAGTCTCGTAGCGGAACTCCACGCCCTCGCCGCGGCACAGCGCGGCCAGGTTCTGGGTGAACTGATGAGCGTCGCCCGATTCGTCGTCCGGCGAATAAGTCGCACCGATGATGCGTATCCGCGTGGCCCTCAGGGCTGGCTCGATGGCCAGACATTCCTGAATGCTCTTGAGTTCCATCGCGCAGCCGTACTCGCGCATCAGCGCGACCCGTGCATGCGCATGCGCGAACTCAGCTTCGTCGGTGTGCAGGTGGAGAATCCCTTTTTCGAGGTGATCGTAGGCAATGCCGGTATCGCGGCGCAGTTGCCGCAGCATGGTGCGGCTGTACAGCGCCAGGCGCAGGATGGTCAGCGTATTGCTCCGGGTACGGCCGGGCAGGCATTCGAGCAGGAATCGCAGCCCCCACGACCATTGGCGCAGGTCGGCGCGCAGCCGGAACAGCAGCGGCGCATCCTCGCGCCCGAGCCATTTGAGGATCTTCAGCGGCGCGCCGGGATTGGCCCAGGGTTCGGCATGGCTCACCGAAATCTGGCCGCCGTTGGCGAAGCTGGTCTCCATCCCGGCGGCGGGCTGCCGGTCGATCACCGTGACCTCGTGCCCGGCCTTGGCCAGATACCACGCGCTGGTCACGCCGATCACGCCCGCTCCAAAGACCAGAATCTTCATGCCTGGTTCGCTACGCTCACAAAAAACCTTTCACCGCAAAGGCGCAAAGACGCAAAGGGAACGCCAAGGAAAAGAAGTGGGAAATTTACTTCGGATCCGTGCCCGTCAGCCGCGCGGCACAGGTGTGCGCATCGCAGGTTTCTTCTTCTGCCAATGCCAATAACCCTGACAGACCTCCCGATGTGCAGACACTCGAACATCATCAGAGAATCATCTCCAGTATTTTTCTTTGCGTTTCCTTTGCGTCTTTGCGTCTTTGCGGTGAGGTTTGGATTCTGACGTTCGATGCCTCACTGCGCGGTCCAGCCGCCGTCCATGAGGATGTCGGTGCCGGTCATGAACGACGCGCCGTCGCTGCAGATGTAGCGCGCCAGCCCGCCGATCTCTTCCGGCTTGCCCCAGCGCGCCATCGGGGTCTGCGTCATCAATGCCGCATTCTTCGGTGCGTCGGCGCGCAGCGGCGCGGTCAGGTCCGTCGCATAGAAGCCCGGGCTGATCGCTATCACGGTGATGCCGTCATTCACCAATTCCAGCGCCATGCACCTGGTGAGGCCGAGCAGCCCGGCCTTGGACGAGCAATACGCGCCGCGGCCGGCACTGCCGACATGCGCCATGATCGAAGTGATATTGATGATGCGGCCCCATTTGGCCGCTTTCATGTGCGGAATGAAGGCGCGCGACACCAGGAACGCGCCGGTCAGGTTGGTATCCAGCACCAGCTTCCACTCGTCCAGGGTGAAATCCGCCACGTTCTTGCGCACCGCGGTGCCGGCGTTGTTGATGAGGATGTGCGTGCCGCCGAAACGGGCAAGGACGTCCTGCCCGAGTTTCCCGACCTGCGCTTCATCGCGCACGTCGGCGATGAAGATTTCGCTTTCCGCGCCCTTCTCTTTCGCCAGCTTCTGCGTTTCGGCGAGCCTCGCCTTGTCGCGCCCGACCAGCGCCAGCTTTGCCCCGGACTCGCCGAGCGCCAGCGCCATCGCCCTGCCCAGTCCACGGCTCGCCCCGGTGATGACTGCAACCTTCCCCTGCAAGAATTTTCCTTCCATCATTATCCTCCGGATCTGCTTTTTATCAGCGGTGCGCAGTATACCTCGCGCGCCTCCACGCACCCGTTGGCACATGACACGGCTACGTCACCCCGCTCTCTGCTATGTGGACGATACCGTGTCGGAATACTCGAAAATTGTGATTGACAAGTTTCGAGACTGAAAACCACTCCTCCCATTTCGAGGACCCGTATCAATCAGACCGGAAGAGTTGCCCGGACGAGCGAAGCTGGCCTACACTTGCGCCATGCGCATCGTTGGGCAGCAGAACCGCTCCGAAATCGAGCTTGACCCGCTCCATGCATATCGTCGTGGGCGCGCTCTGGACGCCATGCTGCGCCATGCCGCGCCGCCAATCCAGCGAGGCGTCATGCGCGGCTCGCACGAGTACTTCAATCGCCTCGATGCCGAACGCCAGAAGCAGGCCGCGCGCGCGCTGAATGCGCAATGACGACGGATGACCCACTGCTCAGGCTGCTCGGGCGGTTTCGCGACGAAGGGGTTGAGTACGTGCTGGTGGGCGGGCAAGCGGTGCGGCTCAACGGTTATCTGCGCGCAACAGAAGACGTGGACGTGCTGGTCAAGCCGACTCGCACCAACGGCGAGAGGATCATTAGCGCCCTGAGCTTCTTGGCGGCGTCCAGGGAACTCGATGCAGGGTGGTTTGTTCCGACCGCGGATGGCAATGTCGAGAACATAAGGGTCGCCGACGATCTGCTGGTCGATCTGCTGTTTTCCGCGAATGGCGAGTCTTATGAATCGGTCCAGCCCTACGTACGCGAGCTGATGATCGAGGACACGCCGGTGAAAGTGCTCAACATCGACGGTCTGATAAAGACCAAGACCGACTTCCGGGAAAAAGATCTGCTGGACAAACAGGTATTGTCCCGGATCAGGGACGATTTGAGGAAAGACAGGTAATGACCGTAACGAATTGCCCCTACCTCGTCATTTCTCCCTCGTCACCCGTCACTCGTCACTCGTCACGTCGTCACGCGTTACGTTCGTCACGGTCTTTTTTCACTTCCCAATGATCTTGCCGAAGCGCACCCACTCCTTGCCGTCGAAGCGCGAAAGCTGCGCCGATTCGATCAGGAAGTAATCGTCCGCAGAAGTATTCCACTTGATTCCCGGCAGCATCATCGGCAGTTGCAGGTCCTTGATGCTCGTCATCTGTCTCATCACGTTTTCGCGGCTGAGATCATCGCCGCAGGCCTTGAGCACGTGCACAACGCCCTGGGCAATCAGGTAACCGGACACATTGAAGCCGTCGTTGATGTCGCCTTCCGGATAGTACTTCTTGAACCAGGCGGAATATTCCTTGAATCCGGGATCGTTTTTCCACTGTGGATCCACCGGGTCCTTGAGGTAAGCGGCGCTGATCAACCCCACCGATTTGTCCACACCCGCAGGTGTCAGTACGGCGCCCACCGACGTCGACACGTTGTTGAGAATGTGCAGCGGCTTCCAGCCCATGTCGTAAATCCTGCGGATCGCCTGGGCGGTGAATTTGGGCGTGGTGACGTTGAAGAAGGTGTCCGCTCCCGACGCCTTGAGTGTGACGATCTGCGAGTCGATCGTCGGATCGGTCACCTCGTAGCTGGCTTCGGCAACAACCATCTTTGCGGCCTTGTCGCCAAGTCCGTCCTTCAAGCCCTTGACGTAGTCTTTGCCATAGTCGTCGTTCTGGTAAAGGATGGCGATTCTGGCGTCAGGCTTGGTGTCGAGGATGTACTGCGCGTAAATATGACCCTCGGCCTGGTAGTTGATGTTAAAGCCCATGGTCCAGGGAAAGTTCTTCGGATCTCCCCACTTGGTGGCGCCGGTATTGACGAAGATGTGCGGCACACTCTTGGCGTTGACGTATTTGTGGATCGCCGAGTTCGGTGGCGTCCCCAGCGTGCCGGCTAGAAACAGCACTTGTTCCTGCTCGACCAGCTTGCGTACCTGCTCGACGGTGCGCGGCGGACTGTAGCCATCGTCCAGGCTGATGAAGTTGATCTTGCGGCCGTTGATCCCGCCCTGGTCGTTGATCATCCTGAAGTAGGCGGCTTCCGAGCGCCCTATGGTGCCGTAGGCCGAGGCCGGTCCGCTGTAGGGATTGGTATTGCCGATCTTGATCTCGGTATCGGTCACTCCAGGACCGTATTTCTTCTGCGCCAGCGCGGTCGAAGCGGCAACCGAGGCGACCAATCCCAATACCAACACAAGTCTGCTTTTCATGCTGTTCTCCTCACTCCAGTCACTGCATTCAATGCGGTCTAGATGCTGTTCCGACGCACGCCCCGCATCCGCATCCATGCAAGACGCACAAAGCCCGCGACCCCGGTCGGCATCAGGTAAACGAAAGCGAGCAGAAACACGCCGTAGATCGCCCACGGCGCGGCCTTGGAAATCTGGTCGGCGAAATTGGGCACGAACTGTATGAACAGCGCCCCGTAGAAGGCGCCCGAGATCGAGGCGATGCCGCCGATCACGATGCCAATCATGAAATTGATGGACAGTCCCACGGTGAAACTGTCGGGCGCGACGAACTGGATCACGATGGCGCCGAGCGCGCCCGCCACGCCGGTAAACAGCGCGCTCACGCCGAAGGTAAGTGTCTTGTACAGCGCGCTGTTCACGCCCATCGCCTCGGCCGCAATCGGATGGTCGCGGATCGCTACCAGCGCGCGCCCCACGCGGCCGCGCAGCAGGTTCCGGCCGACCACGAACATCACCACCAGGATAGCCAGGGTGAACAGGTACAGCCACTGATCCGGGGTGATCTTCAGCCCGAAGGGAGCTTCGGGCTTGATGATGACGATGCCCTGAACGCCTCCGGTCCACTGCTCGATGTGTTTGTACTTGAGGATCTGCGGCATCGCCACGGCCAGTGCAAAGGTCGCCAGCGCCAGGTAATGGCCGCGCAGCCGCAGCGCCGGCAGCCCAAACAGAAAACCGAAGACGAAACAGGTGAGCCCGGCCACTGGAAGGGTCGCCCAGTACGGCCAGCCCAAGTGCTCCATCAGGATCGCGGCGACATAGGCGCCGATGGCGTAGAAAGCGCCATGTCCGAGCGAGATCTGGCCGTTGTAACCGGTCAGGATGTTCAGCCCC
>Ga0184637_10001524_pt1 | contig 15620 bp, 14 predicted proteins | sample PLM3_127_b2_FD_133143 | JGI IMG/M metagenome (GOLD analysis project Ga0184637, IMG submission 133143) | Groundwater sediment microbial communities from an aquifer in East River, Colorado, USA - PLM3_127_b2 | ecosystem: Environmental > Terrestrial > Soil > Riparian zone | place: USA: East River...
AAGCGCGGATTCTTCGCGCGCGCCTGGTGCCAAGAGGAGTTCCGCGGGCACCAGCTTAACCCCTGCCTTGTCCAGTCGAATGTCGGTTTCAGCACGCGCCGGGGCACTCTCCGCGGAATGCATTACCAACTTGCTCCTCACGAAGAGGCGAAGCTCGTTCGGTGCACGATGGGCGCGATCTGGGATGTCATGATCGACCTGCGCCCCGAATCGCCGACCCACATGCAGTGGGTGGCCGTGGAACTCACCGCGCAGAACCGACGGATGCTCTACGCGCCGGCAGGCTTCGCCCACGGCTACCTGACACTCACCGATAACGCCGAAGTCTTCTACCACACGTCCGAATTCTATGTGCCGGCTGCGGTGCGGGGGGTCCGTTACAACGATCCAGCCTTTGGAATCACCTGGCCGAGCGAGATCGAAGTGATCTCCGACACCGATCAGAGCTGGCCCGACTACTGCTCCCGGCCGCGGGCCGCGTCGTCACGACCGCCGCGCCGCCAGTCACATGAACGCTGACAGCAAGAACACCGAGGCGCAGCTTCCCACCATTGCGGAGCAGCGGAAATTCTGGGACTGGCACTGGCGCCATTGGCGCGAGCGAAGGACGATCAACCCTTGGAAGGAACAGCGTCACCGGGTGCTCCTCTCGCTGATTCGCTCTCTTCCTGTCGACCGTCCCAAGATTCTCGATCTGGGATGTGGGCACGGATGGTTTACCGCGAAGCTCGCCCATCTCGGGGAGGCCACCGGTATCGACCTCTCCGAAGAAGGCATCCAGATGGCGAGCAGCCAGCATCCGAATATCAGATTCATCGCCGGCGACTTGTACAACTATCCATTGCCTGTTGACTATTTCGATGTTGTCGTCACCCAGGAGGTTATCGATCACGTTGAAGACCACGTCGCGTTCGTCGATCGTGCAGCTCGCGTCCTCAAGTCGCAGGGCTATTTCATCGTCAGTTGCGCCAACAAGTTTGTGGTGGACCGCCTGGGGAATGAATTCCCTGAGCAGCCACCCGCGCACATCGCAACCTACCTGGGCCTCGCGGACTTGAAGCGCCTGCTCTCGTCGCGATTCAAGCTCATTCAGGCGAGATCCATTCTTCCTGTGGCCGGGTCTCGTGGAATACTGCGGCTTGTCAACTCGCACAAGGTTAATACTGCGCTTGGGTGCGTGCTGCCACATCGATATCTCGAGGCGTTCAAGGAGCGGGCAGGCTTTGGATATCAACTCGTTGCGCTCGCCCAGAAGCGCGAGAGCTGAGATCCGCGAATCGGCGATGACGACTCCCGCGATTGCCATCCTCGGCTCTGGAATGGCGGCACTCGGTGCATCCCACCGGCTGCGCTCCGACGGCGTGAGCTCGGTACTCTACGACAAGAACCCCTACCATGGGGGCCATACGGCATCGCACAGATCGGCAGATTTCATTTTCGATGAGGGTCCTCACGTTTCGTTCACGAAGCATGAACGCATTCGGCAGCTCTTCGCGGAAAGCATCGATCATAAGTACGAAACGATACACGCCAAGATCAACAACTACTGGAGGGGTTACTGGCTCAAGCACCCAGCTATTTGCAATCTCTACGGCCTCCCGAGCGACCTCGTGGTCAACATCGTAGCGGATTTCGTTAAGAGCCAGCACCGTCTCGACGTGCCCTGCCGGAATTACGAAGACTGGCTCGTCGCGAGCTACGGCCGGACTTACGCCGAGACCTTCCCGATGCAGTACACTCGAAAGTACCACACAACGACAGCCGACAATATGAGCACCGATTGGCTTGGTCCTCGCCTCTATCAGGCCAAGCTGGAGGAAGTACTCCTGGGGGCGCTGTCACCTGTCACACCGAACATCCATTACGTCCAGGAGTACCGGTACCCGACCCACGACGGGTTCGCCTCGTATCTGAACCGCTTCAGCGCCCAGTCTCAGATTGTATTGAATCATCGCCTCGTTGCACTCGATCGGAAGACCAGAGAGCTTCACTTTTCCAACGGCACGGTCGCTGCCTACGACTACCTCATTTCCTCGGTGCCTCTTCCCGATCTGATCTCGATGATCTCTGAAACGCCTGCCGACGTGCTGGAAGCGGCGAACAAGCTGGCCTGTACGAGTCTGGTTCTCATCAATCTCGGCGTCAACAGGCCAGATATCTCGGACACCAGCTGGTCGTATTTCTATGAAGACGAATACCTGTTTAGCCGCGTGAGCTTTCCACGGACAATGTCGCCCCATACCGTGCCCCCGGCCACGGGGAGCATCCAGGCCGAAGTGTATTTCTCAAGAAAGTACCGACCCCTGGAGCGGTCTGCGGTTGACCACATCGAGCCGGCGATCGAGGGACTGAGGCGTTGTGGCCTCATCCGAGAAGAGGACAAGATCCTGTTTCAGGACGCCATGGTGATTCCCTACGCGAACATCATTTTCGATCTTGATCGCGAGGCTTCACTGAGGACCGTCCACGGATACCTCGACGACCTGGGGATTGCCTATTGCGGACGTTACGGGGAGTGGGGCTACCTGTGGACCGACGACGCCTTCATGAGTGGTGAGAATGCCGCCCAGAAGATACTGAATCGAATGACCTCCCCTCCTCCAGCACCAGGACAGATGACTACTCCTCGTCAAGCAACGTGAGCACTCGACGGCCACGAGTTAGCATCGGCTTGCCTGTCTTCAATGCCGAGCGGTTCGTTGAACAATCCCTAAAGTCATTAACTGAGCAAACGTACGGTGACTTTGAACTTGTCATTTCCGACAACGCCTCCACGGATAGAACGGAGCAAATCTGTCGAGACTATGCGGCTGGAGATAGACGGATCACCTATTGCCGTAATGAGAAGAACATCGGTGGACCGAGGAACTTCAACCAAGTATTTGAGCGATGCCACGGTGAATACCACAAGTGGTCGACGGCCGATGACTACTGGCATCCCACCGTGCTGGAAAAGTGCGTCGACGTGCTGGACAGATCGCCAGAGGTCGTCCTTTGCTATCCAAAGACTACTCTCGTCAACGAGCGTAACGAGTTCATCTCTCAGTACGAGGACAATTTACACTTACAAGACTCCTCGCCGAACAAGCGATTCATGCAGCTGCTCGACACGATCGGCCTGTGTAACGCGCATCTGGGAGTAATCAGACGCCAGGCCTTGAAGAGAACCGCGTTGATTGGAGACCAGCTACAGTCCGACGTACATCTGCTGGCGGAACTCACTCTCTACGGGCGATTTTATCTTCTTCCAGAATTTCTCTTCTTTCGCAGGTTCCATCCAGGGTCATCGAGTTGGGAGCGATCCAGCAAGCAGCATCAACTCGAATACTATGACCCGGCCCACCAGACGTATTTCGGAATGCACACTTGGAGGAAGTACATCAAGCTGTTCACGGCGGTGCAGCGTTCCCCTATCAGGATGAAGGACAAGCTAGAGCTATTCGGGTACCTAGGTCGCAGCATGAGATGGGGCCGGAGTGCTTTGGGCAGAGAACTGTTCGCGGCAATCAGGCGTGGCTGAACAATTGCCACAACCTCAGACGCGAGGCCCAGGACGCATGATACCGCTCCGCCGGATCGCCCTTCTGAGCCCTCCTATCGGCAACGGTAACCTCGGCGACGAGGCGATCGTGGCTGCCGTCATTCAGAACATTAGACGATGCCAGCCGCACGCGGCTATCTACGTCATCTCGCCGAATCCTGACGAAACGAGGAAGCGGCACGGGATCGAGGCATACCCGATCGCGTCGATGCCCCGCCAAGTGCCTGGCCTGGAGGGGGACGACTCGTCTACACGCGTCGTGCAAATGACCACGCGGCCCCGTGACATCGGCCTGTGGAAACGCGCCAGAGCTGTTCTGAGGCGCTTTCCCCTGGTCTACAGGCTCTTGAAAGTCATCCACGCTATGCCGAATACAGCCCTGGCCCTCCTCCGCGAGCTAGCGTTCCTCACAGCATCGTGGAAGCAATTAAAGGACACTGACCTCATCGTCCTGGCAGGATCGGGGCCTCTCTGCGATCACTGGTATGGACCGTTCCACTACCCCTACACGATCTTCAAATGGTCTCTTCTCGCGAAGGCGTCCCGGATCCCGATGGCTTTTCTCAGCGTTGGGGCAGGGCCCTTGCGTTCGCGCCTCAGCCGCCTCCTCGTCAGGGCTTCGCTCGCGCTGGCAAGCTACCGATCCGCACGAGATGTCACGTCGAGACAGATACTCGATGATCTCGGTCTCTTCGGGGAAACTCCCGTCTTCCCGGATCTTGCCTACGGTCTGGAAATCGCACTGCCTCCGCCCCGCCGTCGAAGCCACCGTGCCATAGTGGGGGTCAATCCATTCCCGCACTTCGACCCACGGTTCTGGCCAGAGAGCGATCCCGTCAAGTACCAACGCTACATCACCTGCCTGGCCTCCTTCACTACATGGCTTATCCACAACGACTATCGGGTTCTTCTCTTCCCGACCCAGATCCGTGCCGACGTACGGGTCATTCATGATCTCAAACGCTTGATCTCCCACGACACCGCCAACCTTACGCAATCCCTCCTGGAGCTTCCAATCCACGATGTTCCTGAACTCCTCTCGGCGCTCGCCCTCACCGACGTTGTCGTCGCGACACGGTTCCACGGAATTCTGCTCTCTTTCCTCCTCAACAGACCTGTCCTTGGCATTTCGAACCATCACAAAATGAGCGACCTCATGCGCTCGATGGGGCAGTCCCAGTACTTGCTGGACATTGACTCCATCACATTCGAGTCCCTGACCGACCGCTTCACGCTCCTCGAGTCCAACCGTGAAGCTGTCACGCGTGAACTCGCCCACCATGTGACCGAATTCCGCCGAGCCCTAGACCAGCAATATACTGCGCTTCTCAGCACATCTCCTTCACTGCTATCGCCCAATGGAACCCCCGTCTCCTTCACTTGTTAGAGGAGCGAATCGACGCGCCGGCCGTGGTAGCTTGATCGTCATGGCCGGTGCACCGGAACCACGCGCCCCGACGGCAACGCAAGTGAAGCGATATCTTGGGAAGCTGATTTCTCGCATAAGCCGCAAACTCGGGTACGATTTCGTGAAGCTGACTCACACTTCCCTCGGCGCGCAGGCTTCCGTCGAAGCCCTAGCCGCGCACCTGAGAGACTTGTTCGCCGCAGCGCGCATCACCTGCGTACTTGATGTCGGTGCCAATCAAGGTCAGTACTACGAATTCTTACGAGACTGGGTAGGCTATAGCGGCCGGGTGATTTCGTTTGAGCCCGTACCCGCTCTTGCAGGAGAGCTCGAGTTGCGCGCGGCCTCGGACCCGTTGTGGACGGTATGTAGTTTCGCGCTCGGCAGCCGCGAAGAGACTCTTCCGCTCAGAATTGCCGAACACTCTGGCTGGAGTTCCCTACTTGAGAAGGCGAAGGCGCAGGTGACTGAGGTCGCGGATTCGGTCAATGTAAAGGAAATCGTCCCGGTCCCTGTGCGTAGACTCGACCGTGTCTTGTCGAGAGTTCTTCCCGATTACACAAACACGAATATCTACTTGAAGATCGACACACAGGGATTCGATCTTGAAGTGCTCAAGGGTGCCGGAACCATGCTCGCGAGTATCGTCGCGCTGCAGACGGAACTCGAGTTCATTCCGATCTACGCGAATGCCCCGAGCTTCATCTCGGTGATGGAATATCTGCAGATGAATCGGTATTCGTTGACCGGAGCGTTCCCCGTATGGCGCGATCGCAGTCTTCGCGTTGGTGAAATGGACGCCGTGTTTCGCAACGTTGCGTTGTTGGGCAACAGCTCCTAACCGCCCTTCACAGGAGAGTTTCAGATGATTATCGTCGACACCGCTCTCGAGCAACGCCACCTCGCAGGAAACCCGATCCGCGTGGCCCTAGTTGGCGCCGGCTATATGGGCCGCGGCATTGCCCTCGAGATCCTCACAGCAATTCGCGGGATGAGGCTGGTGGCGGTCTCCAACCGTACCCTCTCACAGGCCGAGCGAGCATACCGCGACGCAGGGGTGGACTCCATAAGGACGGTTGAAACGGTTCCTCAGCTGGAAGACTCCATCGCCAGAGGCCAGTACGCGATCACGGACAACGCGACACTGCTATGCCGGGCGGACAACGTCGATGCAGTGATCGAGCTGACCGGGGAACTCGAATTTGGTGCTCACGTGGCGTTGGAAGCAATCGCACATCGCAAGCATGTCATTCTCATGAATGCCGAACTCGACGCGACCGTTGGACCCATCCTGAAGGTGTATGCGGATCGCGCGGGAGTCATCATCACTTATACAGACGGAGATGAGCCAGGAGTCGCGATGAACCTCTATCGCTTCGCGAAAACCATCGGCTACCAGCCCGTGCTCATGGGCCAGATCAAGGGATTCCTGGACCGATACCGCAACCCGGAAACACAGAAGGGGTTTGCGATCAAGCATAAACAGAAGCCAGCAATGGTCGCTGCGTTTGCCGATGGCTCGAAGCTTTCGTTGGAAGGGACCATCATGGCCAATGCGACCGGCTTCAAGGTCGGCCAGCGTGGCATGTTCGGGCCACGTTGCGCCCACGTGAAAGATGTGCTGACTTATTTCTCAGCGGATCAACTGGTCAACGGCCGGGGTTGGGTCGACTACGTCCTGGGTGCAGAGCCCGGGACTGGAGCATTTGTGGTGGGATACAACGACCAACCGATTCTGCGAGAGTACATGAGCTACTTTAAGATGGGTGATGGGCCACTGTACCTTTTCTACACTCCGTACCATCTACCTCATTTGCAACTGCCGTCGACAGTTGCTCGAGCAGTCCTCTTTCGTGATGCGACCCTCGCGCCGCTGGGAAAGCCAGTCTGTGACACACTCGCTCTTGCGAAGCAAGACTTGAAGGCCGGCGAGGTCCTCGATGGTATGGGCGGATTCACCTGCTATGGCCTGATCGACACCTACGAGATCTGCCTTGCCGAAAACCTGCTTCCGATGGCGCTCTCTCAGGGCTGCCGTCTCAAAGTGGATGTCGCGAAAGACCGCCCCATCAGCTATGCCGATGTCGACTTACCGCCAGGCCGGCTCTGCGACAAGCTGCGGGCCGAACAAAATTCACGCTTCTTCGAAGATCACGAACACTCCGCAACGCGCCAAGAAGCGTAGGCGGGCTCGTCGCTGGCACCTCTTTCTTCTGCGATCACGGGAATCCCTCGATTTTCGACCCACGGCTGCGCCATTTAGGAGGCGTCCTGCATGAAAGTCATCCTGTTCTGTGGTGGCCTCGGCACCCGGCTTCGTGATGAATCCGAGGCTGTTCCTAAACCAATGGTTCACATTGGTTACCGCCCGATCCTCTGGCACGTGATGAAGTACTACGCCCACTTCGGGCACCGCGATTTCGTCCTGTGCCTCGGTTACAAGGCTGACATGATCAAGCAGTACTTCCTCAACTATGACGAGTGCGTGTCGAACAACTTCGTCCTTAGCAATGGCGGTAAGCAGGTGGAGCTACTGAATCGCGACATCGACGACTGGCGCATCACGTTCGTCGACACCGGGATTATGGCGAATATCGGTCAGCGTCTCAGAGCGATTGAGGAATATGTCCGCGGCGAAGAGGTCTTCCTCGCCAACTATGTCGATGGCCTCACCGATCTGCCGCTGGCCGACTACGTCACGTTCTTCCTCCAGAGCCGAAAGATCGCTAGCTTCCTCTGTGTGAAGTCCGTGCAGAGCTTCCACGTTGTCTCCCGAGACGGTAACGTGGTCACGGACATACGGCATGTCGCTCGCTCCGGGATCGAAATGAACGGCGGTTACTTCGCATTCCGGCGCGAGATCTTCGACTACCTTCGGGACGCCGAGGACCTCGTCGAGGAACCCTTTCAGCGTCTCATCCGAGACACGCAGCTCGTTGCCTACCCCTATGACGGCTTCTGGGCCTGCATGGACACCTTCAAGGAAAAGCAACTCTTGGAGGACCTCTATAGCCGTGGCGACCCCCCCTGGCAGGTCTGGAAATCAGCCCACAAGGACATTCCCAGGGCCTGGCATGCTTAGGCTCGACTTCCACCGCGACGCTTCGTCCACCACCGTCCTTTGTCTCGGCGCTCACTGCGACGACATCGAGATCGGCTGTGGCGGCACGATCCTTAAATTACTGGAGACACATGGCAGGGTCATCTGCCATTGGGTGGTCTTCAGCTCTGATGCCCGGCGTGCTGCGGAAGCCAAGCAAAGCGCCGATCTCTTCCTCGCTACCGCGAAATCGAAGCACATCGAGATCGACAAGTTCCGCCAAAGCTTCTTTCCCTATATCGGCGCTAAACTGAAGGAGCGTTTTGAGCGTCTCAAAGACGAGGTGTCTCCTGACGTCGTCTTCACTCCTTACTGGCGTGACATGCACCAAGATCACAGATTGATTTCCGAGTTGACGTGGAACACGTTTCGAGACCACCTCATCCTCGAATACGAGATCCCGAAATATGACGGGGACTTTGGCTCTCCCAATGTTTTTGTGCCCCTGGACAGATCAACGTGTCGCGCGAAAATTCAATACATCCTCCAGTGCTTTCCCTCGCAGAAGGCGAGGCAATGGTTCGATTCGGAGACCTTCTGGTCCGTGTTGAGGCTGCGGGGAATGGAATCGAACGCGGAAAGCAGGTACGCAGAAGCATTCTATGGCCGTAAGCTTCTCCTGGGATCAGGCGACGCCTCTCGCTCAATAGTCGGCGGCAGTTCGGCGCCCGCAGGTACGGTCACGACGCGGAGTACGAGAACGCCCTCCAGTCGACCCCGATGACTCTCGTGTATGCTCCTCGCGGAGGGGATCTTCTATCAGCGATTGGACCCGGTGAGGTGACTCAGGGGCAGGCGGAATGCCTGAATACCGGCCAGCGCGGCGTACGGCGCGATGTCCGATGACGTCATCCTCCAGTGTAACATCGCGGCTATCGGCCCAACGATTCGGTCGTCATGCCACCGTCTTCTGTTCTTCCACTCATACACAATTGAAGGTTGGATATTCAGTGATCGGAGCCGAGCCCCGACATCATGACCAGCCTCGCTGAGGCTAACCCTTCCTCCGTATGGCACTCCGGTAATTGCTCTCTCGTTCATGATGGGACCGTTCAGAACAACCCAGGCGACCCCGGTCGTGCTCAATGTTCCATCTGCTGGTTCAGCTAATTTATCGAAGGCGATCAATCGGTCGCGTGCTCGAAACTCGCGATAGAAACGAACAAATTCGAGAGTCCGGGCGTCTGAGATCAGCAAGAGATCTTCTTGGCTCTTGAGATATTCAGCGATGACCTTCGCATTCCGGGCAGCGGCGGCCGTCACCCCTCGGTTCCTCGCCAAATCGCAGGCCACCAGGCCCACGACTATCAGGCAGACCCCGCCGGCGATGACGCTTGTTCTGCCGAGCCACATCACCCAACGGATCCCGCCACTTGCGGCCTCGACGGCGTGCCACGATACGATGGCGAGTCTTGCCGTGAGAATGAACAAGGGTGGAAGCGCAATGATGATCAGACGCGTCGCCACAGGCAAGGCCACATAGCGATCCAAGCGTGCGCTACCGAAGTTGTAAAACGCTAGCAGCACGACTGACCACAACAGGGGAAGAGCCGATTCGCGAAACCGCCACAGCCCCAGACCAATACTGGCAAGAAAAATTGGGCCCCATGCGCCAAAATCCTCGTTCGGCCAGACGAAATATCTTGAATAGCCCTTCAAGAGACGGTCAAGCAAGTCCGTGTTTGCCGAGACCACCATCGGGTCGAGGCTGTATTGACCGGCGAAGCGGCCGAGAGGCTGGCCGGATTGATAGGAGTAGTACAAGATTTCGACAAGAAGGATCACCAGGAATCCTGTGATAGTGAACAATTGTGTGCGTATTGCGTCGCGCATCAGTATGCCGCAACCGATCAAGACTACAAGGATCAGGCTTCCAGCTTCCGTTGTCAGATAAGCCAGTCCAGCGAGAAGGCCGGCGGAGACTGCGAACAGCACCGATCCGCTTCGAGCTCTGGCTTCCAGGAAGCAAATTGCCGCGAGCGTCATTTCGAATGAGGCAACAGGCTCCGGAACGGCAATAGTGGCGTGGTATACATTCAGTGGGAACAGGGCGAAAAGTATTCCGGCGATCAGCCCAACCGCCCATCCGAACAGGCGTTGGCCAAGGACCACTAACGCGGCGGCAGTGGCAGCAGTAGAGACGAGCGGGACTAGCGCGAGGGCAGTCTCGGAGACGCCAAAAACTGCGAAACTCAGTCCTACCAACCCGTTCATGACGAAACGACCGTCCTGATGACTAGTCGGTATAGGCTCGCTCCACACTCGATGGGTTCGAATTGCGTAATAGAGATCGTCACTACCAATGAACCCGACCCAGTATGAACAGCCAAGTGCCAGGACCAAACCTATCGGCAGCAACAGGCACACAGCTCGGCACCAGCGGGCATGGCCCAGAACCTCGTCGGTCATTCGTTTGGCTCAGCGCAGATCGGCGAGACTTGAGTGGCGCGGTGCCAACCGGGGTTCTTGCATGTCAAGGGGATGCCCCGGTGTGCAGTCGTGCGGAAGGTTTCGTGGAAGGCGAACTTCTACTCGCGCGGGTTCACAGCACGCACTCCCTTGACGTAGACCGCACCGCTTGCGACCTCCGCGAGGTCCCGTCGCCGAGCAGGACACGCAAGGCGAGATCGAAGTCGCCCTGGCCAGCCCGCGCAGGTACAGCTCCGGTAAATCGGACCCGGTTTCCGTGGACACGGAGTTGCCTAAGATGACCGTGACCAAGGAGGCCGGACATGAGGACGAAGCCGCCGGCATCGCCGCCGGAGCCATCCAGTACGCCGAGCGAGACTGAACTCCCCGAACGATGGAACGTCCAGCGGAAGTCCGAGTCGGTCCTGCGGCTCCCGCGGGCCGAAGCGCTCGACGCGGTCTCGCGCGAGAGCCAGATGCCGGCCCATGAGCTCGAGCTACAAACGCGCGGATGACAGGACACGGCCCAATCTCCAGCCCTATCCAGGGTTGCTGCTGGCACTGTATCTTTTCGAAGCGGCGGGGCTCTTCCTGGCAATTGGACTCTACAAATACGTGGATCGTCTGACCGGCCTCACGATTCGCCAGATGATCTACCTGATCGCCCCAATGGGGGTCCTTCTGGTCTCCGGCAGCTACGTGGTCCATGTTTATCGCACATGTAAAAGGACCGACCGGAGACAATTCGGATTGACAGCAGCTACGAACCTCGTAGCTGTGGTGGCTCTTCTCGTCGTGGGAGAGATTGTCGTTCGCCAATTCTCGGTTCGCACCCCACTGGGCTTGGCGGTCGCGGGGACCTTGCTTTTGCCGAAGGATTGGGACGACGTGGTAGCACGAAATAGAGAGTCGCTGAAGCTCGAGAAGACTTATTGGATCAGTGATAACCTTCTCGGCTGGACCGTAGGACCCAGCCGGCGCAGTGAAAATGGGCTGTACCTGAGCAACGGCGAAGGCTTGCGCAGTCAACGTTCCGACGTCACCTACGCCACTCATCCTGCCCCGAATCGCATTGCCATTGTTGGTGATTCTTTCACGTTCGGTTTGGAGGGGCCCTTCGAGGATTCCTGGGGATACCAACTCGAGAGATCTCTGGGTCCCCAATATGCGGTCTTGAACTTTGGCGTGGACGGCTATGGCGTAGACCAAGCGTATCTGCGCTATTATCGCGATGCACGGCCGTTTCATCCTGCTATAACAATACTCGGCTTCATCGAACATGACCTGGTGCGAACCATGGCGGTCTACACCTTCATCAGCTTTGAGTGGAACTTCCCGTTTTCCAAGCCTCGCTTCGTTTTTGAGGGGGGGAAACTCGAACTTCTTAACACACCTCTCATTAGTCCCTCCCAGATCCTGTCGCGACAATCCGTTACGGAGCTCCCCTACATTGAGTATGATCCCGGCTACCATCCGATCGAATGGCAGAAGCGCGTTTATCATGGTTCCCGCTTGGTTCGGCTCTTGCTGTCGCGCTTTCCGAGATATCCCCTTCTGAGAGCTGATCTTGGCGACGAAGCTGTGATACACACGAATACGGAGTTGTTGCTGAACTTCGTCAGGCTGGCAAGCAGCGAAGGAACGAGATCTCTTGTGGTCTATTTTCCCAGCAGGGGTGACTTCCAGGGACAGAGCCGATTTCTAAAGGGAAGAGTGCTGAGCGCTCTTCGCGAGTCAGGCGTCAATAGCCTGGACCTAACCTCGTGCGTGAGGCAGGCCGGGCCCGAGGGAGCCTTCATTGCGGGTGGGGGACATTACTCGGCCGCAGGTAATGCGGCCGTCGCGCGCTGCCTTCTGCCTATGATGTCTCGTTTAGGCCGAGACTCCGGCGCGTTGCCTTTGCCTTAACCACGTGTTCTCCGTCGAATCTCCAGCGCGTGGTCAGGCAGGTCCTCACAACCGCGCGGTTGCATCGGTGCCCCACATCTCCTCACATCTGGCCTCTACGCATCGCCTCGTCAAGGCCATCGCGACGCACTCAGCGGCACCTGAGCAGACTGATGAAATGCAAGGAGCGGTCGAAGAGCCAGCCGAGCAGGGGAGGGTTGAGGTGCAGCTTGGCTTTCCACACTTCGACCCTGAGGTTCAGGGTCATGAACGCGTCGAACCACTGATTTCGGGTCCAGTAGTTGTAGGGCAGGCTGACGCCATGGCGCGCGTTCCCGACCCAATCCATACATCGAAGGCAGGGATAGGCAAGCCAGCCGTCTCGAAGGTGATCCTTGATGACGATGGCCTGTTGCGACACTCGCTTCGCCTCGCGCAAAAGCACCTCGGGATCGTTCGTGTGATGGAGCGTGTCCACGAACATCACGACGGCAAAACTCTCATCGGCCCAGGGAATGTGCGATCCATCGAACGGATCTACGTGGATGTGCGTCCCTGCGCGGACCTTCACGTCGATGCCGGTAATTTGTAAATCGGCGCGTCGGTGGATGAGCCGCCGGGCGAGGAGGCCATCGCCGCAGCCGACGTCGAGTACAGTGGCGTTCGGGGGGATGACGCCCGCCAGATGCTCCACCAGTACAGTCACACGCCGCTGATACACGTACTGGCCGTGGAGATATCCCACCGGGCTTCCCGCAGCTTGATCGTCGCGACTCGTCACAGGTCGGTTCGCGCGTCATCGACGCGCTCGGGTCGAGACGTTGACGCCGCCTGGGTACCGCCATGCTGGGACTGCCGGAGCCGCGAGCGGACGGCAAAGATCCTCAACGGGAGCGGCGATGTGGCGGCAGATCCGAACAGGATCTCGTCGAGGTCTCGGAATCTCGAGTCATGGGCGAGGTCACGCGCCACGTCGGCGTTTCGCGGGACGACCAGCAGGGCCGCTCCTGACTCGGTGCAGCGATCCGCAGTGGGTGCGACCTCGGCGCCGTGATCTGGCGCGTTCAAGTAGTATGCGAGATACAAATGGGTATGCTCACCCCCCGGCCATGCCGGGTCTTTGCCGGCGCCGGCCACGGGGCCCCATAGTCCCGCCGCTTCGAGCTTCCGAGCAGCTTCGGCCGCATACGTGGCCGGCAGTTCGCGCGCCGCGGAAGACGACGCCCGCCACGCCACCGGATCTTGCACGAAGGAGACGAAGACTATCAGCAGACCCGCGAGACGGTGCCAGCGTGAGTATCCAGCGCCCTCACTAGTGATGGAGGCGACGAAGCCGGTGGCGGCAACGGCCAGCAACGGGTACACGGCATAGTAGTAGCGCTCGGCGTAACTGAACACGGGCAAGTACGGAAGGATGAGGATGGAGATCAGAACCGGGGTCCAGCGCCACTGGTCTTGACCGATTGCCCACCGCCACGGACGTGCCGTGACTAGGGCGAGGGCTGCAGCAGCGACGCCAATCCCGAGCCTGTCAAACTGGCGCAGGACGGTCGTGATCCAAGACGAGTTCCAGTAGATCAGCTTCATCTGATAGACGGCGTGAGCAAGACTGTCGAACGGCGACCAATATCGGTAGGGGAGTTCGGACGGGTCTTCCCATGACGTCAGGCGGCCTGGCTCGGGAGCGTGAAAGCCCCTGACTCCTGGGTGGTTGCGATCGACATCAGGTGGGCCGACAATCGCGTGATTGATGCGAGCGCTCGTCGAGAAAGTCAACACGCGATATTTCCATGAGATGACCGCAATCCAGGGGCCCGCGACGAGCAGCATGCCGAGCATCGTCGTCAAGATCGCCGCCCTGGCGGCCCTGAACGTGGAAGCCCGGCCGACGATGAGGCGGACCACCATAGCCAGAGCGACGAGCAATGCCAGGGGCAGCGCAACGGCCTTTGCGAGGTAGGCGAGGCCCCACAGGAGTCCCGCCGAGAACTGAGCGCGCGGGGAAGTCGGCCACGTCGCAGACATCATGGGCGCGATGGCGAGACAAATGAGCCCGCTCAACAGCAAGTCCGGGGAGGTCTCCCGAAAGGCCCAGGCAGACGCAGCGGTGGCACTGAACCCTGTCGCCACGATGAATTCGGCGCCTTCGAGCTCGAAGCTCTGAAAGAGGCGGGCACAGCCGGCAATGAAGACGATCAGGGAGAGGCCGACCGCGACGCGCGCCGAATTCACCGGAGTGACACCAGCGAGCAACGAGGGAACCATCAGCCAGCTGAACAGTGGGCCGAAGTAGCCGGAGATGGCGAGATGATACTCGCCCGTCGCATAGTAGGAAGCCAGACGTATGTAGGTGACGGCATCCGGATACGGCAGCATGTTGCGCATCGGCAGGCCGGCTGCCGCCACCGACGCCGCTTGCACGCAGATGACCAGGGCGACGCGGCGCCCTGGCCGGTCGAATGCTCTCATCGCCCTCGCTCTCGTTTCGCCGCGGACGGCTACCGGCGACTAAGTCCGAGGACGCTGAGAAAAAAGCTGGCGAAGATGATCTGGCATCCGAGAGCCAGCGCCGTCCCCGACGGAATGACGATACGCAGAACCGCGGAGTAGTCGACAGGCCCAAACCCCGCCCGCCCCCACATGCTGACCGCCCAGAGCGATCCCATAAGTCCTCCGAGGGCAATCAGCGAGCCGACGACGAGGCCACTCTCGAGCGTGACATAGTGGAAAAGCGTCTCGAGACGCGGGTCGGAGGGCAACAACCCTTCGCTGATGGCGAAGATCTTGGTGAAGACGTGGAAGAACACCGCCTGAGCTCCCAGGATGACGGCCAGGGCCGCGTAGAACAAGGTGTGAACGTCGAGCGTGATACCCCCGACGACACGAGGGCCGGGGAGGAGCCAGGCGCCGAGCAGAGTACCCAGCGCCATTAGAAGAACGCCAGGTGTCATGAAGAGCCAGCGAGGGCTGTAGAGGAAAAGGAACCGCAGATGGCGCCATCCGTCCCGCCACGGACGGAGATGGGGTGGGCGGCTGCGCCCGTCGGGCGAGAGCGTCGTGGGAACTTCGACGATCCGAAGGCCGAACAGCGTCGCCTTGACGACCATTTCACTGGCGAATTCCATGCCCGTCGTCCGCAGATTCATTTGCATCACGGATGACTTGGTGAAGCCGCGAAGACCGCAATGGAAATCGCCGCAAGGGCTGTGAAACAGCAGACGGCCGATGGCCGTGAGCGCCGGGTTGCCGAGATAGCGATTGAGTGCCGGCATCGC
>Ga0184637_10001525_pt1 | contig 15608 bp, 8 predicted proteins | sample PLM3_127_b2_FD_133143 | JGI IMG/M metagenome (GOLD analysis project Ga0184637, IMG submission 133143) | Groundwater sediment microbial communities from an aquifer in East River, Colorado, USA - PLM3_127_b2 | ecosystem: Environmental > Terrestrial > Soil > Riparian zone | place: USA: East River...
CGGGACTCAAAATCCCGCGGTCCTCGCGACTGTGAGGGTTCGATTCCCTCCTCCGGCACCAACCCGCGAAACTTTGGCGGTACGAGAGTCGTAAACTCGAATGCCCCTGCTGTGCCTGCGCGCCTGCACGATTTGATTCGAAATGGACAAACCTGAGTCTCGAGAGGGCTGGATCGGCCGAAAGCTTTCTCACTACACCCTCCTCGAGGAGCTCCATCGCGGCGAGGCCCAGATCGTTTATCGCGCCCGCGATGACAAGCTGAACCGGGAAGTCGCCCTCAAAATTCTCCCTCCGGAGCTGGTTCAAGAGCCCGAGCGGCGGCAGCGTTTCGTGTCGGAGGCCAAGGCGTCGGCATCGCTCGAGCATCCGCACATCGGCGTCATCCACGAGATCGACGAATCCGACGGCGTCGTCTTCATCGCGATGGAGCTTTTGAGGGGTCCGAGCCTCGCGAGCCGCCTCGCCCAGGGACCACTGCCCTTTTCCGAAGCGATCCGGATCGGGATCGGCGTCGCCTCCGGGCTGGCCTACGCCCACGAGCGCGGGATCGTGCACCGCGACGTCAAGCCCGCGAACGTGATGCTCACCGAGGAAGGGCATCCCAAGCTCATCGACTTCGGCCTCGCGAAGCTCCTCGACGTGGAACAAAGCCCCTTCTTGAGCCAGGCGGGCGAGGACGAGCCTCCCCTTCAGAGCACGTCGCGCGAGGGTCTCGTCGGTCTCATTCGGGGCACGGTCCCCTTCATGTCCCCGGAGCAGGCGCGGGGCGGCAAGGTGGACCATCGCAGTGACGTCTTCAGCTTCGGGCTCCTCCTCTATACGATGCTGAGCGGCCGGCCGCCGTTCGAGGGAACGAGCCGCGTGGACATTCTGCACGCCATCCTGAGGGAGCCGACTCCGAGGATCGGCGGCGTCTCCGGCGAGGCGCGCGATCTGCTCCAGCCGATCGTCGACCGCTGCCTTCAAAAGGAGCCGGACCGGCGCTATCCGGCGATGGCGGAGCCGCTCGAAGAGCTGAAGCGCGCGCGGGTCCGGATCGAGGCGGGAGGGCGTCTTTCGCGCGGGGCGCGCCGGGTGCTCTGGGGGGCTGCGGCTGCGGCCTCGATCGTCCTCGCTCTCGCGATTTTCTACCGTCGTCCCGTGGACCCGGACATCGACGTGACGCCTTCCGTCGCCGTCCTTCAGTTCGAGAACCTCTCGGGGGACCCGGAGCTCGACTGGCTCGTCACCGGTCTTCCCGACATGCTCGCGACGGATCTCTCCCAGTCTCCCGAGCTCGAGGTCGTGGGCCTCTCTGAGCTCTATCCGGTTCTTGCTGAGCTCGGCGGTGTCGAGGGGACCCCGACGCCCGAGGTCATCGAAGAAGTCGCATCCCGCACCGGGGTGCGCACGGTGCTCACGGGGAGCTTCGCGAAAGCGGGCGACTCGATCCGCATCTCCGCCCGGCTCGAGGACGCGAAGACCGGCCGGGTGCTGATGTCGGAAACGGCGGAAGCGGCCGGCGAGGAGAACCTGTTCCGCCTGGTCGACGAGATCACCTCACGCATCAAGGCGCGATTCGAGCTGAGGCCTCCCGGCGAGGCGCTCGATCGCGACCTCCGCGACGTGACCACCGCCTCCGTCGAGGCTTACCGGGAGTACGCGGAAGGAATTCGCCTCCACGAGCGTTTTCGCGAGGAGGAGTCTGCCCCTCATTTCCAGCGAGCGATCGAGCTCGACCCGGGGTTCGCCATGGCGCTCGCGAAGCTCGGGGTCGTGATGTCGAACCTCGGGCGCCACGAAGAGGGCGATCTGTACGCCGAGCGCGCGCTCGAGCACCTCGACCGCCTCTCCGAGAGGGAACGCCTGTACATCGAGGGCTGGTACGCTTCGCGCAAGCCCTCGACCATCGACAAGGCCATCGATTCTTACGAACGCGCGGTCGAGCTCTATCCCGATCACGGCTCCGCCCGGCACAATCTCGGAAACCTCCTGTTCGGAACCGAGCGCTACGACGAGGCCATCGAGCAGCTCGAGGAGCTTCGAAGCCGGGGAATGATGTTCCCCGCGACGTACGAACAGCTCGCGAAGGCGTACATGGCGACGGGCGACGTCGATAGCGCTCGAGAAGTGCTCCGGGAGTTCAGCGCCAGAAACCCCGACGACTGGACGACCCTCCTCTCTCTCGCCCAGATCGACATCGAGACGGGAGATGTCGAAGAGGGCGCGAGGTTGCTCGACAGGGGGGAGGCGCTCGGGGCGACACCGATGAGGATCCTGCCCGTCCGCTGGGCGGGCCATATCTTCGCGGAAGAGTGGGATGAGGCCCGAAAAAACGCCGCGGAGTTGATGGAATCGGAGAGGCCCGCGGAAAAATTCATCGGCGGCCGCTTGATGGCCACGACGAACCTTTACCGAGGGGAGACCGGCTCGGTTCTCCGCGCGCTCGATCGGTACCTGGCCTCCGGCGCAGGGGGCGAGAGCGACTTTCGAGTTCAACCGGCTCTGCTCAAAGCGAGAATTCTGCTGGATATCGGCGAGCTCCAGAAGGCCAAAGAGGCGGCGCTCTCCGTCTCTCAAACGGAAGACCACTATGGAGCTTCGCACGCGGCGCTGGCGCTCGCCGCCATCGCCGCTCAAAAGCTCGGAGAGCCGAAGGAGGCCGAGGAGCTTGGCCGCGAGTACCGCCGCCGTGTCAACCCCGCTCTCGGAGCCGGTCCCGAGCGCCTCTACCACTTTCTCCAGGGAGAGATCGCGATGGAGCGCGGAGAGTACGACGACGCCGTCGCCGAGTTCGAGGAGTCGGAGTCGATGCTTCCTCCGCGGGGCGAAGACGGCATTCACGCGCTCATCTGGTATTCGCTCGCGACGGCTCACCGGCTTTCGGGCAACGACAGCGAGGCGCTCTCTTGGTACCAGCGCATCGTAGAGTCGAGAGAGGAGCGTCTTTACGAGCCGCTGCGGTACGTGAGGAGCTTCTATTTTCTCGGAAAGCTCCACAAGACCGAGGGCGATTCCGAGCAAGCCCGCGAAAGCTACCAGCGCTTCCTCGATCACTTCGAGAGCGGGGAAATGGACCGCGACCTCGTCCGGGAGGCCGAAGCCGAGCTCCGCTGAGCTATGATGCTCTGATCCCTTCGGAGCAAAACCATTGGCATCTTTCGACAGCATACGTAACCTCGCGATCATCGCCCACGTCGACCATGGGAAGACGACCCTGGTCGACGCCATGCTCCATCAGAGCGGCGCCTTCCGGGCCAACCAGGAAGTCCAGGAGCGCGTCATGGACTCGAACGAGCTCGAGCGCGAGCGCGGCATCACCATCCTCGCGAAGAACACCGCGATTTTCTACCGCGGGGCGAAGATCAACATAGTCGACACCCCGGGCCACGCGGACTTCGGGGGCGAGGTCGAGCGGGCCCTCTCCATGGTCGACGGCGCCATGCTGCTGGTGGACGCGAGCGAGGGGCCTCTGCCTCAGACCCGGTACGTGCTGGGAAAAGCGCTGTCGCTGAAGCTTCCGATCCTGGTGGTGGTGAACAAGATCGACCGCCAGGACGCGCGCATCCAGGAGGTGGTGAACGAGATCTTCGACCTGTTCATCGACCTCGATGCGGCCGAGGACCAGCTCGACTTTCCCATCCTCTATACCAACGCCCGCAAGGGCACGGCCAGAGCGGAACCCGAGGGCGAAGACTCCGGCCTGACCCTGCTCTTCGATACCATCCTGGAGAAGCTCCCCGCGCCCTCGGCGACGAGCGAGGGAAGCCTCCAGTTGATGGTCTCGAACCTCGACTACAGCGACTATCTCGGCCGGCTCGCGATCGGCCGCATCACCCGCGGCACGTTTCGGGTCGGGGGCGAAGTCGCGATCGTGAAGGAGGGAGACTTCGTCGAGCGTACGCGCATCACCAAGCTCTTCACCTTCGCCGGGCTCGACCGGGACGCGATCGAGGAAGCCCAGGCCGGCGACATCGTCTGTCTCGCCGGAGTCGACGGAATCGGAATCGGCGACACCATCACCGATGCCGAGGAGCCAACTCCTCTTCCGCGCCTTCGCATCGACGAGCCCACCCTCTCGATGGTGTTCTCCGTGAACTCCTCTCCGTTCTCCGGACTGGACGGCGAGCACGTGACTTCGCGGAAGCTGAAAGAGCGCCTCGAGAAGGAGCTTCTCACCAACATCTCCCTTCAGCTCCAGGAGACCGACACCACGGACTCCTTCCGCGTTTTCGGCCGCGGCGAGCTCCAGCTCGCGATCCTCGTCGAGACGATGCGCCGCGAGGGGTACGAAGTCGCGCTCTCGAATCCCGAGGTCATCGTCAAGGAGATCGGCGGGGTGAAGAAGGAGCCCTTCGAGATCCTCCTGGTCGACGTCGCCGAGGCCTTCCAGGGAGTCGTGGTCGAGAAGCTGGGCATTCGCAAGGGCATTCTCATTCACATGGTGAACCACGGCTCGGGTCGGGTCCGGCTCCAGTTCCGCGTGCCTTCCCGGGGACTCATCGGAATCCGGAGCGAGATCCTCGCCGACACCCGCGGGACCGCCGTCATGAACGCGCTCTTCGATGGCTACGACGACTGGCAGGGAAGCGTTCCCAAGCGCCTCACCGGAGCGCTCGTGGCCGACCGGCGCGGACGCGCGACCGCCTACGCCCTTCACAACCTCGAGGACCGGGGTGAGCTCTTCATCGGCTCGGGGATCGAGGTCTACGAAGGGATGGTCGTGGGCGAGAACGCGAGAGAGGCCGATCTCGACGTCAACGTCACCCGGGAGAAGAAGCTCACCAACATGAGGGCCTCGACCTCCGACATCGCCGTCCGTCTCACCCCCCACCGCGAGCTCAACCTCGAGCAGGCCATCGAATTCATCCGGGCGGACGAGCTGGTGGAGGTGACCCCTCGCGCAATCCGGCTCCGGAAGAAGATCCTCGCCTCGAACCAGCGCCCCAAGCGCCGGGACGAGCAGTATTGACAAATCGATAGCCCATTTCTATACTTTCCGTCGCTTTTCTAAAACCGATCAAGGAGAAGCACGATGCGAAATTTCCTGTCCGGCGGCATCGCACTCGCCGCCATCCTGTCTCCCGGAATCGCCGGCGCCCAGACGCTTCGCTCCGCGCGCACCCTTTGGGTGAGCGACGCCGCCGAAGTCCCCGCGATGGCCCAGGAAGTCGAGGCCATGCTGCGCGCGGGCCGTCTGGTCGCGGCACGAACTCAGCGCGACGGACAGATTCCCGGCCGCTCCCACGAGCGGCTGAACCAGTACCATGGAGGGGTCCGCGTCTTCGGAGGCCAGCTCGTCTGGCAAAAGGAAGGCGGCCTCATCCTCTCGGTGACCGGAAGCCTCTATGACGGCGTCGACGTCGACACGACACCCTCCCTGAGCGCGGATGCCGCCGCCCAAAAGACGCTCGCGGGAGCGCCGTCCGCGCGGGTGGTCGGACGAATCGAGCTCGTGATCCTTCCGCTCGCCGATCGGTACGTCCTCGCCTACTACCTTCACCTGCGCGGACCGGACCGTCTCGACGCGGTCTTCGTCGATGCCGGAAGCGGGGCCACCGTTTTGAAGTACGACGACCGCCGATCTCAATCCGTCGTCGGGCTCGGCGTCGGCACCTGGTCCGATGAGAAGAAGATGAGCGTCCAGGCCGCCGCGGGAACGAACCGGGCGGTCGACGTCCTTCGTCCTTTCGGGATCCGAACGTACGACGTGGGATACGATTTCGAGTCCTGGTTCTTCTACGAGGCCGAGACCGACAACTATCTCGCGACCGATTCCGACAACGAGTGGCGGGACGGCGCCGTGGTCGATGCCCACGCTTATTCCGGCTACACCTACGACTACTACTTCAAGCGCCACGGCCGCAACGGGCTCGATGACTCCGGCCTCGCCGCCGTCAACTACGTGCACTTCCTCCCTCAGAGCGAGGGCTACAACAACGCCTTCTACGATTCGGTGGACGTCAGCATGAACTATGGCGACGGCGACGGCGAGACGTTCAGCTTCTTCTCCTCTTCCCTCGAAGTCGTGGCCCACGAGCTCACCCACGGGGTCACCGATTTCACCTCGGGCCTGATCTACTTGAACGAGTCCGGGGCGCTCAACGAGGCTTTCTCGGACGTCATGGGGACGGGAGTCGAGTGGTACTTCGAGAGCCCAGGCCGGGGGCGGCGGCAGGCCGACTGGGTCGGGGCGGAAGACCTGTTCATCAACTTCGGCCCGTTCATTCGTTCGTACGAGAACCCTGGAGCGGCGGGCGATCCCGATCATTACAGCATCCGCTGCCTGCCCCCGGTCTGCACCGAGGATTACGACAACGGCGGAGTCCACATCAACTCCGGGATCATCAACCAGGCTTTCTATCTCATGGTGCAGGGCGGCACCAACCGCACCTCCGGCATCACCGTCCGGGGCCTCGGGACGGCCCAGAGGGACCGGATCGAAAAGATCTTCTACCGGGCATTCGCCTTCTACCTCGTCCCGAGCTCGAATTTTCACGACGCGCGCGAAGCGACCCTGCGGGCCGCGGGGGAGCTCTATGGCGCGGGAAGCGTCGAACGGACCACGGTGCAGCAGGGCTGGGACGCGGTAGGCGTTCCGTAGGCCTGGGAGAAGATACGATGAGAACCATTCCTCTTCTTTTCGTCGTCGCTCTCGCCATCGCCGCTTCGACCTTGGCCCAGGAGACACCGGCCCAGGGCAAGGAGCGCGAGCGGCGCATTCGCGTCCTGGTGAACGGCCTCTACAATCCCACGGGCATCGGCTTCTCCGATACGGCCACCTTCACCTCGTTCCTCGAAGAGGGCCTCTCCATCCGAATCTACGACGGAGGTAAAGGCGTCGTCTTCGAAGCCGGTGCGATCGTGGGAATCAGAAAGGGCCTCGGGGTCATGGGCTCGGTCGAGGTGTACCAGAGCGACTTCAACGGCTCCTTCGGGGAGAGTCTCCCCCATCCTCTGTACTTCGACGAGCCGAGAACGGTCGCGGGCGACGTCACCGGGCTCGAGTACAGCGAGAAGGCAGTGCACCTCGACGCGGTTTACACCCGAGAGTTCCCCAAGTTCACCGTGGATGTCTTCGGCGGGCCGAGCTTCTTTTTCACCAGTACCGAAATCCTGGACACCGTGACCGCGGCCTCCGAGTATCCGTTCGACGAGGCGACGTTAACCTCTACCTCTAATACGACCCTCGACGACAACCCCATCGGCTTCAACGCCGGTGGAGCCCTCACCTGGCGGCTGAACGAAGTCATCGGCATCGCGTTTCAGGCGCGCTACAGCCACGCGACGATCGGAATCGCCCGTGAAGGGGGCGAGGAGCTCGCGCTCGACGCGGGCGGATTCCGCGTGGGGGGCGGCATAAGGCTCTCGTTCTGAGAGGGGTAGCCTTCCCTCGAGCAGGGCATCCAGGATATCGATGCAGGACCCGGGACAAGCTTCAGGGCGATGGGATAAAGACAGCCGAGGACATCGGCGCCGACGTAATCGTCAGCTCCGATACGAGACGCGCCGAGAGACTTCCGCCGAACCAGGCGCGCCCGAAGAAGTGGCCGGTTAGTTCGTTAGACCTTCTTCAGCTTCCACTTCCCGCGGCGGAAGAAGAAGACGCCGACCACCGCCGACAAAGAGTAGGAAAGCGAGATCGCCCAGAACACTCCCGTCGGACCCATCCCGGCGGGACCCGCTAGCGCGTAGGCGAGCGGTATTTCGAAGAGCCAGAAGCAGACGATGTTGATCTTCGTCGGGGTCGCGGTGTCGCCGGCGCCGTTGAACGCCTGCATCATTACCATTCCCCAGGCGTAGAACACGTATCCGTAACTGATGATGGTGAGTGCTTCGATGCCCACGGGCGAGGCTTCGGGATCGTTCGTGAAAATCCCTACAATCGCTCGCGCGAAACCGACGAACACCAGGGTGACGAGCACCATGAACGCCATGTTCCAAAGACCCGTGAGCCACACCGCGCGCTCGGCGCGCTCCGGCTTTCCCGCACCGAGGTTCTGACCTACGAGAGTGGCTGCCGCGTTACTCAAGCCCCAGGCCGGGAGGATGATGAAGATCACGGTGCGGATGGCCACGACGTAGCCCGCGAGGACGGCGCTTCCGAAGCCCGCGAGAATCCGAATCAGGACCACGTAGCTCGTGGTCGCGACCAGGAGCTGCCCGACCCCGCCCGCGGAGAGAGCGAGGAGGCTCCGGATGACGGATATGTCCACCGACAGATCCTGCCGCTCGATCCGGAGCCGCGTCCCCTTGTGGAAGCCCCAGAGCTGATAGAGGACTCCCGCGCCGCGTCCGATGTTCGTACCCACGGCGGCGCCCACGAGACCCATCTCGGGGAAGGGCCCGAGCCCAAAAATGAGACAGGGATCCATCACCAGATTGATGCCGTTCGCGAGCCAGAGGGCTCGCATCGCGGTCGTGGCATCGCCCGCGCCCCGATAAATGGCGTTGTTCAGGAATAGGAGAAGTATGGTGACCATACCGGCATACAACACCCGGGTATAGGTCGCGCCCGCCGCCACGGTGTCCGAAGAGGCACCCATGAGACCCAGGAGCTCCGGCGCAAAGAAAGCGCCCGCGGCGCCAAGACCAACCGCAATGACGACCCCGATGACGATCGCCTGGACCGCGGCCCTCGAAGCGCCCCTCTCGTTCTTTTCCCCGATCCGGCGCGCCACCATGGCGGTCGTGGCCATACTCAGACCTATGGCCACGGCGTATATGATCTCGAGCACCGACTCGGTGAGGCCGACCGCCGCGAGGGCGTCCGGGCCGAGGCGAGCGACGTAGAACGCGTCGGTCACGGCGAACAGAGACTCCCCCAGCATCTCCACCACCATGGGGACGGCAAGGAGACCGACGGCGCGATTCAGGCTCCCCTCGGTGAAATCCTGTTCGGTCCCGCGCAGGGACTCTTTCACCGAGGCCCAGATGCCGGGCTTCGCAGCCGCGGGCACCCCCGACACCCCGGCCGCCAGATTGCCCGCGGCTGCCTCTTCGTTCGAATCCATCGGTGCTTCTCCAAAAAAAATAGGATCGTCAATCCGACAACAGGGGAAGGAGACTCTGCGGCGGCCTGACCCGGACCGCGCGCGAAGGATCGGGCAGGCTCTAAACGAGGGCTGGCATAACCCGCAGATTGTACCCCAAAAAACGCTCAGAGCGCCTTTTTGGGCGAAATTTCAATCAGAGGACATCGCCGCCACAATCGCGAGGTCCTGCTCCCGCACCGAGGCGACGTCGAAGCTTCGGGCCGAGGCCCCCATCCGCGTCAAAGCCGCGCCCATGGCCATCGGCGGGGTCTTGTCCCCTTTCTTCGCGCGGTGGAAGCGCACCGGGTTGATGCGCGCGACGACGTAGTTCCGGAGGTACGGCGATCGGAACCCGCGCTTCTTGAGCTCGGCAACGATCTCCTTGACTCGGTCGTCGATGGCGACGAGCCTCGCCGCGTAGCCCTCCCGATCCCGCAGGCTCTTCCCGAGGGTCGACGTGGCGAAACGATCGACTTTCCGCAGAAAAGAGAAGTAGGGGCTTCCGGCGAAGCGCCCGTTCTCCGCGTAGATGATCCCGAGGGTGAGGAGAGCCGGCTCCTCGAACTGCGCCTCGTAGTCCGCTTCGCGCGCCCGAGGCTTCCGATCGGCGAGCTCTCGCGCCATGCGGATGACCTCGAGGCTCTTGTCCTTGAGGTTATGCACCTTTTCGGTGTTGAGCGCGAGGATGCGGAACGCGAGATCCTCGTCGGGCGAGACCAGCGCCGTGACCGCGCGAAGCCCGAGGACTTTCGCGGCCTGATGCCTGTGCCTTCCGTTCGGCGTCCAGAATTTCCCGTCCGCGCCCTGGACCACGATCAGGGGGTCGAGAAACACCCCCGTCTCTTCGATCTTCTTCGCGAGACGCTTGGTGTGGGTGGGGGAGAGGTCGCGCTGGAACGGAGTGGGCTCGACCGATTTCCAGGGAAGGACCGCGACCAGCAGGGATTTTCCCGCGAAGGGCTCGCGGTAGGCCCCGATGGGAGTGCCGCCGGCTTCCCGAACACGGGCGGCGAGCGGAGCAAGCGAAGGATCGTCGATCCCGAGGAGGACCTCGTGTCCTTCCGGACCGCGCGCCTCTTTGGACGGGGTGAGCCGCTTGCGCGAGTCCGAGGACTTCTTCGTCTTTTTCACCATGATGGCCTCAAGATTCTACATCGGCTACACTCGAGAAACCCCACTCGTGAGCGCAACCGCCGCGAAGATCGATCTCATCGGTCAGTCGGGAAAGCTCGGAGCCGCCCTCGACCTCGAGCGGTACCGCATGCTGCGAAGGGCCGGGCTCTCCGTCTTTCCGTTGTCTCTCGCGTCCTGGAACTCCGACGAGTCCTCGTGCCTTACGGCCCTCGAGCGGCATCCGAGCTTGTCGCCCCCGGGTCCATGACTTAGCATCGGCATCACGACGATGTCCGTAGACGTGGATTCCAAAGGACAAGCTACGAGCGCCAGGGCCAAAGCCAGCCTAACCCGTCTCGCGGGTCCGGGGCTCATCGTCGCCGCGACCGGCATCGGCGCCGGCGACGTGGTGTCGGCCACGGTAGGAGGGGCGCGCTACGGAGAAGCTCTCCTCTGGGCGATCGCTCTCGGCGCGTTTTTCAAGCTCGTCCTCAATGAGAGCGTCGCCCGGTTCCAGCTCGCGACCGGCCTCACCGCGCTCGAGAGCTGGGCGGCGTACCTGCCCTTCTGGGTGCGCGCCTACTTCGGAGCGTATCTCGTTCTGTGGACGGTGGCGGTCTCGGCGGCGCTCGCGAACGCCTGCGGCCTCGGGATCTGGAACATCACCTCAGGCGCCGTTCCCCAGTCATGGGGCGCGGTGGCTCACTCTCTCTTCGGCTTCGCCTTCGTTCTCGTCGGGGGCTTCCGGGGCTTCGAGAAGACCATGCGGGTTCTCATCGGTGCGATGTTCTTCTGCATCATCGCCTGCGCGATGATGACCTTCGCCGACCCTCGCGCGTTTCTCGGCGGTCTTTTCATTCCCCGGATCCCCGAAGGAGGCCGCGCCTACCTGCTGTCGCTGATCGGAGGGATCGGGGGGTCGGTCACGCTCCTCTCTTACAACTACTGGCTGCGCGAGGAGAACATGGTGGGGCCGGAGCACGTCGGCTTCGTGCGGAAGGATCTTGCCCTGGCGTACAGCTTCACCGCCCTTTTCGGGATCTCCGTCATGATGATCGCGAGCCGGGCCTTTCACGCCGCGGGGATCCCCCTCACCGACTCCGAGGCGGTGACGCGGATGGCGGAAATGCTCGGCTCGATCGTTGGACCGGTCGGGTTCTATGTTTATTCGTTTGGTTTCTGGGCCGCCGTCTTCGCCTCGCTCCTCGGGGTGTGGCAGAGCATCCCCTACTTGTACGCCGACTTCTACGCTCTCTGGAGGAACGCGGCACCGTCGGAGAGAGCAAAACTGACCCAGGTCACGAGCACCCCCTACCGGATCGCCCTCGCCTTCATCTCGCTCGCTCCCCTCCCCTTCGTGTTTCTGGGCCGGCCGATCGTCATCATCGTGGGTTTCACCATCGTGGGAAGCCTCTTCCTGCCGTTTCTCGCGGCGACGCTCCTGTGGCTCGACCGCAAAGTTCCCTGGACGAGCGCGGTTCCGCGAAACAGTCGAGTCACGACGGCGCTTCTCGTTCTGATCCTCGCGCTATTCGCGCTCATCGGCGCGAGAGAGGTAATGCAGGCTTTCTGATCACTTCGACTAGGCGATCCACTTCGAGACCGGCGCTCTCGCTTCGTGGAGGGGCTGGACGACGACGTCGAGGAGGAACGGACCCTTGGAGGAGAGGCTTTCCTCGATCGCCGAGGGAAGCTCGTCGGGGCTTTCGACTCGCCGGGCCGCGAGCCCGAAAGCCCGGGCAATGGCGGCGTGGTTCGAGTCCGAGAAATCGACGGAGTAGTACTTCCGCCCGCGAACCTTCTGCCCCGCTTTGATCCAGCCGTAGCCCGCATTGTTGAAGACGACGAGGGTCACGGGAAGCGAGAGGCGCTTCAGGGTCTCGAGCTCCCCGCAAGAGATCCCGAAGCTTCCGTCTCCCATGATGCCGAGGACCCGGGAGGCGTCCGGCCGGGCGAAGTAGGCGCCGCACACCGCGGGAAGAGCGTACCCGAGGGCTCCGTGGGCGCGGGGTGACACGAACCAGCGCCCGGCCTGGGGAAGGCGATAGTACGCGGAGAGGTAAGGACAGCCGGTTCCGGGATCGACGCACATCACCGTCCCCGCCGAAAGCCGCGGCAAGAGCTCGGTCAGGAAGCGCTCGGGCCGGATGGGGGTTTCCTTCGAGTGGAACTCTTCCACACTCTCGAGGTAAGCGCGCCTTCGCTTCGCAATCTCTTCCGGGTCGATTTTCCCTTGCGACCCCGAGCACTCTTCCAGGAGAGCCTCGAGGCCCCGCCGGACATCCGCCACGATCCCGACTTCGATTTCGTAATTGTGGCCCAACCGCTCGGGGTCGATGTCCAGCTGGAGTACGCGCGCTTTGCCCTTTTCCGGGAGAGTCCATTTCTCCGTGGTGACCGAGCCCATGCTGCAGCCGGCGACGAGGAGAACGTCGGCCTCGCGAAGAATCTCGTGACGATAGGGCAGGCCACCATTACTACCGACGACTCCGAGCGAGTAGGGATCGATCTCCGCGACGGCTCCCTTGCCGCTGATCGAGGTCGCGACCGGCGCCCCCAGGCGGTGGGCGAGCTCCTTCAGCTCGTTCCAGGCTTCCGAGCGAATGACTCCCGCCCCCGCCAGGATGACAGGCCGTCGCGCATCCGCGAGAACCAGCGCCGCTCTTCGGACGTCGTCGGGGTCGGGACCGGGGCGGCTTGCCGGATAGCGGCTCGCGCGCTCGTCCGCGCCGATCGCGCCCGAACCGGCGTCTCCGAGCTGGACGTCGAAGGTAAGACCGACGTGCACCGCACCCATGGCGCCCGAGGTCGCGCTCCGGAAGGCGCGGCGCAGAGTGCGAGGGATCTCGGACGCGACCGCCGGCATGTGGGTCCATCGCGTCACCGGACGGAAGAGCGCGGACTGGTCGAGCTCCGTCAGCGTTCCCCGGCCCATGTCCTTCCGATCGATATCGCTGGTGATGCAGACCAGCGGCACCGAGGACCCGTTGGCCTCGGCGAGCCCGGGAAGAACGTAGGTGGCGCCGCCGCCGCTCGGAGCTTCGCAGACCCCGACTCTTCCACCGAGCCGCGCGTAGGCGTCCGCCATGAACGAGGCCGAACGCTCGTCTCTCGTGAGGATATGGCGCATCCCATGGTCGAGGTCGTGAAGCGCCTCGTAGAGCGGAAGCGTCGTATCGCCGCAGAGGCCAAAAATGACCTCGACGCCCAGCTGCTTCAGGGTTTCGACCGCCGCTTCGCTTCCCCTCATGAGTCGGGTGATTCTACCCGGAACCCGCGGTAGCCGTCTGTTCTGATGTCCTATCGCAAGAGGAGGGCGGGGTCGCCGAGGAGGTGATAGATGGAGAGGAGCTCTGGGAAAGCCCCGGTCGCGGCATAGTCTCCCTGAGCTTTCAGCACCGCGTCCCCGAGCCTCGGGTGTCCTTGGTGGAACACCTCGTCGAGAAGCGCCTGGTGGAAGAGATGGGCCGGAGCGTCCAGACTCAGCCCGCTCCGCGAGAAGGCAGCGATGGCGCCCCGGCCCGCGGCCTTCAGGAGCTCTTCGGCAAGAGAGTCGAAGTAGGGGAAGTGAAAATATCCGTTCAGGCAGTTCATCGTGAGAAGAAGCGGCTGCTTGGGCTGAGGGGCAAGAGAAGCGACGTCCGAAGTATTGAAGACGTTCTCGTCGGCCCAGAGGTGGATGCCGCCGTGGCCGATGTAGCTCACGAGCGATGCGCCTTCGTCGAAAGCTTTGAGGATCTCACCTCGCATCGAGCTTCCCAGCTCATTTAGATGGAGTCTGCGGACCGGCCGTCCCGCGAGAACTCCGCGGGCGATTTCGTCCGCGTTTCCAACGAAGTCTCCCGCGCGGTCGGAGTTGTCGGTGGCGAGAACGAGAAGGCCATCGAGACCGGCCTCACCTTGCTCGTAGGCGAGGATCTTCGACACCATGGCTCTAAGCTCGACGGCGCTCGCCGCGGGGAGCCTTCCGATGGCGAAGTCGGGAAGGATGTCCTCACCGTGGACCGCGGCGAAAGCGGGATCGGAGGCGGTCCAGAGAAAGGACGTCTTCACCAGGAGCGGCGGAACCTGGCTCAGAACTCCCGTCCGCAAGTAGTCCTTGAAGTCGTAGGTGGCGTCGCCCAGGAGCAAGACGTAGCGCAGCTTCGGCTCTCGCCAGTGATGGTAGGCGTAGGAGAGGAAGTCCCGGATCGCCTCGGGCCTCGGCTCTCCGAACCCGAACTCGCTGTAGATGTCCGTTACCGAGGCGAACTTCACTTTCAAGCCTTGCCGTCCCCGGTGCGCCAGGAGGGGCGCCGCTTCCGGGGAGAAGGCACTCGGGCCGATGACGAGGTAGTCGGCGGAAAGCGTTTCCTTCTTGAGCCTCGCCGGGGCGGCGAACCGGATGAGAGGATGCCCGACCGCATCGCGGGGGACGGCGAGGTAGTTCCTTCCCGACTCCGCGCGGAAGCGGAGCGCGCCCTCGGGCGAGACCTCGGCTCCCGAGAGCCAGCGCGGCTTCTCGCCCGTCGTGTCCAGAAGAAACGAAGCTCCCAGCCCGGAAACGAGTGCCGACCCCGACTGCGAGAACGAGCCTTGGAGACGCCCTCCTTCCGCCAACGTCCTTCGCGGGTGGACCACCTGGAAGCGGTCGAGCATCACCATGGAGTACGAAGCCTCGGTATCTCCCACGTTTTCGATCCGGAGGAGGTTGCCGCCTTCGCGAAGGGTTCCTGGAGGTAAGTCCAGCGCCGCCGTTCGCGGCTCTTTTCCGTTCCACCAGAGCTCGTCCTGGAAAATGTCGTTGACGTAGACCCTCACGTGATGGTCGGGGTCGGAGGCGAGGTCGCTCACTCCCTGGAGCCACACGACGAGACGAGACGAGCCTGGTGCCATTTCCTTCACGTCGAAGGCAAAGCTCTTCGTGACCGGCGCGAGAAGGACGTCCCAGAGCCAGAGGTCAGGAGCGTCGACGAGCCCCGCTTGATAGAGCCGGTTCTCTTCGTAGTCCTCGGTCTCGAAGTACGAAGAAATCTCCTCCCCGTCGGGCGCGGCGGAGCCGAGATCCATCACGACCCCGCCTCTTTCGAGCGCGAGCTCGTAGACGAGCTCATGGCCGTAGGGGTTCTTCTTCGGATCGTCGGCGAGAAAGTACAGCTTCGAGCCGGGAGCGAATCGCGCTTTCTCGGGCTCGACGTGGAAGGCGACGGGCTTTCCCTGACGGGAAAGCGAAAGCGCGCCGGCTTCAACTCCCCGTCCTCTTCGGAGCAGAGCCGCATACGGCACTTCGTGAAGACCCGCTTCGGTCGTGACCAGACGGGCCAGCACCTCTCCCCCGCGGTGTCCCGCGCTTTCCCGGTGCCTATCCGCCTCCACACCCTGGAACGACACATGCACCGTGAGCCGCCGCGCCAGCACCAGCGCTCCGCGCGCTCCGTTCCACCTAAGGGGCGCGAGCTCTAGCTGCGCTTTCTTCAAATCGCCCTGGAAGCCCACCTGCA
>Ga0184637_10001527_pt1 | contig 15600 bp, 16 predicted proteins | sample PLM3_127_b2_FD_133143 | JGI IMG/M metagenome (GOLD analysis project Ga0184637, IMG submission 133143) | Groundwater sediment microbial communities from an aquifer in East River, Colorado, USA - PLM3_127_b2 | ecosystem: Environmental > Terrestrial > Soil > Riparian zone | place: USA: East River...
GTGCGCGACCGCAAGGCGTTCGAGGTGCGGGTGGCGAAAGGCAAGACCCGGCTGATGGACGTGGCGCAGGAGATTTGCCGCATCGCCGCCGAGATCCTGGCCGAGCACCAGGTGCTGAGGTCCAAGCTCGACCAGTCGCAGCACGCGGCATGGCCGCGCGCGCTCGCGGACATCCGCAGCCAGTTGCGCGAGTTGCTCGGGCCAGGATTCGTCGCCTCGGTGCCGTTCGAAAGGCTCAAGCATTACCCGCGCTATCTGCGGGCGATCGCGGTGCGCTTGGACAAGATTGCCTCCAACCCGGAGCGCGACGGCAACTGGCAGCAGCAGATCGCGCGCTACTGGCAGGCTTATCAGGCGCGACTTGCCGCCGACCGTTCCCGCGGATTACGCAACCCGAAGGTGGAGGAAATGCGCTGGATGCTGGAGGAGTTGCGGGTGTCGCTGTGGGCGCAGCAGCTGAAAACGCCTTACCCCGTTTCCTTCAAGCGCATCGAGAAATACTGGAGCGAGGTTTAGCGAGGGCTGATAGCATCGCGAGACACGGATCGGACAAGGAGCCACGGATCGGAAAGGCGTTATGGAGAAGTCCTTCAAGAACGAGATCGAGCTGCTGCGGCTGGGAAACGGACAGGTCTTCCACGGCGAGGGCATTCTCGCGATCACCAAGGCATTGCTGCAATCCGGCGTGGCCTACGTCGGTGGCTATCAGGGTGCGCCGGTCTCACATCTGATCGACGTCATGGTTCAGGCCGAGGATTATCTGGGCGAGCTTGGCGTACACGTCGAAGCCTGTTCCAATGAGGCGTCCGCCGCCGCCATGCTCGGCGCGTCGATTCACTATCCATTGCGCGGCGCGGTGACCTGGAAGTCGATCGTCGGCACCAACGTTGCTGCCGATGCGTTGTCGAATCTTTCCTCGCCGGGCGTCGTCGGCGGCGCGCTGATCGTCGTCGGCGAAGACTACGGCGAAGGCGCCAGCGTGATCCAGGAACGTACCCATGCCTACGCGCTCAAATCTTCGATGCTGATGCTGGATCCGCGCCCGGAGCTCTCCAACATGGTGCGCATGGTCGAGGACGGCTTCCGGCTCTCCGAGGCTTCGAACATGCCGGCGCTGCTCGAGCTGCGCATTCGCGCCTGTCACGTGCGCGGCAGTTTCGTCTGCAAGGACAATGTGGCGCCCGCAGTTTCGACCCGGCATTTGATGGAAGAACCGGCGAAATTCGATTACACCCGGCTTGCGCATCCGCCGGTGACCTTCCGCCACGAAAAGCTCAAGGGCGAGGCGCGCATTCCGGCGGCCCGCCGCTACATCGCCGAGCACGGATTGAACGAGCTTTTGGCCGGCAGGCGCGACGATGTCGGACTGATCGTGCAGGGCGGGCTGTACAATTCGCTGTTCCGCGCGCTGCAGCAGTTTGGAATGGCCGATGCCTTCGGCGAATCCGAGATACCGATCTTCGTGCTCAATGTGACGTTCCCGCTGGTGCCGGAGGAGATCTCGAAGTTCTGCCTCGGCAAGCGTGCGGTGCTGATCGTCGAGGAAGGACAGCCGGAATACATCGAACAGGAAATTCTGGCCACGCTGCGCCGGCTCGACGTCAACACGCCGATCCACGGCAAGGACATGCTGATGGCGGCGGGCGAATACACCGTGGAGGTCATGGCCGGCGGGCTGGAGAAATTCGCCGATCGCTATCTGCCCGGCGGTATTGGCGAGACCGGAAAGCGCTGGCTGCAAAGCAACGCGCAGCGCCGCCAGGAGGTGGCGCAGCAGTTTTCGGCGCCGCTGCCGGCGCGGCCGCCGCAGTTCTGCATCGGTTGCCCGGAGCGCCCGGTATTCGCAGCGCTCAAACTGTCGCAGCGCGATGTCGGCCCCACGCATATCGCCGCCGACATCGGCTGCCATTCGTTTTCCACCTTTGAGCCTTTTTCCTTCGGCCACTCGATCCTCGGCTACGGCATGAGCCTGGCGAGCCGCGCCGGCGTGTCGCCGATGATGAAGCGCAGGGTGCTGTCGATCATGGGTGACGGCGGGTTCTGGCACAACGGACTGCTCACCGGCGTGCAATCGGCGCTGTTCAATGGCGACGACGCGGTGCTGATGATATTCAAGAACGGCTATACCGCGGCCACCGGCACGCAGGAGCTGATCTCGACGCCCGACGAGGACGTGAAAATCGCGGCTGATGACAAGCAACAAAGCCTGGTGCACCGCAATCTCACCATCGAGAAGACGCTATCCGGCATGGGCGTGAAGTGGATGCGCACCGTCCACACTTACCACGTGGACAAGATGCGCAGGACGCTCGACGAAGCCTTCACCACCGATTTCGGCGGGCTCAAAGTCATCATCGCCGAAGGCGAATGCCAGCTCGAACGACAACGCCGCATCAGGCCCTGGATCGCCGGCCTGCTCAAGGCCGGAAAGCGCGTGGTGCGGGTGAAGTACGGCGTCGACGAGGACGTATGCTCGGGCGATCACGCCTGCATCAGGCTGTCGGGCTGCCCGACGCTGACCTTGAAGGACAGCACCGATCCGCTCAGGGTCGATCCGGTGGCCACGGTTATCGACGGCTGCGTCGGTTGCGGCCTGTGCGGGGAGAACGCGCATGCGGCGACGCTGTGCCCGTCGTTCTACCGCGCCGAAGTAATACGCAATCCCAAGTTGCACGAACGCGTCATCGACGGACTGCGCGGGTCCATCATGCGCCGGCTGCAGGCCGCATGAACCTCGCTGCCCGGCGTCCGGTTACTTTGTTGATTTGCGCGCTCGGCGGCGAGGGCGGCGGTGTGCTGGCCGAATGGCTGGTGGAAACCGCCAGGCAGTGCGGCTACAGCGCGCAGAGCACCTCGATTCCCGGCGTCGCCCAGCGCACCGGCTCGACCACGTATTACTTCGAAGTATTTCCGGTGCCGATCGCGGAACTGGCCGGCCGCAAGCCGGTGTTCAGTCTGTATCCGGTGCCGGGCGCGCTGGACGTGCTGGTGTCCTCGGAACTGCTGGAGACGGTGCGCCACATCGGTAACGGCATGGCGTCCGCCGACCGTACGCTGGTCGTCACCTCCAGCGCCCGAACCCTGACCACGGCTGAGAAACTTCAGCTCGCGGACGGTCGCGCGCCTTCCGGGGAATTGTTGAATGTGGTAAAGCGCTACAGCCGCGACGCCCGCATTTTCGACATGGCGGCGGTGGCGGAGGAGGCGGGCACAGTATTGAGCGCGGTCTTGTTCGGCGCGATTTCAGGCAGCGGCGCATTGCCGTTCCCGCGCGAGGCCTTCGAGCAGACCATACGGAAATCCGGCAAAGGCGTGGACGCGAGCGTGCGCGGCTTCGCGCGTGCCTGCGAGATCGTGGCCCAGGGGCTGGCCGCGCCGACACCGGTTCCCTCGAAGCCGCATGCAGTAGCCGATATGCCCGCAGAACTCTCCCGCGAGTTTCCTGCGCAGACACATGTGATGCTGGCCGCCGGCTACGCCCGCATGCTGGAGTATCAGAATCACGACTACGCGCAACACTACGTGCAGCGGCTGACCCGCATTCTGGCCGCCGAGCGGGTGGTCGATTCGGGCGGCTTGGGGAATTTTGCGATCACCAGCGAAACGGCGCGTTACCTGGCGTTGTGGATGGCTTTCGACGACATCGTGCGCGTGGCCGATCTGAAGTGCCGCGCCAGCAGATACGCGCGGGTGCGCACGGAAGTCAAGGCCGCGCCGGATGAAGTGCTGCGCATCTATGACTATTTCAAGCCGGGGGTGCCGGAGTTCGCCGCGCTTTTGCCGGCCACGCTCGCCGCGGCGCTTATCCGCTGGGACCGGCGCCGTCAGCAGGCGGGCAAGTCCGCGCTCGCCCTTCCGCTCAAGCTCGCCACGCATACGCTGTCCGGTTTCCTGGTATTGCGCACCCTGGCCAGCCTCAAGTGGCTGCGCAGGCGCGGCAGCCGCTTCACGATCGAGCAGTCCATGATCGAACGCTGGCTGGCGGGCGTGGAACAGGGTACGCGCAGCCACTGGCAGCTCGGCCACGAAATCGCCCAGTGCGGCCGCCTCATCAAGGGCTACGGCACCACCAACGAACGCGGCAAGGAGAACCTGTTGCATGTTCTCGACCATCTGGCCGCCGCCGCATCTTTCCCGTCCGCTGCGGCCCGTGCCGAGGCGATTCGCGCGGCGCGCGTGGCGGCGCTGGCCGACGACGCGGGCAAAGCGCTCGACCACGCGCTGGTCCAACATGGCGCGCCGGCGCGCCCGGTCAAGGCCCAGCCCGTCATGTGGGTAAGGAAACGGCCGGGCCATGCGGCCTGAGCGCGAAGTTTGCGCGCCCGGCGCCCGGCGTTGACAAGTGCGGCTTGTGGTCTAAACTGGGCCGAAAATAACCTGCTTAAGCGCAGAGGAGAACATGAAGACCGTTCAACAACTCCTGGAGTCGAAACGCCATCGCCTCGTTTCGGTGTCGCCCGATACCACGGTGCTGGACGCTCTCAAGCTGATGGCGGAGAAGGAAATCGGTGCGGTGCTGGTGCTCGACGGCGACCGGCTGGCGGGAATCTTCTCCGAACGCGATTACGCCCGCAAGGTGGTGTTGTACGGCAAGTCGTCGAAGGACACGCCGGTGCGTGAGATCATGACCGATGAAGTGGTGTGCGTGCGCCCCGAACAGACCATAGAGGACTGCATGGGGCTGATGACCGACAAGCGCATACGCCATCTGCCCGTGCTCGACAGCAAGAAAGTGGTTGGCGTGGTTTCCATCGGCGACGTGGTCAAGGAAATGCTCTCCGAGCAGGAGTTCGTAATCAAGCAGCTCGAAAGCTACATCCACCGCTGAGGGTGTCGCCTTCGGCCGTGGCGCGCGCCTGCGTCCCGCGCGCCCTTCACATGCGGTTTGTGAATCCATGTTCAAACGTATCCTACTGGCCATTGCACTGGCGGGAGCGGCCGCGGGTTGCAAGACCCAGACCGGGCTCACCGCCGGAGCCACCGGCTGCAGCGTGACCGATCTGGACGTGATCGAGAGCCGGTACTCACGGGAGGGCACAACCACTGCCTGGTGCGCGAAGTGCAGGGAAAAGATTTATCACTGCGTGTCCAATCCGGATCGCAGCCGTGTGCAGTGCAGGCAGGCCAATCCCTCGGATCCCTGTGGCTGATTGCGCATCGCTCAACACGTGGTGTCATCGTGGCATGGACGGGGGCTTAAAGCTGGAACTTCGAAGTCGGTTTGCGCTACATTTTCAACTGATAGTGGCGGTTTCCAGCCACTCGTCACCCATCACTGGTGAGTCTCATGTTCGGCGCCTTGATCATCGGTGATGAAATCCTCTCGGGAAAGCGCCAGGACAAGCATTTTCCGAGGATCATCGAGATTCTGCAGGCGCGTGGCCTGGGTTTGGACTGGGGCATGTATTTGCCGGACGAGCCGGCGGTGATTACCGCGGTGCTGTCCAGCACCCTGGCGCGCGACGATATCGTCTTCTGCTTCGGCGGCATCGGCGCCACCCCCGACGACCACACGCGCCAGTGCGCGGCCAAAGCCGCAGGCGTCGAGCTCGCGTTGCATCCGGATGCCAAGCGCGAAATCGAGGCGCGCTTCGGCGCCGAGGCCTATCCCAAGCGCATCGAGATGGGCGTGTTCCCGGCCGGCAGCCGCATCGTTCCCAACCCCTACAACCGTGTTCCCGGTTTCAGTTATGCGCGCCACCATTTCTTTCCCGGTTTCCCGGAAATGGCGTGGCCGATGATGGAGTGGGTGCTCGACAACGAATACCCCTACCTCCACAACCAGCAACCGCCGGTGGATGTGGCGATCGTGGTGAAGGACGCCGGCGAGAGCCAGCTGATCGACCTAATGAATGCCTGCATTGCCAGTTATCCCGGCGTCAAACTTTTCAGCCTGCCCAGCTTTACTCCCGCCGGCCGCCGCATCGAACTCGGCGTGAAGGGGAACGAGGCCGAGGCATTGAGGGCGCTGGATTTCCTGAAGGTCGGGGTGACCGCGCTTGGGTTCGGTTGGGAGGAAAGAAAGTAGGGGCTAGACTGAGGTATGGAAATCTCTGCGGTGCCGGGTTGCTCTCAAGAACACTGCCATCGATGCAGCAGCTTCACTTCGATTCGATTGATGGTTTAGCCTGGTCCGACCCGTTCATCTTGAACCCAACCTACGAGCCGAAACGACTTCGCTATCGGCTTACTGGCAGTTGATTGGGTAGATGCCCTTGACCATAACTATTTTCCACGGATCGGAATTGGGGGGCGGAGAGAACTGCATGGTGTCGGTTATATCATTGCCGTCCTCCAGGACGCGGGCGATCTTGTAGCTGGTGCCTTCCAGCCTCGCACAGCTGCGGTCTTCCATCTGTTTGATGTTCTCGATTTCTGCATCGAGTTTTTCGTCTTCGATGATTACCTGAATGAGCGCGGCCTGGTCCACCGATTTCCTTTCGCACAGGTATTTATCAAAAACAGCCTCGTTAGTGGCAAGCGGCGTGGCGAAAACCAGGTGCGAGATGAAGGCAAAGGGACCAATATTTCCCGAGGTGTTATTGCGGTCGGCGCCGAACACGCGAAGATCCGCTTTCACATCGCCTAAGCGCACAAGTTCCATGTTCCAAGAGCCATTTTTCATTAACAGTGTCCCATCGGCGGTGGTTTCAACATTGGCCGAAGAGCCGGTGAACTTGTTGTAGGTCAAATAGGCGAGGAAGCCGAGAACGGCGAGGAGTAATAGCTTTCGCATGATTTCTGATTTTAGGCCACTTGACGCTCTGCAACGCAACATTAGCATAGACCAGTAACCCTCACCCCTCATCCTTCACGCCTTTCCCGACTTTCGGTAACCCCATTTCATCAAAGCGTCCGTTTATAGCCGGTGTTCCTCTTCAAAGGAGAGCACCATGCGACGCTTCCTGCTGTTTTTCTGTCTTTTCCTGACTGTTGCCCCAGCTCTGGCGGCCGGCAACCTCGCCGATGTGCAGATCTACGACCGTGCCAGCGGCCGCACGCTGCCGGTCTACGAGAGCGGAGGCCGCTGGTTCGTCGCCGGCAAACCCGGCAACGAATACCAGGTCACGGTTCGCAATCGCGCGGGCGCTGACCTGCTCGCGGTGGCGTCGGTGGACGGCGTCAACGTTGTCACCGGCGAGACTGCGGCTGCATCGCAGAGCGGCTACGTGATCGAGCGCGGCCGCACGCTGTCGATCAAGGGTTGGCGCAAGAGCTTGGAAAAAGTGGCGGCGTTCTACTTCACCGATCTGGGCGATTCCTACGCGGCGCGCACCGGGCGCCCGGACAACGTCGGCGTGATCGGCGTGGCGCCGTTCAAGCGCAAACCCGAACCCGTGCTCGAACTGGAGCAGCCGCAAAACCGCGTCGAACCCGGGGCGGCAGCGGATGGCGCCGCGCGGTCGGCGGCACCCCGTGCGGCGGAGAAAAGTATCGGCACCGGCCATGGCCGCAGCGAGGCTTCGCAGGCGCGCTATGTCGCGTTCGAGCGCGAATCGGACACGCCCAACGAAGTGGTCGTCATTCACTATGACACCTACGCAAACCTGGTGGCGCGCGGGGTGATTCCGCAGTCGCCGCCTTGGCCCTCGCCGTTTCCCGGCGGGTTCGTCCCCGATCCGCCGGGACGGGGTTAAGCCATTGCAGTTCCCGCGGCGGTGTCGCGCGTCGTGTTGAGGTTGATTACACTTCAAGCCGGAATGGACCAGCCGGCTACCGACGAAGATCTGATGTTGCGCTATCGCGATGGCGACGTGCGCGCGTTCGAGGATCTGTACGCGCGCCATCGCGGCGGCGTGTTCCGCTACGTGCTGCGGCAAGTCGGTTTTCGCTCCGCCGCCGAGGAGGTGTTCCAGGAAGTGTGGACCAATATCATTTCCTCGCGTGCCCGCTACCGGGTCGAAGCCCGCTTCGCCACGTTTCTATATCGCGTGGCGCACAATTGCGTGATGGACCATTTCCGCCGCAAGCCGCCGCTGCAGTTGATTTCGCTCGACGACGACGCGGAAAAAGCGATGCAGGTGGCAGGTCCGCAGCTGGAACAGCCGGAACGTGCAGTGGCGCGGCGGCAGACCGCAAGGCAGCTTTTGCGTGCGCTGGCGCTGCTGCCGGACGAGCAGCGCGAGGCTTTTCTGTTGCACGAGGAGGGCGGGTTGACGCTTGAGGAAATCGCCGACGTCACCAGGGTCGGCCGGGAAACGGTCAAGAGCCGCCTGAGGTACGCGCTCACCAAGCTGCGCCAGGAATTGGATGGATCCGGAATGAGCCATGAAGCCGATGTCGCCTGAAGAGCAGGAACTGGAAGAGCAGCGTTCGCGCCTGTCCGGACACTACCGTGCCGGCTCGACCGAAGAGCCGCCCGCGCATCTGGATGCCGCGATCCTCGCGGCTGCCCGCCGCGAGGTCGAGCGCTCCCGTTTCAGGCGCAACTGGCACCTGCCCGCGTCAATTGCGGCGGTGTTGGTGATCGGCGTGAGCCTAGCGTTGATGACCAGCGAAATCGAGGATCCCTTGCCGCCACCGGATACATCGGCCGGCGTTGTGGCGGGTGAGGCCAGGCAGGCAGCGCCCGCGCTGGCTATGAAGCGGGAATCGCAGACCCGGCCCGCGTCGCGTCCGGGCATCGAGCGCGAGTCGCGGCCGTCGCGCGAGCGCAGCGCAAGCAGCGACCGCGAGGCGGATACCCGGCAGAATTCGGTTGCCGGGCGTGCCGATTCGGCTGCGGAGGCGCCTTCGGTCGCGGCGCCGGCTCCTGCGCCGGCGTTACAGCAGTTCGAAGCTGCCGCGCCGTCGGAATCGGTAGCCGAGCAGAAGAGTGCGCTGGCGGATTCGGAGCAAGGAAAGCGCGCCACTTCGGCGCTGCGCACGGAGGCCGCGCCATCCTCCGCGGCGCCAACCGACGCGCCCGAGGAATGGCTGAAGAGAATCGGGGATCTGCTACGCAACGGCAAAACTGCACAGGCTCGCGAGCAACTGGCGGAATTCAGGAAGCGCTACCCGGATTACCGCCTGCCGGAAACGCTTCGTGCGCTGGAGGCCGTGGCGACGCCAAACCCGCAATAAAAAAGCCCCGGAAGTCCGGGGCTTTTGCTCTTGCGGTGCAACAGGCTTACGCGGCCTTCTTCTTGGTCGCCACGCCCGCTTGCGAGGCGGCGGCGGTGAGGTTGGCTTCGGTCATCGCGGCAAGCTGCTTGGTCGCCTTGGCGATGTTTTCGTACACGGTGTTTGCGGTGCCGATCACGGACTTGACCGCGGCGACCGCGGGCTCGGAACCGGCGGGGGCGGACTTCAGCGCCGTGTCCAGGGCAACGACTATGTCCTTGCTGAAATCGGCGACCTGCGCTTCCATAACCGCGCTGAATTCGGACTGGGTACCTGCAGCAACTTCATACAGGCTGCGGGCGTAGGCGGTGGCCTTGTCGATGCCCGGCTGGAACGTGGAGCTGGTCCAGGTCGGCAGTTCGGAGAAATCCTTCACTTCGGCAAGCGTCTTGGCGTTCTTCATGCCCTCATTGAAGGCGGCCTTGCTGTTCTTGATCTGCAGGTCGAACAATTTTTCGGTGCCTTCGGCCGCTATGGTTACCAAGCGCAGGGCGGTTTCAACTTGCGCCTTGCCAAAAGCGGAGATCTGTTTGGGTACGGTGGTCATCATAGAACTCCTTTGAAAACAATTGATAAGATACTCCGCGTCAGCAGCCGGAGGTTTTTATGCTGCAATGCAACAACGCAATTATTGGCATGCAACCAAATGATGTCAAGGGATTCCGAGGACAAACCCAAAAAACTTATTGCGTCGCACCACCAACTGGTATGCAGGACCCTCGTATATGGACGTAAATGTTTGAGAAGATGGACTAAATTGAAACTAGAGCTTGAGGGCAAGGCTGAGGCCGTCGCCGATCGGGACCAGACACAGGTGCACCCGCCGGTCGTCCCGGAGATGTCGGTTGAAGTCGCGAATGGCCTGGGTGTCTTCGTCACGCGCCTTTGGATCTGCGACCCGGCCCTCCCAAAGGGTGTTGTCCACCGCGATCAGCCCGCCGACCCGGATTAAAGTGAGCGCCCGCTCGTAATAGGCTTTGTAGCTGGTTTTGTCGGCGTCAATGAAGGTGAAATCGAAACTGCCGGCCTCGCCTCCGGCGATAAGGCCGTCGAGGGTCTGCAGCGCCGGAGCCAGCTTGAGGTCGATCTTTTCGGCGACGCCGGCCTCGGCCCAGTACCGCCGGGCTACCTTGGTCCAGGTATCGGAAACGTCGCAGGCCACGATATGGCCTTCGGCGGGCAGGGCGAGCGCCACTGCCAGGCTGCTGTAACCGGTGAAAACCCCGACCTCGAGGTAACGCCGGGCGCCCATCAGCCGGACCAGAAGCTGCATGAACTGCCCCTGCTCGGGGGCGATCTGCATGCGCGCCATGCTGTCCCTGGCCGTTTCCTCGCGCAGCCGCCGCAGGACGTCGGGTTCACGCACCGAGTGCTCGAACAAATACGCGTACAAGTCGTTCGACAGAGTGAAGGTCTTGTTGGACATGGCAGGCTTTATGCCTTAGATAGTCAGCGAGTTCGAGTTTGGGCCCGGCCGCGTAACCAGCCGGGGCCGAAACGGTCAGGTTAATAGGGAAACAGGAGCATAGACAAAGAAATGTGCCAACTGCTGGGGATGAACTGCAATGTTCCCACCGACATCTGCTTTTCGTTTCGGGGCTTCCATCAACGCGGCGGGCGTACCGGTGACCACGCCGACGGCTTTGGCGTGGCTTTCTTCGAAGGGCCCGGCTGCCGCATGTTCGTCGACGCCCGGCCGGCGGTTAACTCTCCGGTGGCCGAGCTGATCGCCAACTACCCGATCCGCAGCCAGAACGTCATCGCGCATATCCGCAAGGCCACCAGGGGCGAAGTCGCGCTGGTCAACACCCATCCGTTCATGCGCGAACTGTGGGGGCGCTACTGGATCTTTGCCCACAACGGCACACTCGAGAATTTCCATCCGGAGTTTGGCAACCGCTACCACCCGGTGGGCACGACCGACAGCGAGCAGGCGTTCTGCTACTTGCTGGACACGTTGCGCCTGCGCTACCCTGATGGACAGCCGCCGCTAGCCGAGCTGTACGGCACGCTGGCCACGCTGTCCACCGAGATAGCTAGGCACGGCAGGTTCAATTACATCCTTTCCAACGGCGACTACCTGTTCGCACATTGCACCGACAATCTCACCTACGTGCTGCGTCATGCGCCGTTCGCGACGGCGCATCTGAAGGATCAGGACATCGAAGTGGATTTCAGCGAAGTCACCGCCCCGATGGACCGCATCGCGGTGATCGCCACCGAGCCGCTGACCGACAACGAGACCTGGACGAGGTTTGCCCCCGGCCAGTTGCTGGCGTTCCACGACGGCGCGCCGCTCTCGCCATAGCCGGCCCTCGGCCGGCGAGTAAGGCGTTCGACGCAAAGAGCGCAAAGGGAACAGAAAGACGCAAAGAAAAGCTGAATATTAACGGGCGAGATTTCGGACGCTCGCATCGGCGGATGTATGTAGTAGAAGACGCGGTAGGCAAAAACCAATCCCGAATCGGTTATCTTTGCGTACCTTTGCGTACCCCTCAAGGGGGTATTGAAAAGAACCTTTGCGGTGAGATTCGGGGTTTGTGGTGTGATGTGCTCCCTCGGACGGCGTCACGATTCGGTGACCGCGATGGTCAGGGCGCGCGGCAGCCGTTCGCGCTGCCAGTTCTTGACCGCCCAATGCCACAGCCCCGCAACGCCCGCGCTGGCCAGTCCCGCGGGGGGCAGGAAGCCCAGGAATTGCAGCACGCGATCGAGGGTGGCAGCCGGATTGGACTGGTTCACCGCAAGCGCCCGCGTCTGCTTCGAGAGCTTTTCTCCCGCGCAATTTACCGCCACCGGCAAGTGCAGATACGCCGGCGTCGGCAACCCGAGCAACTTCTGCAGATGGATTTGCCGCGGTGTCGAGGCAATGAGGTCGGCGCCGCGCACGACGTCGGTGATGCCTTGCTCGGCATCGTCCACGGCGCAGGCGAGGTGGTAGGCGAACACATGGTCCGCACGGTAAACCACGAAATCGCCGATTTCGGCCTGTAAAGCCTGGCGCACGCGCCCCTGCAATCCGTCGTTGAATTCGACCGCCGCTCCTTCAGTGCGTACCCGCAGTGCGCGCGCTTCGCGCCCCACTGCCAGACCATTGCGGCAGGTACCGGGATAAACTGTGCCTTCCACGCCGGCCAGGCCCGCATCGCTGATTTCCTTGCGGCTGCAGGCGCAGGGATACGTGCGGCCGAATTGCCGCAGCTGATGCAACGCCGCGTGGTAGGCGTCGTTGCGCGTACTCTGGTACACCACCGTGCCATCCCAATGCATGCCGAATGCATCCAGGCAGCGCAGGATCGTGTCGGCGGCCCCGGGAGCGGTGCGCGGCGGATCGAGGTCATCGATGCGCACCAGCCAGGTGCCTCCGCGCGACCGGGCGTCGAGGAAACTGCCCACCGCCGCCACTATCGAACCGAAGTGCAGCGGTCCCGAAGGCGTCGGCGCGAACCTCCCACGGTAGAGTGTCACGAAAATCCCGTTCGAACCCAGAATCGTAAACCTTCACCGCAAAGGCGCAAAGAACGCAAAGGAAACACGGACAACGAGAAAGAACGGTTCATAACATTCGATACCTGGATAGCCGATACTCGCGACGAAAGCGGGTTCTGCACATTGCGGGTTTTCTTCGTCTATTTTTCGCTTTTCTTTGCGTACCCCTCAAGGGGGTATTGAAAAGAATTCTTTGCGTCTTTGCGGTGAAAGGATTTTATCGCGGCAGCGCGCGAGCAAAGCGGGCATAGAAGACCGCGGCAGTGAAGAAGACAACCGACAGCACGATCTCGGCAAGCGCCAGTGCCTGGCCGGCGCCGCGCTCGCTCCAGGCGCGCACCACGCCCTCGGTGAAGTAGGCGAGGATCAGCATCGACGACCACTGGTAGGTATAGCGTTTCCCCCGCAATACGCCGAACAGCGGCAACAGCAGCGGCAACGCCTTGAAAGCCAGCGACGAACCGCCCGCGCGCAGCGGCGCCAGCCACAGTTCCCAGGCGAGGCACAGGAAGATCAGCGTCACCAGCGCGCCGCTGGACATGACCTGCAACAGGCGCGTCACACGCGGCTCGCCTTTGCCAGTTGCACCAGTTCGGCACGGGCCGCGCCGGCATCCTTCACTTCACCGTCGAAGTCGAAGCGCAGCACCTCTGTATCCGCGAGCACGTCGAAGCCGTCGCAGTCGATCCCGATCATCTGCGCGCTCTCCACCGTCCGCTCATGCACGTGCCGGCAGTAGTCGCCCAGGTTGTGGGCGTGGTCGGCGTTCATGTGCGCAAGGATTTCACTTTCAGCTTCGGCGATCGCGAGCGGTGGCGCGAGATAGCTTTTGCCCGGGATGGTATGGATGCTGCCGAAGCCCGCGATGTAGCGCAGCGACAGCGGCTCGAGGCAGAAGAAGCGGAAGCCGCCTATGCTCAGATAGCCTTCGCCTTCCGGAAAGTAGCGCAGGTAGCGTGCCGCCACGGCGGTGTCCTGGGTCGGCGCCAGGTCGCCGATCAACGTGATCCGCGCCTGTTCCTGCACTTCCGCCCCCGAAGGCGCGACCAGGAAACTCGCGCGCCGGTCGTGGTCGGCGTTCTGGGTGTGCTCGGCGAGGTGGCTGATTAGCACCACCACACGGCCCTGCTGGTCGGTGACGAAGGGCAGGGCGGAGGCGTACGGATAACCGGGAAACTTCAACGACTGGGTGGCAAGCACGCCGCCGCGAAAATGGCGCACCATCCTGCGCGCTTCATCTCCTCTGGTCATCCCTTCTCACTTTTCACCGAGCAAAGAATCTCTAATCGCAGAGGACGCCGAGGATTCCTTTCAATACCCCCTTGAGGGGTACGCAGTGGCACACCACAGGCAATGTTTATCACCTGCATCGTCCCGATAACGATTCCCGCCGGGCAATACAGCACCTTCACCGAACTACATTGTTTGTTTTTCCTCCGCGTCCTCTGCGGTGAGTGTTGAAGGATCATGCCTTGGCGAGCTTGAGCGCCACTTCGGCCAGCCGCGTCCCCAACGCGATGCACAGCCGCCGTTCGGCTTCGCTGATCGGCTGGTCGGCATTGGCCCCGGCGAGATGACTGGCTCCGTAGGGCGTGCCGCCGCTGCGGGTGGTCATCAGGTCGGGTTCGGAGTAGGGCAGTCCGACGATCAGCATGCCCTGATGAATGAGCGGCAGCATCATCGACAGCAGCGTGGCTTCCTGGCCGCCGTGCAGCGCGGCGGTGGAGGTGAAAACCGCGGCAGGTTTGCCCGCGATCGCGCCACTGAGCCAGAGCGCACCAGTGCCGTCGAGGAAGTATTTGAGCGCCGCCGCCATGTTGCCGAAACGCGTGGGGCTGCCGAGAGCCAGGCCGGCGCATTCCGTCAGGTCCCTGAGTTCGACGTAAGGGGCGCCGGAATCGGGAATCTCCTCTTCGCTGGCTTCCGCGACCGTCGAGACCCTGGGCACGGTCCGCAGCCTCGCCCGCATGCCCGGCACCTTTTCGATCCCGCGGGCTATCAACTGCGCCATCTGCTTTACCGCGCCGGTGTGGCTGTAGTACAGCACCAGGATTTCCTGCATCGCTATTTTCCCGCCGGAGAAGCCCGTATTATATCGGCGAAACCACACCCGACCCCTATGAAACTCCGGCTCAGAACGCTCCTGGACATCGTCCGCCAGTTCAAACTGCTGGCGAATTTCGTAGTGCTCGTGTACCGGCGATTCAAGGAGGAACGCTGCTTCCAGTTGTGCGGCAGCCTGACCTTCACCACGCTGCTGGCCTTGGTGCCGCTGATCACCATCACGCTCACCGTGATGACGGCATTTCCGGTTTTCGACGACATCGTCGAGACGCTGCGCAGTTTTGTCGTTACCAATCTGGTGCCGGCGGCCTCGTCGAAACTGATCACCGTTTACATGCAGCAGTTTGCGGACAACGCCGCGCGGCTCACTGCACTGGGCATCGTATTTCTGGGCGTGACTTCGATCATGCTGATGCTCACCATCGACCGCGCCTTCAACACCATCTGGCGGGTGAAGCGGCCGCGGCCGCTGATCCAGCGGGTGCTGATCTACTGGTCGGTGCTGACCATCGGCCCGCTGCTGGTCGGCGGCAGCCTGTCGCTTACCTCCTGGCTGCTGACTCAATCGATGGGGCTGGGAAAGCAGGCGCCCGAGCTGACGATCGCGGTGCTGAGGCTGGTGCCGCTGATGCTCACTTCGGTCGCGTTCGGATTCCTGTACCGTACGGTGCCGAACCGCCAGGTCACCGTGCCCGATGCCGCGGTCGGCGGCATCATTGCGGCATTTGCCTTCGAAGTCATGAAAATCGGCTTCGGCCATTTCGTCGCCCGGATCGCCACCTACAAGCTGGTGTACGGCACGTTTGCCAGCCTGCCGATCTTCCTGATGTGGGTCTACCTGTCCTGGGTGGTGGTCGTGTTCGCGGCGGTGATCACCGCGGTGCTGCCCTATTGGCGCAGCGGCGGCGTGCTGCTCAAGCAACCCCCCGGCGCGCAATTCGTAGA
>Ga0184637_10001528_pt1 | contig 15591 bp, 5 predicted proteins | sample PLM3_127_b2_FD_133143 | JGI IMG/M metagenome (GOLD analysis project Ga0184637, IMG submission 133143) | Groundwater sediment microbial communities from an aquifer in East River, Colorado, USA - PLM3_127_b2 | ecosystem: Environmental > Terrestrial > Soil > Riparian zone | place: USA: East River...
AAGCCACCCTTCCGGAGCGGCGCCGCACAACCGAGGCACACGCCGAACCCGCACGCCATCGGGTTCTCGAGCGACACCCAGCACGCGCGATCGTGCTGCGAAGCGATCCGAGCCGCCGCTGCCATCATCGCGGTAGGTCCGCAGGCGTAGATGCAGGCGCGACCGTCGCGCGAGAGCGCCTCGACCAGCAGGTTTGTAACGAGACCGCGCACCCCGCGCGTGCCATCCTCGGTCGCAACGGCCAGGTCGAGTTGACACGCTGTGAAGTCGATCTCGCCCATCAGATCCCTAGCCGTGCGCGCGCCCAGCAAGACCTTCACCGGAATGCCCGCCGTGCGGAGCCGCAGCGACAGCAGGAACACCGAGGCGATGCCGGTGCCGCCCGCGACGATCAGCGCGCGCTCGCCCGGCGGTGGATCCGGAAACGGGGTTCCCAGTGGGCCTACCAGCCCGACACGGGAGCCCGGCTCGAGCTCGGCCAGCAGCGCGGTGCCCCGACCGTGCACCTTGAACAGGATCTCGATCTGCGGGTCGACATCGCCGATCCGTGTGCGATACACCGCCATCGGTCGGGGCAGCAGCGGGTCGTAGCGGGCCGTCGATCCGAGCGCGCCGGGCGACAACATCACGAACTGTCCGGGCTCGCAGCCGGGCCAGCGCGGAACCGCGAGGACCAATCGCCGGTTGGCGCCGCCCTCATCGACCAGCGACACGACGCGACCCACCCCGCGAATCGGTGCGTGCTCGAGGGGAGCCACCGGATGGCTCATCCCCGCTCCACCTCGATCCCGTAGGCCTTGATCTTTCGCGAGAGGCTCTCTCGGGCGATACCGATCGCCTCGGCCGTTCGCGAGATATTCCAGCCGTGCTCGGCGAGTCGTGCGATCAGGAACTCGCGCTCGAAGGCCCGCCGGGCCTCCTCGAGAGTCGGCGCCTCCGACCCGATACCGGAACCCGAGCGGATCACGTCGGGCAGGTCCTCGATGTCGATGGTCGACCCCGGAGTCATGATCACGAGGCGCTCGATCAGGTTGCGCAGCTCGCGCACGTTGCCGGGCCAGCTGTGGCCCTGCATCGAGCGCATCGCTCGCGCCGTGATCCTCTTCACCTTGACCCCCGCCTCGGCACAGAACTCATGGGTGAACTCGCGTGCGAGCATCGGCACGTCACCCGCGCGCTCGCGCAGCGCCGGTACGCGAAACGGAATCACGTTCAGCCGGTAGTAGAGATCCTCGCGAAAACGCCCCTGATCGATCAGCGCCTCCAGAACCTTATTGGTGGCGGCAATCACGCGGACGTCCACGTCCAGCGTCTCGGTGCCCCCGACGCGCGAGAAGCGCTGCTCCTGCAGGATGCGCAACACCTTCGCCTGGGTCATCAAGCTCATGTCGGCGACCTCGTCGAGGAAGATCGTGCCGCCGTGGGCCAGCGAAAACTTGCCGATCTTCTGGCCCACCGCTCCGGTGAAGGCGCCCTTCTCGTGACCGAAGAGCTCCGATTCGATCAGCTCGTCGGGAATCGCCGCGCAGTTGACCTCCACGAACGGCGCGTCGCTGCGCCTGCTGCGGGCGTGGATCTGGCGCGCGACCAGCTCCTTCCCGGTCCCGTTCTCACCGGTGATCAGCACCCATCCGTTGCTCGGGGCCGCCACGTCGATCTGTTTCACGAGATCGGCCACCTCCGGCGACTCGCCGATGATCTCGTGGGCTCGCAGCGCTTCGGCGCGCAGCGCGCGGTTCTCGCGTGCCAGCCGTGACTGCTCGAGCCCGTGCTGAATCGTCAACAGCACCTTGTCGATCGACAGCGGTTTCTCGATGAAATCGTAGGCACCGTGCTTCGTGGTGCGCACGGCGGTCTCGACGGTTCCATGGCCGCTCATCATCACCACGGGCAGCGCTGGCCAGCGTTCACGCAGCTCGACGAGGATCTCTACCCCGTCGCGTCCCGGCATCGCGATATCGAGCAGCACGAGGTCCGGCAAGCCATCGATCGCGATCGAAGTGAGTGCCTCCTCGCCGTCGCGGGCCGGTGTGGTGTCGAAGCCCTCGTCCGACAGGATCCCCGCGAGCGAGCGCCGGATCCCGTCCTCGTCGTCGACGACCAGGATCCGGCTCAACGGCCGCTCCCGAGGGAGGGCTCACCGGAAACAGCGCCCCGGTCGCTATCGATCCGCGACACGGGCAGCTCGACCACGAAGCGCGCACCGCGAGGCTCGTTCTGCTGCACGCGGATGTAACCGTGGTGGTCCGCCACGATCCGCGAGACGATCGCCAGGCCCAGGCCGGTACCCCGATCCTTGGTCGAGAAGTAGGGCTCGAAGACGCGGCGGCGATCCTGTTGCGGGATGCCGATGCCATCGTCGGCCACCTCGATGCGTACGCTCTGAAGCAGCGGGTCGTGCGCGCTGCGCAGGGTCACGCGGCCCGGCTGTGCCATGTCCCCACGCGCGACGCGGCGTTTCACCGCCGCGACCGCGTTGTCGATCAGGTTCGTCAGCGCTCGTCGCATCTGCTCGCGATCGACGTCCACCGTCGGGAGATTGGGATCGAGGTCGGTCTCGAACTCGACGTCGTCGGTGCCGGCGTAGCTCGCCATCGCTTCCGCAACGATCCGGTTCAAGTCGTCGGGTTGGGGTTGAGCCGCGGGCAGCCGCGCGAAGTTCTGGAACTCGTCCACCAGGACCTTCAGCGTCTCCACCTGGCTCGTGATCGCGTCGACGCACTCCTCGAAGATCTTCTTGCCCTCGGGATTGCCGGCGAACTGGTCGGCGAAGCGGCGGCGGAGCCGCTGGGCAGAGAGCTGGATTGGCGTGAGGGGATTCTTGATCTCGTGCGCGATCCGACGCGCCACTTCGCGCCATGCCGCCATCCGTTGGACCTTCACGAGCTGCGTGTAGTCGTCGAACACGACGACGGTGCCGAGCGCCTCACCCGCTTCATCGTGCATGACCGTCAGCGTCACGAACAAGGTCGCCATATCGTCGTCGAGCGGCACCTGGACCTGGCGACGGATGCTCTCGCGCACGCCGGGGCGCAGCGCACCGGACAGCTCTTCGATCACCCCGGTCAGCTCGGGCCGGTGGACGACATCAGCGAGTCTCTGGCCCAACAGACCCGTGCCCGCTGCAATTCCGAGGAAACGCTGCGCCGAGGGATTGATCGTGCTGATGCGCCCCTCTGCGTCCACCGACACGACGCCCGCACCGACCGTGCCGAGCACGATCTCCATGTACCGGCGCCGGCGTTCGAGCTCGGTTGCCGAGCGCTCGATCCCGCTCCGCGCTTCTCGCAGGTCTCGGATCATCTGATTGAACGACTTCACCAGGAAGCCGATCTCATCGTCGCTGGTGGCCTGCACCGAGACGTCGAGGTTGCCGCGTGCCACCTCCGCGGTGCCCTCGGCGAGCGCGCGAATCGGGCCCGTGACCCCCTTTGCGAGCCGGAAACCCATCCACAGCGCGAGCATCAACACGACGCTGAAGGCAAGCAGCAGCTCGAGCAGGTATGCGCCGCGGATGTGGCCCGCCGTGGGCTGGAGCTGGCGGTAGGCGTCGAGCGTGGAGCGGATGCTCGCCACCTTGCGGGCCTGCGAGAACGGGATCAAGACGTTCACGACCACCGCGCCGATCGGCTCCTCGCCTTTGAACGCCGCTTCGATCGGCACGGCGCCGCGCACGACGTCTCCGCTTCCGACCTCATCGACGTGCCATCCCGCTTCGCCGCGGAGTGCGGCTCGCACGAGGTCGCTGTCGGGTCGCGAAAAGCTCGCTGCCGGGATCTCGGGATTGATTCCGCTCACCAGCTCCTCGCCGGTGGCGCTGAAGACCTCGACGACGCCGAGGTTGTACTCGCGCTGCTTCACCTGCACGAGCTGTTCGAGATCGGCCTGGGCGTCCCGGCGCAACAGCCGGTCGGCCGTGACGCGCTCGGCGATCCGCGACCCGTAGAACATCGCGTTGCGGGCCGTCGACTCGTAGTAGCTCTCGGCGACCTCGCCGCTCTCTTCGAGAGCGCGATCGACCTGCACGCTGAACCACTTGTCGATCGATTGCGTGATGAAGAAGGCGGAGACGATGAAGAGGCCCGACGTCGTCACCAGCGCGATCAAGACGAATGCGGCGACGAACTTCAGGTTCAGATGGGAGCCGAGGATTCCACGCCGCCGCTCACCGACGAGCTTCCAGAAGTTGCGGGTCACCAGGAAGCCGAAGATCAGGATCAGGATCACGGTGATCGCGTTCAGGAACAGGAACAACCCGCTGTCACCGACGCCTTGCGTGAGGCCGGTGATCGACGGCAGCAGCAAGAGAGCGCTGACCGCGGCGATCAGCACCAGGCCGATCCAGAGCTCGCGCACCCGGCGGCGTCGCTCGGCGCGCGGCAGCGGCGGGCGGGATCCAGCCGCGGGGGACGAACTCGGGTCGCGCTCTGTTTCGTCGGGCAAGGTGTGGGTTCCGTAGTGGCGATCACGCGCGCTAGCGCAGCGCGCGCCGGCGCCCCGGCACCCGAGCCGGAACTGCGTGTGTAAGTTACCGAAACGGAACATGAATCGCCGATCTAGCCGAAGCCGATCCGGATCAAGCCCCGAACGCCTCCGGACGATGAGAGGGAGAACGCTTTTCGATTTGGAGGCGGGGACTTGGAGCTCCCGATGAACGACCCGGAGGAAGCCCGCCCGCACGCCGGTGGCAACGCGACCGGAGCGGCCGAGCCCTCCGGGAGCCGGCGGCGGGCCAGCCCCTGGGCCGAAGTGACGCTCGTGACGAACCGCCGCGACCGCGCAGACGCGCTGCTCCGTCAGGCCGAGATCGCGGCGGCTGCGTCCGGACGGGCCGATGAAGCCCTCGCCCTGCGCCGCCGCGCCTTGCTGAGCGACCCCTATCACCCGTCTGCATTGACCGCGTTGGCCCTGCACGCGCGCGCGTCCCGGGACTGGGTGCTGCTGGCTCTGCTCCAGGCGCGCCGCTTCGCGATCGCCGAGGTGGGATCGGACCGCGCCGAGCTCGCGCTCGACCTCGCTCGAATCGAGCATCGGGAGCTTCACAACCCGGCGGCCGCGCGGGAGTGGAACGCGCGCGGAGTCGAGGCGGCTCCCGACGACCCTGAGCTCTGCCTGATGCTCCGCGATCTCGCGCGCGATTCCGGCGACCGGGGCCTGCTGCTCGAGCAGCTCGAGCAGGTGATCCGAGTGCGCGGCGAGGACGCGCCGATCGACGTGCTGATCGAAGCCGCGTCACTCCACGCCGAGCTGGGTGCCGCGCATCGCGCGCTGCACTGCCTGCAACGCGCGACGGCCCGTAACCCCGAGAACGTCGCCGTCGTCGACGCACTCGCGCTGCTTCTGGCGAAGCTGGGGCGCCACGCTGATCTCGCCGATGCGCTCGAGCGGCGGATCGCACTCTCCACCGGGGAGCCGAAGCTCTGTGCAGCGCGGCTCGCCCGGCTCGGCGCTCTGCACGAATCACGACTGTTCGATCCCGATGCGGCGCTCGAGGCGTTCGAGCGGGCTCATGCACTCGACGCGGAGGCGATCGGCGTCGCTGACGCGCTCGTCCGACTGCGCGCAAAGGTCGATGGACGCTCCGACCCGGGCTCGGGTGTCTCGCCAGGCGCGGTGAGCGCGCTCGCCGCATACGAGCGGGAAGCGATCGTGACGAACGATCGCGAACGGCTGGGCGAGCTGATTCGCGAGATCGAGCGTCTGCACGCGCGACTCGGAACCCCCGATCAGGCGCTGCGCTGGGTGCAGCGCTGGATCGCCGTCGCTCCCGAGGAGCCCGACGCGCTGCGCGCACTCGCTCGACTGCACGATCGACCCGGACAGGAGCCGCGCCTGGCCGTGACTCTCGAGGCGCTCGATCCGCTGCTAGAGCCCACCGAACAGCTCGCCAACCGACAACGCATCGCTGCCCTCTACGCAGCGCTGGTCCGCCACGAAGATGCCGAGCGGGCGTTCGCGCTGGCACTCGAGCTCGATCCGAGTGACCTGACTGCGCTCGCGGGCCGCGCCGATGCGCTCCGCGTCCTGGGCCGTTTCGCCGAGCTGATCGCAGCGCTCGAACAGCTCGCGGCGTGGCAGCCGGCGACAGAGCGGCTCGAGACTCGGCTCGAGCTCGCCCGGATCCACGAGCAACGCGACGACATCAGCCGTGCGATCGCCGTGCTGGGCCGAGTGGAGGCGGAGGACGGAGCGAGCGGCGAAGTCTCCGAGCAGCTCGACGGGCTGCTGCTGCGCATGCTCCGGCACGAGGAACTCGAGGAGCGCCTCGCGCGACGTGCCGCGGGCTACGACCCCGGAACCGCCGAGGCCGTGGCCCTCGATCTGCGCCGCGCAGCGATCCTGCTCGATCCGCTCGAGCGCCCCGAGGACGCCGCAGCGGTGTATCGGCGAGTCCTGGCGCACGCTCCCGAGTCACGTGAGGCCCGCGCAGGAGTCGAGCGGGCACTCCGTTCGAGCGTGGATGCCGCTGGCCTTGCCGCCTTTCTCGAGGATCAGGAAGCGCGCGCGACGGATCCGGCCGACAAGGGCCGCCTCGCGCTGGAGCGCGCGGTCTTGCTGGATGAGCTGCTCGACTGCCCCGAAGAAGCGCTGGCCATTTTCGCTCGCCTCGCCGTCGCCAGCGACGCGCCGGAGGTCCTGCGCGACGCGGAGCGGCGTTGCGAACAGATTCTCGAGCGCCTGGAGCGCTGGTCCGCGCTTCGCGATCATCTGCTCCGGCGACTCGGCCGGCATTCGGACGTCGAGGACGCGCGCCTGCACGAGCGCCTGGCGCGATTGTGTGCGGATCGCCTCGATGACGACGCGGGAGAGATCGAACACCTCGAACGCGTCGTCTCGCTGACGCCCGAGCGGGACGACGTCTGGCAGAAGCTGGCCCGACATTACGAGCGGGAGGACCGAGTCGAGGAATGGGTTCGCGCGCTCGAGGCCCTGGTCGCCAATGGGCCCGATCACGGCCGGGAGCTCGATCTTCGAGCGCGGCTGGCCGAGCTCTACCAAGAGCGGCTCCCGCGACCCGAGGCTGCGCGCGTCCACTACGAGCGGGTCTTCGAGCTCTGCCCGTCGCACAGTGCGGCCGCTCAATTCCTCGTGAACGCGTACGAGGACGAGGCGCGTTTCGAGGATGTGATCCGCCTGCTGGAGACTCGCCTGGCGTCGATCGATGCCACGACCGGCGCTGACCCTCTCGCGACGAACCGCCGGACCGCGCTGAGACTCCAGATCGCTCACGTCCGCGAAGCGCGCCTGGACGACCTCGAGGGTGCGATCTCGGCACTCGAGGTGGCACTCGGGGAGGTCGGACCCGAGGCCGTCATCGCCGAGCCGCTGGCTGCCGCCTATCAGCGCGGCGGCTACAGCGCAGATCTGCTCGACCTGTGCCGGCAGGCGACGGCCGCGAGTCAAGAGCCGGCGGAGCGCGCCAACTGGCTGGTGCGGATGGGCGATGTCCACCTGAGCAGCGACCAGCCGCGGGAGGCCGCCGACGCCTATCGACGAGCGCTGATCGAGCGCCCAGGCGACCGAGCGATCGAGGCTTCGCTCCGCGAGCTGTACCGGGCGATGGGGCGCATCGAGCCGCTGGTGGAGCTGCTGGAGTCCGAGCTGCGGCATCTCGCCGGGACGGCGGAGATTCCGGTTCGCCTCGAGCTGGTCGAGCGGCTCCGCGCGACCCACCCCGAGAATGCACTCGTGCATGCGCGCCGCGTGCTCCAACTCGCAGCGCGCCACCGCGGCGCCGTCGAAGCCGCGGTGGCGATCGCCGAGTCCCTCGGGCGGCCGGAAGACGCGCTGGCCATCCTGGACGCGCGAATCGCCGCGTCGCCTTCGGACTACGAGTCGGCGGAATGGCAGATTCGAAGGGCGCGATTGTTGGCAGGACCGCTCGCGCGAAACAGCGATGCGATCGACAGCTATCGCGCAGCGCTGGGCGCCGATCCCAGCGGGGGCCAGGCCAGCGAACTGCTTTCCCTGCTGAGCGACCTCCTCGAGCGTGAGCAGCGTTGGAGCGAATGGCTCGACTGCCGCGCGAGACTCGTGCGGCAGAGTCCGCCCTCCGATCGCGCCGATCTCGTCGACCGCGCCGCGCGCGTGGCCTGGGAGCAGATCTCTCCGGAGGCGGCGCTGCCCTGGCTCGAGCGATTGCGCTGCGAGAGGCCGGACTGCTCCGACGTGCGGAAGCGAATCTCCCTCGCGCATCGCGAGCTGGGGCACGATGAAGCTCTGTTGCGGGCGCTCCGCGCGGAGGCGGAAGCTTCCGATCGCTCCGAAGAGCGTCAGCGCTGCCACCTCGAGCGCGCCGCGCTACTGCGCGCCGCGGGTGCGACCGGACGTGCGCTGTCCGCGCTCGCGGATGCAGGCCCGGTTCCCGAGGCCCTTCGCATCCGGGAGTCGCTCGAGCGCGAGCTCCGCTTGCACGCGCAACGCGCAACCACCCTCGAGGCGCTGCTCGCGCTGTCCGGATCCGACCTCGCTCTGCACCGCGAGCTCGCTCTCCTCTATTCGACCGAGCTGGCGTCTCCGGACGCGGCCGTCCGACACTGGGAGGCCGCGCGCAAGCTGGTGCCCTCCGGCGGCGCAGCGGGGATCGAGATCCTGCGAGCTCTGGCAGCAGCGGAACGCAGCGCCGGTCGCACGGGTTCCTGGGCCCGGCATGCCGAGGAGGAGCTCGCTGCGCTCGATCCAGCCCCGGTCTTCGACGACCGCCGACGCGAGCTGCGCCGGGAGCTCACCATCGCCTACGACGAAGAGCTGGCGCGGCCCGATGCCGCCCTCGCGCACCTGCGCGCACTGCTCGACGCCGGCGACGTGGAGCTGCTCGGTCGTGAAACCCTCGACCGGATCGAGCTGGCGTGCCTGCGCCTCTTGCGGACCGAAGAGAACCCCGTCGAGCTCGAGCGTCGCTTGGCCCACCGGCTCGAGCGCGTTGGCGGCGATGCGCCGGAATGGCTCGAGCTCGCCGGGATCCGCGAGGAAACGCTGCACCGGACGTCGGCCGCCCAAGACGCGTACCGCAAGGCGCTGGAGTGCGCGCCGTCGAACCTCGACGCATTGCGCGGCCTGCGCCGCGCCGCCGAGCGACTGGGTCGCTGGCGGGATGTCGCGGATGCGCTCGAGCGCGAGCTCGAGACGGCTGCGGGTCGGGACGCCACCGACCGAGGCGCCCTGCTCCGGGCGCTCGGGGACCTCCACTGGCACCGCCTGCAATCGACCACGCGCGCCAGCCGATACTACGCGGCCGCACTCGAAGCGAACGCCTCGGACTTCGCCGCGCTGCGAGCGCTCGAACGGCTGCTCGAGGCGATGGAGGACTGGCGCGGCGCGCTCGATCTCTACGAGAGCGAGGTGGAGGTTCTCGGTTCTGCAAACCCGCGCCGTCGGCGCGAGATCTGGCTGCACGTTGCATCGCTGGCCCGCGAACGAGCCGAAGATCCCGAGCGCGCGCGCCAGGCGCTGCGACGCGCTGGGGAGATCGAGCCGCTCGAGACGCCGCGACTCGCGGAGCTCGCGGCGCTGCACGAGTCCGTCGATGACCGGGAAGCCTTCGCCTCCACCTTCGCCAGCTGGTGCGACGCACCCGACGCGGGCGCCTCGGCGGCGGATCACCTGCGCGTAGCACTCGCGCTGGAGGCGCTGGGTCGGCTCGATGCAGCCGTTGCGCGGATCGAAACCGCAGTCTCGACCGATCCGGAGCACCCGGCCGCTTGGGATGCGGCGGCCCGACTGCGTGCGGCAGCCGGAGACCTGGCAGGCAGCGCACAGGCACTCCGTAGTGCCGCCCAGTACGTCGACGACGCTGACGCGTCGCAGCGTCTGCACGAGGCCGCGACGCGGCTGTGCGAACAGGACCCGGAAGCGGCGCTGGGATTGCTGCGGACGGCTGTCGAACGTCGTCCCGACAGTGCGCCGGTACAGGCGGCGCGCGCCCGAATCGCCGCGCAGCTCGGCAAGGACGAGGAAGCAGAGCTCGCGGCCGCGGCCGTCCTCGAGAGTGGCGATCCCGGAACCCTGGCCGCCACGGCGCGTGCGGCTGCGGCTCGTACCGGAGCGGAAGCAGCGCGACGGCGCGGACGCGTCGAAGCCGCGGCGAGCCTCTACGCAGAGGCCTTGCAACTCGATCCGGACGACGCAGCCACCCTGAGCGCCTACGGCGAGATACTCATCGCTCTCGGGGATCACCCGTCGGCGCGACGCGCGCTGGAACGGCGCCTCGCCGGCGAAACGCGCTATCCGGAACGCGGCGCGCACTGCGCCCTCCTCGGCCATTGTCTCGAGCTCGCGGGGGAGCCCGAGGAAGCCCTCGTTCACTACGAGGCCACCCTCTGCGACAATCCGTCGCACGTCGAAGCGCTCGAGTCGGTCGTGCGGGTACTCGAATCGTTGGATCGAATCGAGCCGGGCGTGAAGGCGATCGAGCGCTGGGCGCGCGCGGCGCGAGCCAGCGACGAGCGAGCCCTCCGACTACTGCGCGCAGCGCAATGGGAGCTTCGCCGCGGCGGGCGCCAAGCCTCGGCGGAACGGCACCTTCGCTCCGCCGTCGCCGCCGACGCGAGTCAAGCAAAGGCCTGGCTCGCGCTCGCTGCTCTGCAGATCGAGCTCGGCCGGCTCGACGACGGGATCGAGACGGCCGACCGCGCTGCGACGCACGTCCACGATCCGATCGCGTTCGCCGCGCTGGCGAACCTGCAGGGCCGCGCGTACGAGCAGAAGGGGGCGCGTCACGAGGCAGCGATCGTGTTCGGGATCGCCGCCGAGTGCGACCCGCGCTGTGCCGACGCGGCGCTTGCGCAGGCACGCCTGCTGCGTGGGTTCGGTGAATGGCGTGATGCCGCCGCGACCCTGGCGACGTTCGCCGAGCGACATCCGAGCGACCACGACGCGACGCTCGCCGACGTCTACGAGCAGCTGGGTCGCCTGCGCGCGGGCCCACTCGAAGACCTCGAGGGTGCCGTGCTGAGCTACCGGCGCGCCATCGAGCTCGCGCCGGAGCGGCTCGACGTGCGGGCCTCGCTCGCTGAGCTCTTGAGCCACCGGCCAGGCGATTGGGACGAGGCGCTCGAGCATCACCGGATCGTGCTCGCGAACCGTCCGACGCACTCGGGCTGCCTGCGCGTAGCGCTCCGGATCGCGCGCGGACGCGGCGACCCCGCGCGGGTGGCGACCGGCGTTGCGATCCAGCGCGCGTTGGGGATCGCCACCGCCTACGAGAGCGAAGCGGACGCTTGCGACGCGGCGCCGTTGGTGACCCGCGAGCCCGAGCTTTCCGATGCCCGCTTCGAGACGCTGCGCCGGCTCGCGGTGGAAGCGGCGAACGAGATCGCCAATGCGCTCGGGGGAGCCGTGCCGGCGCCCGAGAACGCGCCGAGCGAGGATCCGGTGGTGACGTTTCGGAGCCGGGTGCTCGCGGTTCAGGGCGAGCTGTCGGCGCCGGCCCTCCTCACGCGAACCACACGCGATGTTCGGGAGGTGATGCAGCTCCTCGTTAAGCTCGTGCTCGAACCCTCTCACGTCAGCGGCGACGGGAACCTCGTGAATTCGCTCTCTGAATCACTCGGCCGGCGGCGGCGGCGGAAGCTGCGCCGAATCCTCGGCGAGAACGTCACTCCGGACGATTTCTCGAGCGTGGACTTCGAAGAGTGGCGCGTCGAGCTACGCGCCCTCGCGGCCGCCGAGACGGTGCGCCGCGACGCCACGCCGCTGCGCACCGCGATCGTCGCGCTGGTCGCGGAGGGCGGGGCGATGGACGTGCGAGGGGAGACCCATCTGGCACCGCAGGTCGAGGCTGAGCCTTCGGCTCGCGCCCTCATGCGACGGGTGGTAGACGACTGGCTGGAACGCTTGTGACCGCGTCCCGCAGCCCGTTGCCCCGGCTGCGCCGGCGCTACCCGCGCTTGACCTTGCGGGTGGACGTCGTGATCGAAGCGCCGGATGTGCTCGTCACGGGCGTGGCCACGACGCTCGGTGCGGGGGGGCTGTTCGTGCCCACTCGCGCGCCGCTGCCGCCCCGAACACCGCTGATCGTCCGGTTCCGACTTCCGGGAGACGAGACCGAGCTGCACCTCCAGGCTCACGTCGCCTGGAGCAAGGGAACGTCGGGTGCCGGCGGAACGCCCGGCATGGGACTCGAGTTCGACGACGCCGCTGGGCGTGCGGAACTCGCCGCTCTGCTCGAACGCTGGGCCGAGCGACGCGAGTCCAGTTCCGGTTCAGCTGCCGACGCCGGTTCAGGTGCGGACCCCGGTTCAGGCGCGGGCCGGACCTGACCAGCGGGCGAGGTTGATGCCGCGACGTCCGCTCGCGCCCCCGATCGTCCAAGCGTCGGGGCTCGCGAGGATCGCCGACACCAGCCGCTGGTGCATTTCATGGCCACCCCGCTCCGCACGAACGTGGCCGCACACCGGCAGTCCGAGCAGGGCCAGATCGCCGCAGAGATCGAGCACCTTGTGCCGCACGAACTCGTCGGGCCAGCGAAGCCCTTCCGGGTTCACGACCTTCTCGTCGTCGAGTACGACCGTGTTGTCCAGAGATCCGCCGCGCGCGAAGCCGGCGTCCCACAAGGCATGCACCTCGCGCAAGAAGCCGAACGTGCGCGCAGCCGAGATGTCCCGCTCGAAGCGCTCCGGAGAAAGAGGACCGAGCTCGAGCTCCTGGCGGCGAATCGCAGGGTGGTCGAAGTCCACCGCGTAGCTCACCCGGAAGTCGCGGGCCGGCTCGATGCTGATGCACCGGTCACCGTCCACCACGTCGATCTTGCGGCGGATGCGCAGCACCTGCCGCGCTTCGCGCTGCTGGAAGATCCCGGCGGAGCGGATCAGATAGACGAAGGGCGCTGAGCTTCCGTCCATCACAGGCAGCTCGGGGCCATCGATCTCGATCTGCACGTTGTCGATGCAGAGGCCGTAGAGCGCGGCGAGCAGATGTTCGACGGTCCCCACCGTCGCGTGACCCCGACCGAGGGTCGTGGCCAGCGCGGTCGATACCACCTCGGCCGAGCGCGCCGGAATCGCCACCGGCTCGCCGAGATCGGAGCGCACGAACACGATCCCCGTGTTCGCGCGTGCGGGATGGAGCGTGAGCTGCGCGGGAGTTCCGCTGTGTAGGCCCACGCCGGTACACGAGACTTTCTCCGCGATCGTCCGCTGAACCAAAGTGAGTTCCCCCCTCGAGTCTCCGCGACGTCAGGGGACAACGCGCGGATACCTGTCCGGTACCCGTAGCAAGCCGCGTGCCGCGGCTACCGACCCTCGTTCTCGATCAATTAAACAAGCCAGATCAGATAGTTGAGTATCTGATACTGCATTTCGACCGCAGCGATTCCCTCGCGCATCCCACTGAATTCGTGACGATCACGTCACGGGTGTGACGCAATCGTCACATCGAGGGAGGTCAGGGCGAATCGGCCGATCGGAGCTCCGCAAGGATCTCGCGCGCGGATTGATAGCGCTCCGCCGGGTCCTTTCGAAGACAGCGCTCGATCAACCTGGCGATCGGCTCGGGAAGCTCGGGCTCCAGATCCTGTGGACGAGGCGGCGGCGTGTGGACGTGGTGATAGGGCAGATTGCCCTCGGTGAAAGGCAGCGCTCCCGTCGCCATCTCGAACACGGACACCCCGAGCGAATAGAGATCCGACCGCTGGTCGACGTTCCTCCCGAGCGTCTGCTCGGGGCTCATGTAGTACGGCGTGCCCGATACGACGGTGGTGTGGTTCCGAACCTCCTCGATCACCTTCGCGAGACCGAAATCCATGATCTTTGCCTTGCGGTCCTTCGTCCACATCGTGTTTGCCGTCTTTACGTCGCGGTGAACGATCTTCTTCTCGTGTGCGTAGGCCAGCGCCTCGCACATCTGTGAAACCACGTGGACGATTCCGCGCGGCGCGATCTTCCCGCGCCGCTTGATGATGTCCTTGAGCGTATTGCCGTCCACGTACTCCATCGCGATGTAGTACACGCCGTCTTGCTCGCCGGCGTCGTACACCGTCACGATGTTCGGGTGATTGAGCTGCGCCGCGCTCTTGGCCTCTCTGAGAAAGTTCTTGAGAGCCTGAGGATTCTCTTTCAGCGACTCGGGCAACACCTTGAAGGCCACGACGCGGTCGAGGACGGTGTCCTCGGCCTTGTAGACGATCCCCATGCCGCCACGGCCGAGCGTGCCGCGAATGATGTAGCGACCCGAAACGCTTGCTCCAGCGGTGCCTGGCACGGCCGCCGGATTCTCCCGCGCCTGCGCGAGCTGGGCGCGGGCCCGCTCCAGACGAGCGGCCGTGTCTTCATGGCCGTAGTCGAAGGCCAGGACCTTCTCGTAGAGATCGTGCGCCTCTTGCCAGTCGCCGTTGGCCTCGTGGACGGTCGCGAGGCAAAAGAAGGCATCGAGGTTCGGTCGCTCGATCTCGCGGTTGCCGAGGGCCTCGCGCAGCTTCGCGATGGCGAGGGAATACTGCTCCCGATCGCGGAAAATTCGACCGAGCAGCGCCGCCGCCGCTGCGAAGTCCGAATCTTCGATCCCGACGTTCTGCAGCGCTCCGATGGCTTCCTCGGTGCGACCCGCCTCGAGATGGATCCGCCCGGCACGGAGGTATTCCGACGCCTTCTCCAGCAGATCGGCCTCACGCGCGGTATCACCGGCCAGCGCGAAGAGCTCGGCCGCCTCGGAATAGCGCCCGGCGCGTTCGTAGTTGCTGGCGGCGCGCTCGCGATCGCCCGAGAGACTGAACATCTCCGCGGCTTGAGCGCCGTCTCCGAAGCGCTCGTAGCACTCGCCGGCCTTGTCGAAGCGTTCGATCGAGCGGTAGAGATCGCCGGCCTCCATCCACTCACCCGCCCGTTCGAACTGGCGAGCAGCCTCTTCGCCGTTGCCCCGATCCCGGTGCAGCTCCGCCAGGATGCGCGCGGCGCGATCGACCTGCCCGAGCGCCTCGAACGCTGCTGCAGCTCGTTCGGTGTCGCGCCCTTCGAGGAAGAGCTCGGCCGCCCGCTGCAGGTTTCCCGCCTTCTCTGCGATCTCCGCCGCGGGCACGAAGGCACCGCCTTTGGCCAGCACATCGCCGGCGCGATCCATCCGACCGGCGCGCTCGAAGAGATTGCCTGTCATCCGGACGAGCTTCATCCGCTCGGCGTGCTTCTTCGCATCGCCCGACGACCCGGTGCCCTCCTCCGCCAGCACCTTCTCGAGGCATTCGGCAGCAAGGAGCCAGTCCTCACAGCGGATGTAGGCCTTCGCGGCGTAGCGAGGAAAGTCGCATTTCTGGTAGCACTGCGCGGCCCGGCGATCGTTCCCGGCTTTCTCGTACATCTCGGCGGCTACGCTCAGATTGCCCGCGACGACGTACGCCTCGGCCGCGAGGTCCCACTTCTCCTGCTGCGCGTAGATCGCGCCCGCCGAATCGGGACGCCCAGCCTTCGCGTAGAGCTCGGCCGACTCGACGAACCGATTCTGGTCGTGGCGAATCTCGGCGGCGCGCTCGTATTGCTCCGCCTTCGCGAAGAAGCCGGCAGCGTCGTCCAAGAGACCGACGGCGAGGCAGAGCTCGGCGGCTTCGGTCGGCACGCCCTTGCGCGCGATTCGCGCCGCCTCTGCGCGCGCCTTCTTCTGCCC
>Ga0184637_10001529_pt1 | contig 15591 bp, 14 predicted proteins | sample PLM3_127_b2_FD_133143 | JGI IMG/M metagenome (GOLD analysis project Ga0184637, IMG submission 133143) | Groundwater sediment microbial communities from an aquifer in East River, Colorado, USA - PLM3_127_b2 | ecosystem: Environmental > Terrestrial > Soil > Riparian zone | place: USA: East River...
GGAGCGAAGGCGACCGTGCCCGCGATTCAGGGGACCAGCGAGGTCGACCGAGCATCCCGTCTGCGAGAAGCCGTGGACGCGGACGTGGTCTGGACTCAGCGAGAGGTTCTGCGCAGCCGGCTCATGTGGGTGCTGGTCCTGTCGTGGGGGTTTGCACAGTTCGCCATGGCCAGCACCACGCTCCACATGGTCCCATTCTTCCAGGACCTCGGGTACCGCTGCTGATCGCGGCCGGCGCGCTGAGTCTCCGCTCCGGCATTGCGCTGGTGGGCAACCTCATCGGGCTATGCCCTCGACTGGCTGCCAATCAAGCCCGCCGCTTCCATCGGGTTCGTCCTAACGGGCCTAGGGGTTGGGATGTGGCTGCTGCCGCCCTCGGAAGCAAGCCTCCTGGCCGGAATCATTCTCTTCGGGATGGGCGCCTCGGGGAGCCAGGTGGTCGCCGAGGTCATGTGGGCGAGCTTTTATGGCCGACTGAGCCTGGGCGCAGTCCGGGGCATCGCATACCCGATCTCGACGTTCTTCGCGGGGGTCGGCCCGCTGGCGGTGGGACTGCTCTATGACCTCTCTGGCAGCTACCAAGTGTCGTTCGCCATCATGCTCGTCGGCTGCCTCGCCTCGGCGGGTCTGATCCAGCTCGCGCGACAACCCGTTCGTCATGGGTCAACTGGAACCACTCGCTAGAGCACATTTGAAGCGCCGGTGCCCTCTCGGCCGTAGTGGTAGCGTGACCCGCGCGAAACATGCTATGCAGACGCGAGCACTGGCGAGGTGATCCGGGATGAAGAGAAACCGAGCGTACGTTTCCACGATCTGCGCAACTGTTGTTCTGCTATTGGCCTGGAGCTTGCCGCCATTGGAACGGGCGGGCCGGGCCGAGAGCATCTTTCCGGTCGGTGCCGTTGTCGGCTTGCAGGGCACTCCGCATCTCTGGATCGCGGACGAGGTCGGAATCCTGCACTGGGGAGGCGACACGCGCGCCCTGCGAAACCGGTTCGTCGACTGGAGTGCGCGCGTGGAGGTGTCGCTAGACACTCTGAAGACCCTTACCAGGGGCGACCCCTATCTCACGGCGGGGCTCCTCAAGGATGGCGATCCGATCTACCTGGTGAAGTGGGAGACGGAAGAGGCCGTGCCGCGGCTTTTCCACATTCCGTGCATCGCGGACGTGGAGCTGTTCGGCATCAAGACCGAGAACTACCTCACCTTCGTCATCGACCGGCCAAACTGGGAAGCCAGGCAATGGGAGGGCTTGTTCCTCCAGGCCGCATCGCTGCAGCGGGCCGCGCTGACGCCAGCGGACCCGACGGCGCCCAGATGCCAGGTAGCGACCGGCACCGTGTCGCCGGCTACGCCTACGGCGACCGTTACGCCGACACCGACGCGGCCCGAGATTCGATTCTCCGCGGCCGACATTGCTCCGTGCGCCCCGGCGCTCCAACGCTTCGGGTTCGCGGTGGGAGACGTCAACATCGAGCGCACCGTCACGGTCGCCCTCCCGCCCTCCGTGACAAACCAGCCGCAACCCGTGCTCGAGCAGACCGCGCCGCTTATGCGTGCGTCGTCGCAGACGTCGACGGATCTGTCAGCGAACACGTTCGGCGCGGCGATCGGGGTCGTCAGGTTCGGTCGGACCGTACAGGTCGATCCGGCGACGCTGACACCCGGCATGTACGTCGTCGTCGCCCGTGGGGGAGCGACGCCGCGCATGGTGTACGTTCCATGCAGCCCGAACCCAACGGATATCGTGACGTCGGCGCAGCCCGACATCCGGAGCATCGCGTCGCGCAACGTCCTGCCACCGCAGGCAATCGTGACCAGCAACGCCATGTGCTACGCCTGGAACCGCGTCCAGGTCTGCACGCCTCCGTCGCCACTCGCCGGCATGACCGGCAGCGAGCAGAGCGCGATGAACCAGACGATGGGCAGCACCATCTCGAGGCTCGTCACCGCGGGGCGGCTGAGCGCGTCGGACGTCAACTCGGGCGTGGTTCTTCCCGACGTAGAGGGCTTGAACGCCGTGCAGACGTCACGCGGGAGCATCCTGGCGGCTCCCGCCGCCTCCTGGCCGGGAATGTCCGCCAACAACGCGGTCGCCGGTGTGATTCGCGCGGACATGGATATCGATATCCCGGGCATGCCCAGGATTCCCGCCGGCGATTACGTCGTGCGAGTCAGTGGGTCCGTCACGAGCGGCTGGCTAGCGCGCCTCGTGGCTCTCGACGGCAATCAGTATCCCGTCCCCGTGGTCGCCTTAGAGGTGTTTGGAGCGCCCACGGCTCCCGACGTCGCCGTCGTGAATCTGGCGTTCATCCTTTCGGCGGACGTCCAGCTCTGCTTCTTCGGCGAGTGCTAGCTTCGGAGTTGGTGCCGGCTCTCTTGGAGAGGCGGCGGCTTCCGTGATCATCCAGCGGCTCTTCGGATGGGCAGTCGGGCGAATCGCCGCTGCCGGTGGAAGGACCGTCATCGTCTACGGGAACTTCACCGGCACCATCAATATGGGCGACCAGATCGACGAGTCGCGGAAGAAGCTGGAGCGCGAGCGCATCCTGGAGAAGGCCCGAAAGCTGGTCGAGGAGCCCCTGAAAGAGCAGCTTCGTGGCGCACCCCTCTGCCTCACCCTGGAGTACTGCCCGGACACCGTCGTCGGACGTTCGTCCCCGGAGCCCCTCGCAGCTGCGCGTCTTCCAGAGGGAACGACGATCGGCCAGGTGTTCCAGGACCAGGAGCAGAAGCTGCTGATGCTGGGCGAGAGTGGCTCGGGAAAGACGATGGCGCTCCGTACGCTGGCCCTGGACTTGATCGAGAAGGTGAGCCTGGACCCGCGTCGACCCATTCCCCTGATCTTCAACCTCGCGACGTGGGGAAGGAAGCATCGCGGGCTGGCCGATTGGTTCGTGGACGAGCTCGGCCAGGCGGGGCCGTACGACCAGAACCGGGAGCGGGCCAGCGCCTGGGTCGCTGAGGAGCAGTTCCTCCCGCTGCTCGCGGGCCTGGACGAGGTCGAGCCGGACCGCCGCGACGACTGCGTCGAGGCGATCAACGAGTTTCGGGAGGGTCGCAAGTGGGTGCGGGAGATGGCCGTCACCAGCTCCGCCGACGACTACGAGGCGCTTCGTCCGAACCTGCTCAACCTCGAGGCGGCGGTTCGGATCTGCCCGCTGAGCGCCGAGCAAGTCGAGGAGTACCTGACGAGTCGCGGGCTCGGGGCGCTACGAGTTGCCCTGGCAGCGGACGCGACGCTGCGCGAGATGGCCGCGTCGCCCCTGACGCTGAGCTTTATGGCGTCCGCCTACGAGAACCAACCGGAGTTGGACCTGCCCGAGGCCGGCACAGCTGATGAGCGCCACCATCGCCTGGTCGCGGCGTACGTCGACAACCGGTTCCGAAGCGAAGAACGGGGTGCGCCCCACACGCAGGAGCAGGTTACCTGGTGGCTCGGCTGGCTCGCCGCCACCCTGCGCGACCGGAAGGAGTCTGCCTTCTATCTGGACCGGCTGCAGCCGGACTGGCTGCCGACGCCGGGCGCGCACCGCTGGTACGCGATCGTCGATCGCGCGGGTGCCGCGCTGGTCGTCGCCTGCCTGTTCGGTTTGATCTTCGGGCTCCATTTCGCCGTTCGCTTCGGACCGGGGTTGGCGCTCGTCGGAGCGCTCGTCGGCGCCCTGGTTGGCGGCCTCCTGGGTGGGCAGGCCGAAGCCGTATCTAGCATGAAGCGAGATGCCGAGACGATCGTGCGTGGAGCCACATCCGCCTTTGCGGTGGTTGGAACTCTCGCTGGCCTCATCGTCGTACTCGCGGGTGGGTTGGGGTCGAGCCTGGTCCCGATCGCCATCGTCGTCGGGGCCCTGATCGGCGCCCTCGCGGGTGGCCTGGCGGGCGGCCCCGGCTTGCGAGAACGACCTGTCGCACTCCTGGGGCCACTTGGCTGGTCGCCGTCGCTGGCTCTCCGTCACGCGGGTGGCGGCCTCGTGATCGGTGCAATTTTCGGGGCGCTGTTCGGCCTGGCGGGGGTTCAGGCCGACGTGATCGTGTTGCCCGGGCGCGGGCCGGACGACGATCCGGCGGTCGCGGCCCTGCTTGCCATGTCGCTGACGGCGTTGCTCTTCGGGCTGCTGTTGGCCCTGGGGTTCGGGCTGGTCGGCGGCCTGATCGCGGGCATCGTTGAGACGGAGTCGCTGCCAAACCAGGCGGTGCGACGATCGGCGCGCCGCGCAGCCCTCGTCTTCGTGTGGACAACGCTCATCTCGAGCCTGGCGCTGGCGGTGCTCCTCATCTTCATCGGAGGCAGCCCTCGGCCGGTGGAGAACGTGCCGATGGCGATTCAGGGGGGACTGCTCATCGGGCCGATTCTTGGGCTGGTGGCTGCGCTCGCCTTCGGCGGCTACGCCTGTATCTCACACTTCGCGCTGCGCTTCGTTCTCTCGCGGTACGGCGTGGTCCCCTTCAACCTCGTCGGATTCCTCGAATACGCTAAGCGCTGCGAGCTCCTGTCTCGAGTGGGCGGTGGCTACGAGTTCCGACCCGGGCTGCTAAAGCATTTCGCGGAAATGCATGAATCAAGGGCCGCTCGCCCTGAGCCTGTCGAAGGGCCGGCTTCGACAGGCTCAGCCTGAGCGGTTTTGCCCAGCGGCTAGCGCTGGTCGCCCATGTTCAACGTGCCCTGGAAGTCACCACCGATGACCACGACTCGGCCGCCATGCTGGGCGTTGATCTGCCCGACCAGCCCGTGGGTGCTGCCCGGCTGGCTCCGTTCGGCCCGCTTCAGCAGCTCCGTGGCCCTGTCGAGGATCTCCTGGTCCTGGTCGGCGCCCGCCTCGCGGAGTACTTTTTCGGCCGGCTGCTTGTAGGTCTCCGGGTCCTCGGCGTGATCGTCGAGGGTGCGCTCCAGCTTGGGGTTCTTCGGGCCGAAGCGAGCGACCAGCAGCGACTTCAGGGCAGCATAACCATCCTTGATCGCGTCGTCGGCTATGGGCGTCAATGCCGGGCCGGCGAGCGCGAGAGCTTGCAGCAGCACTTGCATCGGCATCGTTTCCATCGGGCCTCCACAAGTAGTGTAGGAGCGTTGCTGGAATGATTGATGCGTGACGAAGGCAAAGGGTTCCTATTCCAGAAGCAGCTTGAGTCCCGAAATAATCTTCCACATGTGCTGTCCGACGTTCTTGCGGAGTGAAGCTTCCGTATCCGGCTTCCCTTTGTGATGCACTACCCGCACACGATCCTTGTTTATGGCCGCTAGGACGGAAGCTATCTGCGAGTCGGCCTGGTTCTTAGTCTGGATCTCTGCGAAGGCCTTGGCCAGCGCCCCCATGGTCATCGCCTCAATGTCGGCTTCACTGATCTGTCTTGGTTTGCCGTTAGGCCGCAAGAGGACGATTCTCCCAGTGTTGCAGCCGGAAACTAGATGCCGTCGAGCTTCGACTTCGAGAACTTGGCAAGCAGCCTCAAATCCTTCTCGCCACTCGCTCTTCACGAACTGCTCGTAAACATGGCCCAACTTCTCCCTGAGCACCGGGCCTAGCGACTTGATGGGAGGTAGCTGGGCGTTCAGCGCCTGGTCTCGCGGCGTCATCCTTTCAATCACTCGGTCTGAAAAGACGGCGTATACGCCTATTCCCAGTTCATTGAGCTTGCGTTCCGATCTCGCTGTCAAGCTCTGGCTTCCCGGTAGCGCTAACGCGATCCGGGTGTCGTTTGGGCATGACCGGGCATATCGACTCCACTGTTCAAGCCGCGCCAAATTTGCAGAGTTGTCGACTTCGACGAATAGCGTCGTGTGCTCTCGACGACAACTGACTGTGGGGGTATACGGGTACTCGAGCTGAGACTCTTCGACCTCCAACTTGAATCCATGGGTTTCGAAGTGGTCTGATATCCGATCAGCGCAATCGATAAGCTCGTCGGGGACCGTTAAGAAGCTCCGACGGGCCATTGCGACTAGCCCAAGAACCGGTCAAGCGTCTCCCTTAAACGGGAAAGTGTCTGTCTCAGGGTTTGGCCGGCGTCGTAACCTCTGCGTTTGTGCTCCTCAAGATTCTGCCAGAGACGCTCGGCTGCCTGTTCGATGTTGTGCTCGAAGTCTACGTTCTCTACTGAACCCCGAAATGCTTGCTGGATGGTGAACCGAGGCTCAGCGATGAGCCGCGTCGCCACCGACCGCGCTGCCTCCCTTGAGACTTCATTCCTCTCGACTGCCCTGGCAATCCGTGCAAGTTGACGGGGAGCCACTGTGCTAACTTCAATCTGGTTCTTGAATTTGTCGACGATGGACCGGGCAAGGAGGGGCTCCTCATCCTCAGTGACGACGCCCCTCTTTTGGAGCGCGGCAGCACCGCGGGTAGCCTCCAATACATGGTCAACAGTCAGGACCTGCTCCGAGCGCGGCTTGTCTAGCTCAGCGAGAAGTTCCCTGTGATACACGTCCGGGAGTTCAAGAACATTCTTGAGACGCCTGACCTCCCCCCTCGTAAGCGAGGCAAGCTGAGCTAGTTCTGACTCTGACGGCTGTCTCCCCTCACGGCTCCGAAATTCGTCCTCCAAGTCTCTCAACTTGTAAGCAGTGGGCAGCGGGTCCCACGCCGTCCGCGCATGATGAATTGCGAACATCATCATGATGTTCTGGATCCGCGACGGCTCCGGCTGAATGATCACCGGAACACTGCTCAGCCCGAGCTTTAGCGCGCAACGCCACCTCCGCTCTCCGTCAAGAATTACGAAGGTCCTGTCGGAGTCCGACTCATAGACAGTAAGAGGCACGAGGATTCCTTGCTGAGCGATGCTCGCTTGAAGTGCGTCCATGTCGTCTTTGCGGAAAATCAGACGCGGATTCTCGGGGTTGGGGACTATAGCCTTCGGCTCAAGGAGCCTAATAAGGTCAGCCACTGCCTATCGTCCTTGTGAATTTCGTCCGATTAGCCTCTTCCGTTGCGGCCCTAGGAAGACGGAGAAACAAGGAGAGCCTCCTCGACCCTTCCTCGGCTGGCAACCTTTCCCGCGAGCGTCGAGCTTCGCGAGACGGTGACTGTACGGAATGATCGGTAGAGCTCGATCATCTCCTGGTGGTTGGCATTGGCAACGATCACCGTAGCGCCGCGATCCGCCATCGTCCCGGCCACTCTGGCTAGACGTTCCTGATCCTTCCAGGAGAAGAGTGTTTCGTTGTAGTCGACAAAACCATTGTTGTTGTGCCGAGTCACGTAGGGTGGATCGAGAAAAACCAGATCCGCTTCGGCAGTATCTACCAGTAACTCTTCGAAATCGCCATGGAGGATTTCTATTTCGGCGCCAGACAAGACACGGCCGCAAGCGCGCAGATTGTCCGCATCGAATAGAGAATCGGTCTTCGGAAGACCATATGGTACGTTGAAGTGTCCGTTGGAATTAACTCGATATAGCCCATTCCAACACGTCTTATTGAGGTAAATGAACTCAGCGGCTCTAATTATCGGATCGCTGCTTCTGTTCGACCGCAGTTGATAGAAAAACTCCCGCTCTGGTCTTAGCGGTTCTAGAATTCGTATGAGGCGCTCCGGATCATCGCGAAGAGCTCGGTATGCATCGATGAGCTCGCCACATGAGTCGCTAAGAACCGCTGAGACAGGCTGGAGCAAGAAGAAGAGTGATCCGCCACCAACGAAAGGCTCGCGATAGTCTCGGAACTCAGCCGGTAGCAACTTGACTATCTCAGGAAGCAAGGTCCGCTTGGAGCCCGCCCATCTAGCGAACGGTCTGGGAATCGCAGACAGACTGCGACGGGCCCGCTCCTGAAGTTCGTCTCGGTCAATGCGCTGCATCAGCCCGCTCGCTGCCGGTCCACCAGTCGGAGGCAGTATATTTTCTTCCGGTTCGGAGTCGACAGGATAGTCCCGTCCTCGCCTCGCGTCATGAATCGTCGACCACCTGGCTCGCGATGGTGAGGTCCCATCCAAGCAGTGGGTTATAGCTGGTGAGCTCGGGCGACCGCGCGAGCATCATGCGGTGCGTGTTCAGGATCCCCTGGGCACTCGGAACCGGGGCGTCTGACAGCTCATCCCGCAGGATCTCGTACGTCCGCTCGAGCTGGAAGTCCCGCTCCGTGCTGAGTAGTTTGGCCGGCTCGCCACTCATGATGTCCAGTGCGCGGGCGCGGTCGGTCTTGAAGATGTGCACCGCGTCGAAGGCTGCCCGGACCACCTGCTCCATCGTCTCGTGCTTCGCCGCCAGGATGCTTCGCGAGGTCGTCAGAGTCATATTGCCGATGAACCCGTAGGGCTCGAAGGGCAGCTCTTTCAAGCCCGCCGCGAGAGGCTCGTCAGCGTACAGATGCGTGACGAACGTGCCCGCGGCTTCCCCGTCTAGGACTCTTCGCCACTGGCCCCACCGGCCGACCGCGTCCTCGGAGATTACGACTGTCTCAACCGCGTCGTGGAGGCCCATGTCCCTGAGCCAGAGCCGGTTGATCAGCTCCTGCGGCCCCTGGCCGCGAATGGCGAACACCCGTCCCTTCAAGTCGTCGAAGGAATGCACGTCGGGCGCGACGAGCAGCTTCTCGTTGAGCCAGGTCACGCTGGTGGCGAGGCTCACCAGGGGCGCACCCCGGGCGCGATACGTTTGGAGGTTGTAGTAGTTCTCCGCGAGCAGGTCGGCCTCGCCGCGAAGCACCAGCTCGCCGTATTCGCGCCCTGGTTGTAAGGCTACCTCGAGCTCGACGCCGCGCTCGTAAGCCGCGTGCTTGATCGCATACAGCAACGGCGTGCGATCGACGTCCCGGTACAGGAGCTTCAAGGGCTCGATGTCGGTACCTCCGGCTAAGCAGGCACCTGGCTCGCGATCGCGTCCGCCTTCCAGTACTCGCGCCAGTCCACGTCGCTCGGGATCTCGTCGGCCCGCGCGACCAGATGGGCGAACCGGTTCTCGGCGGGATTTCGAACCGTAAGGGGCGGATCCTCGCCGTCCTGCACGGCCTGAATCGCCCCGAGGAGCAGCTTTCGGCAGGTGAAGAGTGCCCGGTCCGTGTACCCGAGGTTCTCCCTCGTGCGGTCCTGGATCGGGCCGGCCCCCTCGGTGACGCAGGCATCCTGGGCGTGGAAGAAGCTCCCCATGCCGCTGAAGGTCTCGGCCTTCAGCTCGTCGCGGTCCTGGAGATACCGATTCGACCGGGTCCTCACCAGCCGTCGATCGTTCGTTATCTCCTTCCGAAATCCCGCGACGTGTCCCTCCGAGAGCGGGCGCGAGCGCCCGAAGTGATAGACGTACTTCCAGTGGCGCTCATCGTCGATCGGGACGTGGAGGTGGACGCTGTAGCCGTCCCGCATGCCGCCGCTGAAAACCGACACGTTCGGGTAGACGAAGTTGCTGATCTTCACGTGGATCCTCTCGGCCCCCGTTCGCCGAACCGAGTAGAGCCGCAGCCCGAAGTCGGTGATCTCAGGCTCCAGGGTGGGCGCGGTGTCGGCCGCGAGATACGCCTGGCTATCCCCGCTGCTATAGCTCAAGCGACGGTGCAGATATGAGAGGTGCGTCTGGTCGATGTTCCCCTCGTTCGCCTGGAGGTAATTGCACTCCTGGAGGTACTTCGTGACGAAGCGGAACTCCGGCCTGGAGTCCAGGAACTCGTAGGCGGGCAGCAGCGGCGGCTCGCCCGGACCGAGGTACGCAAAGATCAGCCCGCCCTTCTCGACGCAAGGGTAGGCGGGATGCTGAATCCGCTCGTGAAAGCGGCGAGGCGCCGCTGGCAAAGGGGATGCCGAAGCATCAGCGTCTGCGCCAGCTTGATCCCCAGCAAGTGGCTCGGGCTCGCCGGGCTGCTCGAGACAATGTCCGCCGACGTCGTAAAGCCAGCCGTGATAGAGGCAGCGCAGCCCGCCGTCCTCGATCCGCCCGTAGCTGAGGTCGGCCCCGCGATGGGAGCAATGCAGCCCCAGTAATCCGGGGATGCCGTGCTCGTCGCGGAAGAGCACCAGGTCCTCGCCGAGCAGACGCAGCGGAACCGGCGCACAACCCGGCTCTGGGAGCTCGTCAGAGAGCGCCGCGGGCTGCCAGTAGCGGCGCATCAGCTCGCCGCAGGGCGTCCCGCGGTTCGTCTGCGTCAGGAGGTCGTTCTCTTCCTTCGAGATCATTGGTCTCTAGTCCAGCGTCCAGTCGTGGATGTTCCAGGCCTGGGTCGTGCGCTCGTACTTGCCGAAGACGTTGTTGAGCCGCTTCCCGTAGACCGTCGCGTCGATTCCATGGTACAGACCCACGACAATCACCTGGTCCGTCACGTGGTTCACGATCTGCCCGAGGATCTGGGTACGCTCTCGCAGAGGCACGGTGGCGTCGTAGGCCCGGAGCAAGCGGTCGAGGTCCGCGTTCTGGTAACGGCCGCGGTTTCCACCGTTGAATCGGGTCTCCGCGGTAGGGGCTTCCAGGCTCCCGAGCGTACGATAGAGGTCCCAACGGTAGTTGCCGCGACGAACGATCTCGAACCCCGGGAACGTCGCTCGGTATTCGATGTCTCGATCCAACTGGGGCGGGACGACGACCTGGTCGACGGCGACCCCCAGCCGATCCCACGAGCTCGCAAGTGCCGCCAGAATCCGCTCGCTTCCGCGGCTGGTCCGCACCTCAAAGCTCAGCCGCTGGCCCGCAGCGTCGGCGAACACCCCGTCGGGCCCCTTTCGGTAGCCGAGCCCCTCGATCAGCTCGGTTGCCCGACGTGGATCGTAGGGGTACTTCACGATGCTGGACTCGATGTCCCTGTAATCGGATTCGATGTCGTGGATGAACGTGTGGGCGATCGTGCTCTGGCCGAACGAGAACGTGTCGACCATCTCCTGCCGATCGACCGCCTGGATGAGGGCGCGACGGAAGTCCACACTGTCGCGAAGGACAGCCGGCTTCGTATCCATGAACTGTGGGTAGGCCGCGTTGGCGCCGATGACGGCGTTGTCGGTCTTGGCGCCTTCGACCCGCGACAGGATCTCCCGCGCTTGATCGAGCTCGAGGCCTCTTCCCAGGTTCACGTCCACCGTGCCCGCGAGCATGTTCGCGACCAGAGTGCTGACGTCGGGAATGAACTTCACTTCGATCTCGTCGATCTTCGGCCGGCCGAGTACGTAGCGGTCGTTCGCTACGAATGTAGCCCCCGTCCCCTCGTTCCACTCTTTGAGCTTGTAGGGCCCGGTGCCGACGAATCCGGTGGTCCAGAACGGCAGGTTCATGAAGCCTCCCTTGTCGTCGAGGAAGGCCTGCTCGAGCAGATGCTTGGGGAATGGGAGGAGCGAGCGGTCGCCGTCGTACCCGTAAGCGAGGTTCCCGTAGATGTACGGACGGAGCCACTGCGTGACGACGGTACGGGCATCGGGGGCTGCGACGCTCTCAATATCTCGCAACGCCCGATGAGCGAAAACGTTCAGCGTTTCGGCATCAGTGGCGACCTGATGGGTGAAGACCATGTCGGCGCTCGTGAACGGCGTCCCGTCGTGCCACACGGCGCCCTCACGTATCTTCCAGGTGATCTCCATTCGACCGTCCGGGAATACTCTCCAGAGCCCGTTCTCAGTCGTAGGGACCGCTTCCACGAGCTGCGGCGTGATGTTCCCACGGTTGTCGACGATGGTGAATCCCGAGTTCACCATCACGCCCAGCGCCTCCATTCCCGGCTGAGAGCCAGTGGCCGCGCCGATCATGTTGTTCAGCGCGACCGGAATGCTGTTCACGGCGGCGACGATCCGCTTCGGTGGGCCGGCCGGTTGGCTTTGGGACTGGGTCGACCCCGCTCCTGGCGCCTGGGCTGGAGCACAGGCTGTGATGGCGATGGCTAACGCCGCGAACGCAACCAGCACGGGAGATCGCCCCGTCCGTTGATGTCGGCTGCTTGTCATTCGTGTTCCTCCTCGTCGAACGCGGGCGGCTTCCCAGGGTTCGTCAACTTATAGAGGTAGCTCCCTCGCGGGTCAAGATGTATCCTCGGCTGAAAACTACGTTCCTCTTTCCCTCTCCCTCTGGGAGAGGGTAGGGTGAGGGTGCCTGCTCGCAGCAGGCGGGAGGCCGCGATGGCCATCACAGTAGAGCAAGAGACCGGTCCGGGCCGGCGAAGCGCCCGAGACCGATGGACGGACTTCGTCCACACCGGCCTGGGCACGCTCGCCGGGACGTGGATGCGTAAGTTCTGGCACCCGATCTTTCGCGGCCAGGACCTTCCGCCGGGCCGGGCTGTGCCGGTCAAGATCATGAGCCAGGACTTCACGCTGTACCGGGGTGAAGGCGGCGCCGTGCATCTGCTGGACTTCCGGTGCGCTCACCGCGGCACCCAGTTGTCGACGGGCTGGGTCGAAGAGGATGGGCTCCGCTGCTTTTATCACGGGTGGAAATACGACGGCTCTGGGCAATGTATCGAGCAGCCGGCCGAGCCCCAGCCGTTCTGCGAGAAGATTCGGATCCGGAGCTATCCCATCGAGGAGTACCTCGGGCTCGTCTTCGCCTACCTCGGCGAGGGTGACCCACCGGCCCTCATGCGCTTCCCTGAGTTCGACGATGAAAGCCGCGGCACCCTGCTGGTCAATCAGGGCTCGATCCAGCCCTGCAACTACTTCAATCTAATCGACAACGACCCCGTGCACATCTACTTCGTCCATCGGTCCTTCAATGCGGCCCAGGGGCGGGCGGACATCCCCGTGCTCGACTGCGAGGAGACCGACTACGGGTTCATCAGCCGAGCCACCGATTCGCGGAGTAGCTGGGTCTACCACTGCTACATCCCGAATGTGGTTCACGGCAGGCGGGATGGGACCCCCAAGGGCGAGGCGATCCAGTGGCGGGTTCCCGTCGACGACGAGCACACCGTGAGCCACGGGGTGACCCTCATGTTCCTGAAGGGCCAGGAGGCCGAGGACTATCGCGCCCGGCAGGCCAGCCGGAACCCGATTGAGGCGAACCGTCGGGTGAACGAGGTTGGCCAGGCGATCCTGCGCGGAGAGCTGCGCGTCGACGAGGTGGACGACAGGAGCGTCCTGTTCAACGTTCAGGACTACGTCTCGCAGGTCGGGCTGGGGGAGATCCTCGACATCGAGAACCAGCATCTCGGCCGCGAGGATGTGCCCACGATCATGCTGCGCAGAATCTTCGCTCGCGAGCTTCGGGCCCTGGCTGAGGGCAGGCCCCTCAAGCAATGGACCCGTCCCGCGGATCCTCTCTACCTGGAGAGCTGAGATGGCTGAACGGTTGAGTCTTCTAATCGGCACCGAGCATGGGCTCGTGCTGCTTCCCTCCACCGATGGCGGCAAGACCTGGGGGCCGCCAGATGTGGTGGTTCCCGACGTCGAGATCCACGCACTGCGGCGGGGGTCCGACGGCGCCATCTACGCCGGGACGCGCGGCCGGGGATTGCTCCGCGGCGCGGACGGAATCCAGCGCTGGGAGCCGATCGAGACGCCCAGGGCCGTGCAGAAGGTGCGCTCGCTCTGCGTGCGGGATGATCGGCTCCTGGTGGGCAACGAGGCCGACCCGGACCCGGTGGGCGTCTACCAGTGGGACCGCCGGAGCGGCTGGGAGCCCCTGGGTGAGCTGACAAGCTGTCCGGGCGCAGGCGAGTGGTTCTATCCGGCCCCCTTTGAGGACGTGCACGTCCGGCACTTATCGGTGGACCCGCACCAGGTGGGGAGGATCTACGCGGCGGTGCAGGTCGGTGGCGTTGGGATCAGCCCGGATGGCGGCGACACCTGGTACGACAAGCGCAATCTCGACGTGGACGTGCACATGGTCGAGCCGCATCCGACCGAGGCCGGCGTGGTGTACGCGGGCGCTGGCGGCTCAGGGCCAGGGCTCTACCGCAGCCGCGATTACGGCGAGACCTGGGAAGGCCTGGCGGAGGAGTGCGGGCATTTCGTGGTGCAGTTCGCCATCGATCCGGGCGCTCCGAATCGCATCTATCTCGGAACGGCGCGGGGCCGGGTGCCCGACTGGGCGAAGCCGCCCGGCGCCAGCGGCGAGATGTTCCGGTCGGAGAATGGCGGCGATACGTGGATCAAGTTGGCGGGCGGTCTGCCAGAGCTCATGGAGGGGCGGGTCAACGTCGTGCACGTCGACGCCGAGAATCCGGAGCACGTCTATTTCGGCGCGGGGTTGCCCTCGGGCTCGAACAACCCTGGGATCGCCCGCGACGCTGGGGTCTACTTCAGCCCCGATCGCGGCGAATCCTGGCGCCAGATCTTCGCGCTAGAGGGCGGCGAGCCGCTGGCGCTGTGGGCTGTCCGCACGTAGGACGAGAGCCGCTCAGGCTGAGTCTGTCGAAGCTCCTCTCTAGTAAACAGCCACTGTAGTAAACAGCCACGGCGCGGCGGCGGCGAGGGGGTCTGCTCGCTGCTGTTTCGCATCTAACCCCCGTCCGATCCAGACCTAAGCCGCCCATCACGGGGAGTTCGCGACCTCTCTGACCCAGCGCTGGAGAGTGGCTTTCACCGTACGCCAATCCACTCCCCAGAGCATGTGGGGTGTCCGTTCGCGGTCCGCGTCGTCGAAGGAGGCGAGGCCATAGAGGACGTGGGCAATGTCCTCAATCGAGAACTTCCGGCGGTAGAGGCTGAGCATGGAGGCGAGAGCTGCGTGGCGCAGCCCGAGAGCGTAGATGTCGACAAAGTCCTTCTTTGAGCCGCGCTGGGCGACCGCGGCCAGCTTCATGCAGGCAAGGTCATCGAGGGAGGCCACCGAACAGCCGTATTCGTCCCAAAAGACCAAGGAGCTGACGAGCGGATATCGGTATTCGAAGAAGCTGCACGGCACCCGAGACAGGGTGCCGTGCAAGGTGCCCCTCTCGACCGCCCGGGTCCGGAAGTCGATCCCGGCGCTTCGCAACTCGTATGCGAGGCCCAGGGGATCGGTCAGGGGCTGCTCAGTGAACCAGTCGAGATCCAGGGAGCGGCGATGGCCCAGGTGCAAAGCCACCGCCGTGCCACCACCGAGGTAGAAGCTTGTTAGCGGCCCGAGCGCTGCCAGCCGGCGCAGGGCCGACCGCTGGGCTGGGCTCAAGATTCTGGCGTCCACGGCTCAGCGTTGTACCCGTTGCTCCCAGACCTGACGACCGGGCTCTCGGAGCCAGGAGGTGACTCGGCGATTTGAGAGCCCCAAGATGAGCTCCCAAAAACGAAGCCTTCGAACATCCAGGCCCCGGCCGTGCCGGGCCTCGATCCAGGACCGCAATTGGTCGTCGCCAAGGGTCCGACGCAGCCACTGGATGGCGTTCCATTCGCCCGAAGCAAGCACACGCGCGGTGATCAAGTCCGCGTCCGAATCCCAATCGAGGGATTTGGCTCGGTAGTCCCAGAAAAGCGGCTGTAGCGCACCTGGCAGCATCGCACTCCTCCCCCGGGAAGATAGCACAGTGGCCGCCGGCGGGTTCCAGAACCTCGCCCTAGAGCACAGCCATCAGCGCGGCCTCAAAGAAGCGGCCGCCATACATGCCCTCGGTCTTCACCGTCGTCTCGCGGGCGGGGCGGTTGTTCGCGTCGGGGAACATCGCCACCCATTCCTTATCGAGGACCTCGTTGTAGCGCAGCTCTTTCACGTAGAGCGTCAAGTGAATGATGTGATCCGGCGTGCCGCCCGCCTTCTCCATGAACCGGCGGATGTTGTCGA
>Ga0184637_10001531_pt1 | contig 15586 bp, 23 predicted proteins | sample PLM3_127_b2_FD_133143 | JGI IMG/M metagenome (GOLD analysis project Ga0184637, IMG submission 133143) | Groundwater sediment microbial communities from an aquifer in East River, Colorado, USA - PLM3_127_b2 | ecosystem: Environmental > Terrestrial > Soil > Riparian zone | place: USA: East River...
GGTGATCAGACCAAGGTCATTATTCATACCGCTCGGCCGGGCATCATTATTGGGCGCAAAGGCGCGGAGATCGATAAGTTGAAAGCCTCTCTCGAAAAGCAATACGGCACCCATGTTTATATTACGGTCAAAGAGATCAAAAAGCCCGAGCTGGACGCGCAGCTCGTGAGCGAGAACATTGCCGTGCAGCTCGAAAAGCGGGTGGCGTTTCGCCGGGCCATGAAGCGAAGCGTCGCGGCGGCGCTCAGGCTCGGCGCGCAAGGCATCCGCGTCACCTGCGCGGGGCGTTTGGGGGGAGCTGAAATTGCCCGGACCGAATGGTATCGCGAGGGACGTGTTCCGCTGCATACCCTCCGCGCCTACATCGATTATGGGTTTGCCGAGGCCCATACGACCATGGGACAGATCGGGGTGAAGACCTGGATTTATAAAGGAGAGGCGCTTCCCGCCCTGCCGGAGAAGGCCGACAGCGCGTTCGACAGGAGGTAGGGGCCGCGTGGGGCGAGCCGCGTGCTCGCGCACCGCGCACGATCAGAATGTGCCGGGGCACCCGTTGCTCTTTTTAGCAACGGGTCGATGACGCGCGCAGTAGGGCTCGCCCCACGCGGCCACAGAGGGAAGAATAAACAAAGGATAACGAGCAACATGCTCGCGCCCAAGAAGGTCAAGTTCAGAAAGATGCAAAAAGGGCGGATGCGCGGGAAAGCCTACCGTGGCGGGCACATCACGCTCGGCGAGTTTGGTCTGAAAGCGCTCGAACCTGGGCGGATCACCAGTCGTCAGATTGAAGCGGCCCGGATTGCGATCACCAGGTACGTCAAGCGTGGTGGGCAAGTCTGGACGCGCATTTTCCCGGACAAACCCGTGACAAAGAAGCCGGCCGAGACACGGATGGGCAAAGGGAAGGGAAACCCGGAGTTCTGGGTGGCTGTGGTGAAGCCGGGTCGAATCCTCTACGAGATGGACGGGGTAACCCGCGAGGTGGCCCTTGAAGCCTTTCGATTGGCTGCGCACAAGCTGCCGGTTGCGACGAAGTTCGTGGCCCGTGGAATGATCTAGTCCTCGACGCAGGCCGGCCTGAGAAGGAAGAGGCCCATGGAGATGAAAGAGCTCAGAGACATGGTGGACGCTGAGCTGGTCGAGAAGGAACAGCAGCTCAGGCAGGAACTGTTTAACCTGCGGTTTCAGCTTGCCACTGGACGGATCGAGAACCCCATGCGGATCCGACAGACCCGGCACGACCTTGCGCGGGTGAAGACGGTTCGGCGCCAGAATGCGGTGACCAGTACAGCACCGGCCGGCAAGGGCAGGGGATGAACGGGATGGGGAGCAAAGTCAAGAAGCGGCGGGAATGGGTCGGGAACGTCATCAGTGACAAAATGAATAAGACCGTGGTCGTCGCGGTGGACCGGTTCGTCCCGCATCCGTTCTATCGGAAGTTCATGCGTCGGGTGACCAAGCTGAAGGCCCACGATGAGCAAAACCTGAGTAAGGTGGGGGATCGGGTCAAGTTGATCGAGACCAGGCCGATCAGCAAAGAGAAGCACTGGAGGGTCGTACAGATTCTGGAGCGGGGCCGGTCGGAGTAAACAAAGTGCTGAGGACTGAGGGACGAGGACTGAGTCTCAGCACTCAGTCCTCAGTCCTGCCTGGGTAGAGCATGGTCCAGAGTTACAGTTATCTCGACGTAGCCGACAACTCGGGCGCCAAGCAGGTGATGTGTTTCCATGTCCTCGGCGGGTCGAAGCGACGGTACGGCTCGCTGGGGGATGTGGTGGTAGTCGCGGTGAAAGAAGCAATCCCGCAGGCCACGGTCAAGAAGGGAGACGTGAGCAGGGCCGTAATTGTCCGGACGACCAAAGGGGTCCGTCGGGAAGATGGGTCCTACATCAAGTTCGACCGGAATGCCTGCGTCCTGATCAACGCCCAGGGTGAGCCGATCGGCACGCGCATCTTTGGTCCGGTGGCGAGAGAGCTGCGCTGGAAGAAATTCATGAAGATCATTTCGTTGGCACCCGAGGTTCTGTAACGGGTGAGGTTCGCCGGCATGGTCGAACAGGCGGTCTCGAAAACAAAACTCAAGAAGGGCGATACCGTCATGATCATCGCCGGCCGCGAACGTGGGAAGACCGGCAAGGTCCTGTCCCTGAATCTGACGGAGGGGAAGCTGACCGTCGAGAAGCTGAACATCATCAAGCGCCATACCAAGCCCAGTCAGAGGAACCGGCAGGGCGGGATCCTGGAGCGGGAAGCGCCCCTCGTGCTGTCCAATGTGATGTTGTATTGCGGGAATTGCCAGAAGCCGGTGCGCATCGGGATCAAAGCGCTGGAAGACGGGCGACGGGCGCGCATCTGCAAGAAGTGCAAGGAAGTGATCGAATAGGTTGAAGGTAGACTGAGGAATGAGTCATGGCCAAGTCTGAAAAAGGGTCGGCCGGTAAGGTGGTGGAGAAGAAAGCGGCTCCGAAGAAGGAGGCGGCCCCAGCCGGCAAAGACGATGGCAAAGAGGCCGGGAAAGCGCCGGAAGGCCCCAAACTCCCGCCCCGTCTCAAGGAAACCTATCGTCGTCAGGTCATGCCGGCCTTGATGAAAGAGTTTTCCTACAAAAACCCCATGCAAGTGCCGAGGCTGGAGCGGATCGTGTTGAATGTAGGGATGGGGGAGGCGATCCAGAACGTAAAGTTGTTGGAAAGCGCCAGCACCGAGCTCGGTGTGGTGACGGGGCAGCGGCCGGTCATCACCAAAGCCAAGAAAGCGATTGCCGGATTCAAGCTTCGCCAAGGGATGCCCATCGGGGTCAAGGTCACGCTCAGGAGCGATCGCATGTATGAATTCCTCGACCGACTGGTGAGCGTGGCGTTACCGAGGATTCGTGATTTCCGGGGGGTCTCTCCCAAGGCATTCGACGGGCGGGGGAACTACACGCTGGGGCTCAAGGAGCAGTTGATTTTCCCGGAAATCAAGTACGATAGCGTCGTGTCGATCCACGGGATGGACATCACGATTGTCACGACGGCGAAGACGAACGACGAAGGAAAAGCGTTGTTGCGTCACCTGGGCATGCCCTTCCGGACCTCATGAATGACGAAGTATGAGCGGTGAGTAAGAGTGAGGACCGCCACCCATCCCGATCGTCGTCGAACTGGAGATAGCACGTGTCACGAAAAGCCTTGCGGCTGAAAGCAGCTAGCAAACAAAAATTCGAGGTCAGGGGCTATAACCGTTGTCCTCTTTGCGGCCGCGTCAGAGGCTTTTTGCGGCGCTTCAGAATGTGCAGGATATGTTTTCGATTTTTAAGCCTGCGCGGGGAAATCCCCGGTGTGACGAAGGCAAGCTGGTAGCAGTTACACAGACAGTGGAGAGTTTTGAGTTTTCAGTGTTGAGTTCAAGGCAAACTCAAAACTCATAACTCAAAACTACTAACTGGGTTCAAGCCATGATGACCGACCCAATTGCCGATCTCCTGATTCGTATTCAAAACGCAGCCAAGCGTGGGCACGAGACGGTGACAGCGCCGGCTTCTAAGCTGAAAGCCGAAGTGCTCCGGGTTCTGAAGGCTGAGGGGTTTATCAGGGGCTACGAGCAGATCGATGTCGATGGACTGCCGACATTGCGGATTCAGTTGCGCTACGTGGGAGAGAGACAACCCATGATCACCGCCTTGCGTCGGGTCAGTAGGCCGGGCAAACGCGTCTATGTTGGCAGGCGGAATGTGGTGCGGGTGCGGAGCGGCATGGGGCTTTCGATCCTCTCGACTTCCAAGGGCGTCATGACCGATCAAGCGTCACGGCGCGCGGGCTTGGGCGGCGAAGTCCTCTGTCATGTCTGGTAGGTGGGCGCAGGGGGCTGGCGTATCCCTGTGCTCGCGCACCGCACGCACTCAATAATATACGAAAGAGAGTCATGTCACGGATCGGACGAAAACCGATTCCGATTCCATCGGGGGTGGAGGTCAACGTCTCCGGTGATCTGGTCTCGGTCAAGGGACCGCTAGGTCGTCTGGAGTGGACACTTGTCCCTGCCATACGGGTAGCGGTGGTGGATGGTTGCGTGCAGGCGAGTCGCTCAGGCGACGAGGCCGATGTCAGGGCTCTCCACGGGCTTGTCCGCGCCGAGATCAACAATATGATCCAGGGTGTCACGAAGGGCTATGAGCGCTCGCTTGAAATCACGGGCGTCGGGTACAAGGCGCAGGTCCAGGGCCAGACGGTCAATGTGAGCGTGGGGTACACGCAGCCGGTGGAAGTCCTTCTTCCGTCCGGCATCCAGGCGAAGGTCGATAAGCAGACAATCATCACGATTCGCGGTATTGACAAACGAAAGGTCGGTCAGGTCGCCGCGGATTTCCGCCGGATCAAGCCGCCTGACGTCTATAAGCAGAAGGGCATCAGGTATGCGGGAGAGGTGCTCCGTAAGAAAGAGGGTAAGACCGGAAAATAAGGTGACGGCATGACCACCGTGGAGAAAAAGCGGGCGCTCAAGCGGAGGCAGCAGCGCGTCCGTCAGCGCGTCTTTGGGACGCAAGCCCGCCCGCGTCTGAATGTGTTTCGAAGCAAGAGTCATATCTACGCTCAATTGATTGATGACACCAAGGGACGCACGCTGGCCGCGGCCTCGACCCTGGATGAGACCTTCCGGAAGTCCCTTGGGTCAAGCGGCACCATCGAGGCCGCGAAGGCAGTTGGCAAGCTGCTGGCGGAGCGTGCCAAGGCGGTAAAGGTCGAAGCCGTGGTATTCGATCGAGGCGGACGGTTGTACCATGGCCGCGTCAAGGCGCTGGCCGAAGCCTCGCGCGAGGGGGGGCTGAGGTTCTGAACATCGTGCAACGAATAGCTGATCGCTAGAAGCGATGACTTCAGAGATCTAAGCTGCCAGCTGTTCGCGGTGGGCTGCCAGCTCGTGAGAGAGAGGAGTAGGACTTGCGAGTTAATCCTGACGAACTCAGTCTCAAAGACAAGGTGGTCTTCATCAACCGGGTCGCCAAGGTGGTCAAGGGCGGCAAGCGGTTTAATTTCTGCGCGCTGGTCGTAGTGGGCGATGGCCAGGGCTGGGTGGGGATCGGCAAAGGGAAAGCCGTCGAGGTGCCGGTCGCGATTTCAAAAGCCGTCGAACATGCCAAGAAGCATCTGGTACGGATTCCGCTTCGGGCGGGGACGATACCTCATGAGGTCCACGGACTCTTTGGCGGAGAACACGTGTTGCTCAAGCCTGCGTCGGAGGGGACCGGCATCATTGCAGGCGGGGCCGTGCGTGCGGTGGTAGAGCTGGCCGGCGCGCACAACATCATTGCAAAGACGCTGGGACGGGGGAACCCCTTCAACACCGTGCGGGCGACTCTGGACGGGTTATGTCAGCTCAGGGATCCGGACGAAGTGGCGCGCATTCGCCGGGAGCAGGCGGGGTAGGGATATGGCAAAGGCTGCTCCACCAGGCGGGATGCTCGCGATCACGCTCATACGCAGTGCGATCGGGACTCGTTATCGACACCGGCTCGTGCTCCGTGGTCTGGGGCTTCGGAAACTTCACCAGACGGTCACCCATCGCGATAGCCTGCAAGTGAGAGGGATGATTCACAAGGTCGGCTATCTACTGAAAGTGGACGCACGATGAAGTTACACGAACTGGCCCCGTCTCGTGGGGCCAAGCGGAAGCGGAAACGGATCGGCAGAGGTCCTGGCTCTGGACACGGGAAAACGGCGACCAAAGGACACAAAGGATTGCTGGCCAGGTCCGGAGGAGGGAAGCGACCCGGGTTCGAGGGAGGACAGATGCCCCTCGTCCGTCGCTTGCCCAAGTATGGATTCCACAATCCGTTCCGGTTGGAGTACGCCATTGTGAACCTCAAGACGCTGAATGCGCTCGGTGCCGTGGAGCACGTCACGCCCCAGGTCCTGATCGATGCAGGGCTTGTCAAGCGGAAGACTCAGTTGGTGAAGATCCTTGGTCTCGGAGAGGTCGGAAGGCCACTTGTTGTGCAAGCCCACAAGTTCAGCAAATCGGCGATGGACAAGATCCAGGCTGCCGGGGGAAGGGCTGAGGTCATCCACAGTGTTTGAACGACTCCTGGCCAGTTTTCAGAATATCCTGAAAATACCAGAGCTGCGCACCCGTATCCTGTTTACACTGACGATGCTGGCGGTCTATCGGGTGGGAGCCCATATTCCGACCCCTGGGATTAATAACGAGGAACTCTCGAAGTTCTTGCTGGAAAAGGGCGGGTCGCTGCTCGGATTCCTGGACATCTTCTCCGGCGGAGCCCTGTCACGACTGACGATTTTTGCGCTCGGCATCATGCCGTATATCAGCGCGTCGATTATTTTGCAATTGCTCACCGTCGTGATTCCTCATCTGGCCAAGCTGGCCAAGGAAGGTGAACGCGGGCGGAAGAAGATCATCCAGTACACCCGCTATGGGACGATCGGCATCGCGCTGATCCAAGGGTTCGGCATCGCGGTTGGCCTGGAGGGAATGAATCAGGGCGCGTTCGTCATGAGCCCAGGCTGGCCGTTCCGCCTCATGACCGTCATCACCTTGACGGCTGGCACGGCGTTCCTCATGTGGCTGGGGGAGCAGATCACCGAGCGCGGGATCGGCAACGGCATTTCCTTGATCATCTTTGCGGGCATTGTGGCCCGACTGCCGAGCGCGGTCGCGCAGACCTTCGATCTGTATCAGGTGGGGCAATTGAGTTTTCTGCTCTTGGTCGCGCTCGTGTTCATTATGTTGGGAGTTGTGGCGGCGATTGTCTTTCTTGAGAGCGGTCGGCGGAAGATCCCGGTCCAGTACGCCAAGCGAGTGATCGGACGACGGGTCTATGGAGGGCAGAGCACCCATATTCCCCTGAAGATCAACACGGCCGGCGTCATTCCACCTATTTTTGCGTCCTCAATCATCGCGTTTCCGGCTACGATCGCCGGCTTCATTCAGGTTCCCTGGGTGCAGTCCCTGGGTACCCAACTCTCGCCGGGCTCGTTGCTCTATACGATCATGTACGTCGGGCTGATCATTTTTTTCTGTTTTTTTTATACGGCCGTGGTGCTGAATCCGATAGACATGGCCGATAACATGAAGAAATACGGCGGGTTCATCCCCGGCATCCGCCCAGGACAACGGACCTCGGATTATATCTATAAGCTGTTGACGCGTATTACCTTCGGGGGATCGATTTATCTGGCCGCGGTGTGTGTGGTCCCGGAATTCCTGATCTATAAGCTGAACGTCCCCTTCTACTTTGGAGGGACGTCGCTGTTGATCGTGATCGGGGTCGGCTTGGACACGGCCCAGCAGATCGAATCGCATATGTTGATGAGAAACTACGAAGGGTTCCTCGCGAAGGGTCGACTCAAGGGGCGGAGCGGCTGAGGCGCCTCCATGCGACTGGTCTTTCTGGGCGCGCCGGGGGCCGGAAAAGGGACACAGTCGGAGTTGGTGGCTTCGAAGTTCCACCGACCCAGGATCTCCACAGGGGACATCCTGCGAGAGGCGGTCCGGAACAAAACCGCCTTGGGGCTTGAAGCGAAGGCCTGTATGGATCAGGGGAAACTGGTGCCGGATGCGGTGGTCGTGGGCATTGTGAAAGAGAAGCTGGCCGAGCCGGTCTGCGCAGCGGGCTTTCTCCTTGACGGATTCCCCAGGACCGTGCCGCAGGCCGAAGCCCTGTCGAACATCCTGGATTCGGGACGGCAACGACTTGATCGAGTGATCAATGTGCTCGTCTCGCGAGAGGACATCGTGCGGCGTTTGAGTGGGCGGCGGAGTTGTGCGAAATGCCAGGCGGTGTTTCATGTGAATTTCGCCCGTCCGCGGCGCGACGGCGTCTGTGACCGGTGCGGGGGCGAGCTCATTCAGCGAAGCGACGACCGGAGAGAGACCGTGGACGCTCGGCTTGCGGTGTATGAGGATCAGACCGCGCCGCTCATCGACTACTATCGGCGAAAAGGCCTTCTGTCCGAGCTTGACGGGTCAGGCTCAGTCGAAGCAGTGCATCAGCGGATGGTTGGGCTGTTGACGGCGCAGGGACTGTCGTGATCATCCTCAAGAGTCCGGACGAAATCGAGGTGATGGCGAAAGCGTCCAAGCTGGTTGCCGAGACGCTCCAGGCCCTGAAGCGGGAGGTGCGTCCTGGCGTCGCGACGGAAGAGTTGGACCGGCTGGCCGAAGAGTTCATTCGCGCGCGTGGCGGAGTGCCTGCCTTCAAGGGATATCGAAACTATCCCAAGACGCTCTGCGCGTCGGTCAACGACGAGGTGGTGCACGGCATCCCGTCAAAGCGGGTGCTGAAGGACGGGGATATCGTCGGACTCGATCTTGGCGCAATCGTTGACGGATTCTATGGCGATTCCGCCGTCACCGTTCCAGTCGGTGCCATCCCCCCCGGGGCGGTGGAGCTCCTGCGCGTGACGGAGGAAGCCCTCTACAAGGGAATCGAGCAGGCGATCGTAGGCAATCGACTGTCTGATATCTCTCATGCAATCCAACGACACGCCGAAGCGGCGGGGTTTTCAGTTGTGACCGATTTTGTCGGCCATGGAATCGGTCAGCAGTTGCATGAAGAGCCGCAGATCCCTAATTATGGCAAACCGGGGCAGGGGCCGCGTCTCCAGGTAGGGATGGTGCTGGCGATCGAGCCGATGATCAATATGGGCGGAAGCGCGGTGCGCGTGCTCGAGGATCAGTGGACGGCGGTAACGAGAGACGGGAGTCTGTCGGCTCATTTTGAGCACACCATCGCCGTCCAAGCAAGCGGATCCCCCAGGATCCTCACCAAACTGTAGGGCGGCGGACCCACGTGATCCGAGCAAGCGAGCGCGCGGAGTGAGATGCCGAAGGAAGGCGTCATTGAGGTTCAAGGGACGATCACCGAGACGCTTCCGAACGCCATGTTCCGAGTCCAGTTGGACAACGGACACAAGATCCTGGCGCACATTTCCGGGAAGATGCGGATGCACTTTATTCGGATTCTTCCCGGGGATAAGGTCACGGTGGAACTGTCCCCCTATGATCTGACGAGGGGGAGGATTACGTACCGGTTTAAATGAGGCAGTGAATAGTTTTGAGTTCTTAGTGTTGAGTTGTGGGGAGGACGAGTCTCTTCTCCAAACTAAAACCTCAAAACTATTAACTCAAGACTAGGTGTCAATATGAAGGTCAAGTCGTCGGTCAAACCGATCTGCTCAAAGTGCAAAGTCCTCCGTCGGCGAGGTGTGGTGCGGGTACTGTGCGAAAACCCACGGCACAAGCAGCGGCAAGGGTGAGATGCGGAGCTCGCTGGGCCAGGCTCCGTGCTCGCAGAACGCGCATGATGAAACTATGCTCGTTCGATGCGCGCAATAGAGCCTGGCCCAGCGAGCTTCCTGAAAAATACGAGAGGAAACGGGAGGGGCTATGGCTCGGATTGCGGGTGTGGATTTGCCCAGAGAGAAGCGGGTGGATATCGGGTTGACCTATATTTTCGGAATCGGTCGTGCGTCCGCTCTGCAGATCCTGAAGAAGTCCGGGGTTGGCGGTGCGACCCGCGTCAAGGATTTGAGCGAAGAGGAAATTGTCAAGTTGCGAGAAGTCATCGAACGTGATCACCAGGTGGAAGGGGATCTTCGCAAGGAGGTCTCGATGGGCATCAAGCGCTTGGTAGACACGGGCACCTATCGTGGGCTGCGACATCGGAAGAGCCTGCCGGTCCGAGGGCAACGGACCAGGACCAACGCTCGAACCAGAAAGGGTAAGCGCGCGGCCATCGGAAAGGCGCGGAAACCTGCTGCGCCCGTAGGCGGTGCCTAACCGAAGCGGCACGCTGCAGAGTAGGAGCCAGGCATGAGCGTCAAGAAAGGGAAGAAAAAGGAACGTAAGACGGTTCAGAGCGGGATCGCCCACATTCAAGCCTCGTTCAACAACACGATTGTCACCATCACTGATATGAGCGGCAATACAGTCGTGTGGGCGAGCTCGGGCAATCAAGGGTTCAAGGGATCGCGCAAGAGCACGCCGTTTGCGGCTCAACGGGCCGGGGAAACCGCGGCGAGGAAAGCGATGGAGCATGGGATGCGGCAGGTTGATGTCTATGTGAATGGACCCGGCGCGGGCCGTGAGTCGGCGATCCGCTCGCTGCAAGGGGCCGGTCTTCGGATCAACCTGATCCGTGATGTCACGCCGATTCCCCACAACGGGTGTCGACCTCCGAAGCGGAGGCGAGTCTAGAAGAATTTGGTGATTGTGAGATTTGATGATCTGGTGATTGCTTCATTGGCAATGATTCAATCGCCAAATGACTCAATGAAACAATTCTGAGGAGGAAACCGCAGTGGCCAAGTATCGAGGTCCCGTCTGTCGGCTGTGCCGACGAGAAGGCGAGAAGTTGTTTCTCAAAGGTTCCCGATGCATGACTGAAAAGTGTGCGATCGAACGCCGGAGCTATCCGCCCGGACAACATGGGCAGGGGCGCCAGCGCGCCTCTGAATACAGCGCGCAGTTGCGCGAGAAACAGAAGTTGAAGCGCATCTACGGACTGCTGGAACGGCAATTCCGCGGGGTCTTTGCGAAGGCGGAACGCCAGGCCGGTATTACGGGTGATCACTTGTTGAAGCGGCTGGAGTGTCGGCTGGACAACATCGTCTATCGGCTCGGCTTCGCTTCTTCGCGCAAGGAGGCAAGGCAACTGGTGAACCACGGACATCTCCTCCTGAACGGGAGAAAGGCCGATGTGCCCTCGTTGGTGGTGAAAGTCGGTGATCAAATCGAAATCCGTCAGCGAAGTCGTGACCTCATTCCTGTCCGATCGGCGCTCGAGGCGGTCGATGGACGGGGAATTCCCGGCTGGTTGGAGCTCGACAAGGTTGCGTTCAGGGGAACGGTTCGTGCCCTTCCTACCAAGGAGGAGATCACGCTGCCGGTCAACGAGCAAATGGTGGTCGAATTGTATTCCAGGTAGCGCATGGCCCGATGCTGTGGTCATGGGCAGGCAAGGACACGGCCCATGGGCGTACCGGTGAACGAGACGAGGCGGAGGGGGAACCATGATTAAGGCGATGAAGGACTTTCAGATCCCGATGCGGCTAGAAGTCGACAAGGAAACGCTGTCCCCGACTTACGGCAAGTTCTCTACGGAGGCCTTCGAGAGAGGGTTTGGGACGACCATCGGCAACTCCCTGCGTCGTGTGCTGCTGTCGTCCCTGACCGGAGCGGCGGTGACGACGGTGCGGATCGAGAGCGTGTTGCACGAGTTTTCAACGATCCCAGGGGTGACGGAGGACGTCACCGGGATCATTCTGAACGTGAAGAGCCTGCGGTTGAAACTGCACACAGACAAGCCGAAGACGATCCGTCTCAGGAAAAAAGGGCCGGGAGAGGCCAAGGGGTCGGATATCATTCACGACGCGGATGTCGCCATTCTCACCCCGGATCTCCATATCGCCACGCTGGACAAGGAAGCGACGCTGGACATAGAGATGGTCGTGAAGCCTGGGCGCGGATATGTTCCGGCCGAGCGGAATAAGGAAGAGGGGTTGCCCATTGGCGTCATCGCCGTGGACTCGATTTATTCCCCGATCAAACGGGTCAACTTCCACGTGGAGAATGCTCGGGTCGGCCGAGTCACGGATTACGACAAGCTCACGCTGGAGATCTGGACCGATGAAAGCATCACGCCTCGGGACGCCCTCTCCACGGCGGCGGGTATTCTGCGCGACCACCTTGATATTTTTATCCATCCTGAGGAGCTTGGGGAGGCAAAGCCCGAGGCGGGAAGAGATGAGCGAGCCCGAGAAGTCAATAAGCATCTCTTCCGGAGCGTCAATGAACTCGAACTGTCCGTCAGGGCGGCCAATTGCCTCAAGAACGCCAATATCAAGACAATCGCCGATCTGGTGCAGAAGACGGAAATGGAGATGCTGAAGACCAAGAACTTCGGCAAGAAGTCGCTCAATGAAATCAAGGAGATTCTTGCCGAGATGGGACTCAGCCTTGGAACAAAACTCGACGTGCTGCCGACGGGCGACGCCGGCGCGAAACACGACGCGTGAGTGCGAGGGAACTGTGCGTCATAGGAAAAAAGGAAGGCAACTCGGACGAAAGACGAAGCACCGTCGGGCATTGTTTCGGAGCCTGGTCACGTCCCTGCTCGACCAGGAGCGGATTGAGACCACCGAAGCAAAGGCAAAGGAAATTCGAGGGTTCACCGAGCGGATGATCACGCTTGGAAAGCAAGGCGATCTGCCCGCTCGACGTCGGGCCCTCGGCTTTCTTCTGAGTAAAGACGTGGTGTCGAAGCTGTTCGGTGAAGTGGCCGAGCGGTTTCGCGATCGCCACGGGGGCTACACACGTGTGATCAAGACCCGGCGGCGGGTGGGGGATGCGGCCAAGCTGGTTGCCATCGAGCTGGTTGCAAAAGGCGCGGGGACGGCTCAGGTCGGGTCCGGGCACACTGATGCGGGCAAAGAGACGAAGAAACCGAAACCCACAGCGCCGACCGGCTCAAAGGCCCCTTCCGCGGAGAGCCACGCCTCCTCCTAACGCCCCCCCTCTCTGACAGCGATCCCCCCCCGCGAAGCCCCATCCCTACTGTCATGACCCTGCGTTGAATCGGCTGTGCCGGCTTCCAATGCCCTCGGATTGATTTACTTGCAGGCCCCTCTATGCTAATATCGTGCCAGTCGATCATTTTGATGCTGGGCAGGCATTTGGGCACAAGTGATGTGGCAGCGGTGGATCCGTGGCGGGTTACTGGTTCTGAGCGTCATTTTTACCTCCTTCCTGGTGTACCTCCTGATGACTCGCACGGAGTCAGTCTCCTCATCCCATGTGGCAAATCCGGCGACCTTCGAACGGGCTGATGCCGGTATTGACCAGTTCACGTTCACGCAATCCCGAGCTGGTGCGGTCCAGTGGGAGGTTCGCGCCCAGCGCGCTCGAGTGTTCGAAGCCGAGAATCGAGCCGTTCTCGACCAGGTCCAGGTGACACTGTATGGGAAGAAGGGGCGGGAATTGAGGTTGGAGGGGGATGAGGGAACGATTGATACCGTCAAGCGGGATTTCGTGGTTGCCCAGCGTACCGGCCTGCTTGCGGTCCAATTGGAGAGTGGCTATACGATCTACACGAATCACCTTGCGTGGACCGATGCGAGCCGGGAGATCAGCACGGGCGATCCGGTCACCATGTCGGGGCACGGGTTGGAAGTGAGAGGGGTGGGCTTGGTCGGGAAACTGGACACGGAGGAATTCCAGGTTTTGCAAGATGTTCACGTGGAAATTGTGCAGTAGCATCGGTCTGCTTGCTTTCATCGGGGGAGCGACCGTTTCCGCAACGGAGACCAGCCTGTCCAAGCCGCTGCCGGACGCGCGGACCAGCACCACGATCACGGCCAAGAAGATGACGGTTCGGAATCAGGAAAGTAAGGCGATCTTTGAAGGAGCCGTCGTCCTGACCAAGGGGACCTTGATTGTGCACTCCGACGCAATGGTGATTTCATTCAGGCCCAGCGATCAGCCTGCTGCAGCAGCCAAGCCGGGCGATCAGAACACTCCAAGATCGAACGAGGTGGCGGGAGCCGAGAAAGGCGCGCCTGCTGGGACCGATACGCTGCCGATTATGGCGAACCGCTCCGTGAGCATGATCGAGGCAACCGGACGGGTGAGGATCCAGAAGGCTGATGGAAAGGCCACATGCCGGAAGGCCGTCTATTACCAGGATGAGGAGAAGATCGTGTTGACGGGTGATCCGGTCGCTTGGCAGAAGGGAACGCGTGTCACCGGAAAACAGATCACGATGTATCTGGCCGAAGAGCGAAGCGTCGTGGAAGGGGGATCCCGGGTGATGATCGAGAATGACGGGGGAGCCGTGCGCTGATGCAACCCTGCGAAGCCATAGGCTCTGAGGAGGCTCGCCGCGTAGGGGCTGCGTCCCCGCTCTCGGATGGACGGTTGGTCGCGGTCGGGCTTACCAAGAGCTTCAAAGGACGAGCGGTCGTGAAAGGGGTTAGTCTCGAGGTCCGGGCTGGCGAAGTGGTTGGCCTGTTGGGTCCCAATGGAGCTGGCAAAACGACCATCTTTGACATGATGGTGGGATTGTGTCAGCCAGACGCCGGCACCATTCTGCTTCATGGAGAAGCGATCACCGACTTGCCGATGTATAAGCGAGCACGACGGGGTATCGGGTACTTGCCGCAGGAATCGTCCGTATTTCGGCGATTGTCGGTCGAGGAGAACATCCTGGCTATTCTGGAAATGCTGGACTTGCCCGCAGAGGAACGTGCCCGCCGGCTCGAAGCCCTCCTCAAGGAGCTGGACTTGACGGCCCTCCGAACAAGCAAGGCCTATGCACTCTCCGGCGGGGAGCGGCGTCGGCTGGAGATCACTCGCGCCTTGGTCACGCGCCCTCAATTTCTGCTGCTTGATGAACCGTTCGCCGGCATAGATCCGATCGCAACGGCTGACATTCAACACATCGTGACGCGTCTCAGGCAAAAACGGATCGGAATCTTGATCACCGACCATAACGTGCAAGAGACTCTTTCCATCACTGAACGGGCCTATATCATCAACGAGGGCCATATCGTGGAGTCGGGTTCACCTGAGACCATTGTCAACAGCTCCACCGCCAGAGCGGTCTATCTGGGGGAACACTTCAAGCTGTGACGCAGGGCAACGTACACGGGATTCGCCATGAAACTGCGGCTTGATCTTCGGCTGAGTCAGAAGCTGATCATGACGCCGCAGCTGCAGCAGGCGATTAAACTGTTGCAACTGTCCAGGTTGGAGCTTCAGCAGACTCTGGCACAGCATCTGGACGAAAACCCGATGCTGGAAGAAGAGGAAGCTGATGCTGAAGAGGGCGACGCAATCGACAGTGAGGATGGAAGCCCCGACAAACAGGACTTGGTCCAAGCCGGGAGCGGCGAAACGGGGGAGGCCCAAGCAGATAATTCCGAAAACCCCGAGGAGCTGTCGGCGGCCGGTTGGGAGGACTACTTTGGGAGCGATCGCCGGGCCGGTGACGCGGAGTATCCGTCCTCATCTCAAGACGAGTTTCCTTCCTACGAACAGACCGTCGCCAAACAGACGTCCCTTCAGGATTATTTGCTGTGGCAATTGGCGCTGTGCGGGTTCACCGAGCGTGAGAAGGACATCGGACGGATCATCATCGGGAACCTGGATGACGACGGATATCTGAGAACACCTCTCAGTGAGATTGCCGCTGATGCTGGCGCCTCGGCGGAGGACGCCGAGGCTGTGTTGAAACGGATTCAGACATTTGATCCGACAGGCGTCGGAGCCAGAGACTTAGTGGAATGTCTGTTGATTCAACTGGAATTTCTCGATCGGAATCCGATAGGGCGAACTGGAGGCCGATCCGGCGCGCTGAAGGGATCGCTGTTGGAAGCGATTGTAGCGAACCACCTCAAGGATCTGGAAAGGAAACACTACGGACGCATTGCGAAGGCGTTGGGAGTGACGGCGGAAGAGGTGTTCCAGGCAGCCCGAGTGCTTGAGGGACTGGAGCCGAAACCAGGGCGACCTTATTTTGCGGCGGACAACCACGTGATCGTGCCGGATGTCTTCGTGAGGAAGAACGAGGGCGAATGGGTGGTTCTTCTGA
>Ga0184637_10001532_pt1 | contig 15582 bp, 11 predicted proteins | sample PLM3_127_b2_FD_133143 | JGI IMG/M metagenome (GOLD analysis project Ga0184637, IMG submission 133143) | Groundwater sediment microbial communities from an aquifer in East River, Colorado, USA - PLM3_127_b2 | ecosystem: Environmental > Terrestrial > Soil > Riparian zone | place: USA: East River...
AGGAAGCCGGCGTCGACGATCGCTCGGTACTCGGGCCGCATCGCGTCCGCGAGAGCGTAGAGGTACGCCTCCTGCGTGGGGTAGTACGCGTTGTGCAGGAACTGGGCGATCGTTCCGGGTGAGACTGCAGTCATGAAGGCATCCGACGGTTGCCTGCCCCCGAGCGCTGCCCTGAAGTTCGCGATGTCCCGCTGCACGGCATCGGGGTCACGCTGGTCGATGGGCCCGTTGCAGGCAGGCGCGCTTCTGCGCGCGCGATAGGGGTCCTGGGCCATCCGCTCTGCCCACTCGGGGAACTCGTCCCGGTAATAGGCCAGGTATCCGCTGGAGGCGCGGTTGTCGTCGCCGCCGAACCCGGTGAGCCGGTCCTTCACGTAGGTCGCGTAGGACGGCTTGCTGACCTCACCATCGTCGATGACGTCGATTCCAGCGTCCAGCTGGCGATCGACGACCTCGACGACCGCGCTGCGCACGCGCTCTTCGAGCCCGGGCGCCGCGCCGCCTTCCTCCTTCGCGTACATGAGCGCCACGAGGTCATCCGGTCGCGGCAAGCTCCCGGTGTGGGTCGTGAGGATTCGCTCCGTGCTGAGCTTCATGGCCTTCACCCCCTCCCTAACCCTCCCCCGTCGAGGGGGAGGGGACAAAGGCTCGCTCCCTCACCGTCCCGTCGAGGGGGAGGGGACAAAGGCCAACCGCCCTAGCTCTTCAGGTCCCACAGATGCGCGTTCCATGTCTGGATGTTCGTCCCCTTGCGCCCCGCGACGTTGATCATGCGGTTGCTGATGAGTACAGGCTCAGGCTCATGGTAGAGGGGGAGCAGCAGGAGTTGGTCCGTCGTGTGCTGCACGATCTGGCCCAGCACCTGCAGGCGCTCGGGTCGCGGAATGGTGCTGACCAAGCGCTGCACGAGCGCGTCGTACTCGGGGTTGCGGTACCGGATCGGGTTCCGGCCGACGTAATTGTTCTCGGGCAACGGAGACTCGTTGCTCCGCCAATCGGCAACTTGCTCTGGTCCACCGAAGCGGAAATAGAAACCGGGGAAGGTGGCCTGGTAGACCCGATCGTTGATCCGCTGCTCGGGGACCACTACAGGTTGGCCGACGATACCGATCTGCGCCCATTCGCTGGCGATCACCTGCTGGATTTTCTCCCGCAGATCGTGGGCCCGCGTCCGCACCTCAACGGTGATCCGCCCGTTCGTGCTCGGGTCGATGTAGAAGCCGTCCGGCCCTTTCGTCAGCCCCATGCCGTCGAGCGTCTCCATCGCCCGACGCGGGTCGTGCGGGTAGCGCACGATGCTGGCCTGAACTCCGTCATACTCCGGTTCGTCGGGGCTGATGACGCTCTGCGCAACCGGGACGAGACCCGCGAGGAATGTGTCCACCATTTGCTGGCGATCGAGGCCCATTAACAGGACGCGGCGAAAGCGGACGTCGGTCAGCAGCTGCGGTTGGGAATCGATGAACTGAGGGTACAGCGACGTCGTGTTCTGCAGCCCGGCGTCTACCACCCCCTCCTTCCACTGGTCGCGCACGGTGATTGCCTGTTCGGGCGTGAGGCCCCGCCCGATGGTGAGCTGCACCGCGCCCGCCAGCAAGTTCGAGACCATCGTGTTCGTGTCGAGGATGAACCTCACCTCGATCTGGTCGATCTTAGGCCGGCCGAGGACGTAACGGTCGTTCGCCTCGAGCACGAGGTGGCTGCCCAGCACCCACTCCTTCAAACGGTACGGGCCAGCGCCGACGTACTCGGTGGAGAGGTAGGGGCTCGCCGTAAAGTTCGCCCGATCCTCCTGATAGACGATTTCGAGGAGGTGCTTCGGCAGCGGCGGCATGCGGCCGTTCGTCGTCATCGTGAATAGCTTGTCCGCGTCGACGAACGTCGACTTCCAGGTCACGCGCAAGGTCTGGGAGTCGGGCGACTCGACCGTGTCGATGAAAGAAAACGCCTGGTCCTGCGACATGGCGAGCGACCTGTCGCGCGCAACGGTCGCCGCGAAGAGGAAGTCCTCGACCGTAAGGGGCGCTCCGTCCTGCCACACCAGGTTCGGCTTGAGCTTCCATGTCGTTTCCATCCCTCCGTCCGGCCGGAGCTTCCAGAGCCCGTTTTCGAGCGTGGGGACGGCCTCCGCGAGAACCGGGTGAAGCTCGCCTCTCGGGTCGAGCGTCAGCAGCCCCGCGTTGACCATGAGCTCGATCTCGCCCACGCCGGCCGAGCTGGAGCCGCCGGCGGCGTTGTTCACGGGGCCGTTGAGCGTCTTCGGGTCGCCCCGGATGGCGGCGCTGATGCGCTTCGGCGCCGCCGGCCTTGCGACTTCACCGGTCTGGCCGGCCGGGCCGGCGCCTGGCGAAGCCGGCGCGCACGAGGTTGCGACGACGACGAGTGCGAGAAGAGCGACGGCGAAACGAGGCATCGGTCCTCCACCATGTTGATGACGCGCATCATCTGAGAAGATCTGGTCGCCTGATTTCATCGCATTCTACCCTTGCGAATGGAGTAATCGAGCTCTTCGCCGGAACCACCGACGGTGAGGTGTTCTTCAGCGAGGACCAGGGCGAGCACCGGGCTACGATCGCGCGTGACCTGGCGCCCGTCTCGAAGTCAGGCCATTACCGCGGGTTGCGACCGGAGTGGCAGCCCGCCGCCGTCTAGCGAGACTTCGTTCAGCTCCGCAGCCTCTCTTCGAGCCAATCGAGCACCATCGGCTCGGTTTGGGGCGTGCGCGCCATGTGGCCGGTGGGGTAGAAGCGGGCCGTCTTCGGGCTGCCGTGCTCCTGTAGCAGGTACATATCGGCGATCGGGAAAACCGTGTCGTTGACGCCGTTGACGAGGAGGAGAGGCGCGCACGGCTGGTTCAGGATGCCCTGGTCGAGCAGCGAGAGCCTGGGCGCGTACTCCACCCACTCCTCGAGAGTCGAGAGGCCGAACGCGCACGCGAGTGTCTCCGCCAGCTCGAACGCGTACTCCCCATGCTGCGCTTGCTCGATCCACTCCGGCGTGAACGCGTAGTGAGCGCAGCCGCCCCAGTTCACGGCGGCCCGGATGCGGGCGCGGTGGGTGTGTGCCAGCTTCGTCGCCCAGTACCCGCCGGTGCTACCCCCGATGATGCCGACTCGGCCAGGGTCCAGGTCGGGCCGGCTCGCGATCCAGTCGAACACCGCGTCGAACATGCGCTCAGCATCCTCCGACCCGGCGAGCGGCGCCTGGCCCACGCCAGGCATGTCGAGCGCGAGCATCGCGATGTTCCGCGCCAGGAGGGACTCAGCCGACCACTCCTCTTTGAAGCTATCGATGCCTCCCCAGCGCACGACGACCGGCGTGTCCTCCCGACCATGCGGCCGGCGGAGGTAGCCGACGACAACGTCGTTCTCACCCGGGCGACCGTTAAACGGCATCACGACGCGCTCGAGGGGCGGGTCCAGGTAGCGCGCGGCCTTGACGAACGTTTCGACCGACAGCTTGTACGCGGCGAGCTTGCCCGGCGAGTTCGGCGCCGGATACCGCGCCATGCGGTAGTAGCAGTAGGCGCGCCGATAGTTTTCGAATGCGCCCGCGCGGTCGCCGGCCGCCTCCGCCTGAGCAGCTCTCTCATCGAAGGGCCGTGCCTCGGCGTAGAACGCCTCGGCCCACTCGTCCCGGTCGAGCGAGCGGATGTTGGCGAAGATGCGCTCTGCTACCTCGGCGTCCGTCTCGGGCGGCCAGGGATGCGTCGGGACGCGGGCGCGGCCCACCAGGTCCTCCCGAACCTCCTCTATCGGTCGAACGTAACGGGTGATGCTGGGTATGGCCATCACATCTCTTCGTCTGGCTTGGATTGGCTCGCCACTGGCACGGTACGACTGCGCTGTGGGCTGCGCTGGTTCAAGGTAAGTGTAGCGCCCACCGACGGGCTACTTTGGTATGCTTCGGGTATTACTGATGGAGGAGTAACGGAGTGCGAAAGGTAGCGAAGATCACCATCAGTCTTCCCACGGCGCTCCTCGAGGCCGTTGCGCACCGCCAGGAGGAGCGCGGCGAGACCCGGAGTGAGGTCATCGCTCACATGCTCGAAGCCGAGCTTCGTCGGGAGCGGGAGCAAGCCGACGTTGACCGGTACATACGAGGCTACCTGGAACAACCGGAGGCTGACGAGGATGGGGCGGCGATCGACCGTCTCGCCGTGGAGGCAGCGACCCGGGATCCCTGGCCGTGAGACGCGGTGAAGTCTGGTGGGCGGACCTGGGTTCTCCCGTCGGCCGCCGGCCGGTCATCTTGCTTTCCCGGGGTGAAACCTATGGACTGAGAAATCAGGCCACGGTCGCCTACGTGACGGGTCGCATCCGAAATATCCCGGTTGAGGTCCCATTGGGCCCGGACGATGGACTCCCGCAGCCGTGTGTTGCGAACCTGGACAACATCAACACGATCCGATTGGACCGTCTCCAGGAGCTGATCGCGCCTCTCGGCGGTCGTAAGATCCAGGCCATCGAAGCGGCCGTGCGGTTCGCCCTCGGTCTCGCGCACTAGAGTTCGCGCCCTCAATTAGGCTTCAATGCTGCCAATACCCGCTCAGCCGTGATCGGCAGCTCGAAGAGGCGGGCGCCGACGGCGTCCGCCACAGCGTTAGCGATCGCGGCCGGTGGGCTGTTGTTCGCCATTTCGCCGATCGCCTTGGCTTCGAAGGGCCCGGTGCCACCGCCCGAGTGAACGAGCACCGTCTCGAGTGGCGGCACGTCGCAGATGGTCGGGAGCTTGTACTCTCCGAGGTGGGCGTTGGCGATCCGGCCGCCCTCCATGATCAGCTCCTCCGTGAGGGCGAGCCCGATCCCCGTCGCGACCCCTCCGTCGATCTGCCCCTCGTGGGTTATCGGATTGATGATCGTTCCGACGTCGTGGGCGGACACCAATCGATCGACGCGCACCTGGCCCGTCTCGGGGTCCACCTCGACCTCGGCTACCTGGGCGCAGAAGTACGTCACATCCTCGATCAGCGGCGAGTCGAGCTGTACGCGCGCGGTCACCCCTTGTCCATCACCTGCCAGCGCGGCGACCTCGGCCAACGAGACCTCGCGCCCCTCGCCCGCGAAGACGCCGTCCCCGTACTCGACCTCCCGCTCAGCGCAGTCGAGCACCTGGGCGGCGGGCCCCGCCAGGCGAACTCGCAGGTCTGCACAGGCCTTTAACACGGCCTGGCCCTCGGTGTAGGTCACGCGGCTCGCGCGCGGGCCGTCGTCGTACGGCGCCGTGTCCGTGTCACCAACGACGACGCGTACGCGATCGAGGGGCAATCCCATGTCCGCGGCGACGACCTGCTGGACGATCGTGTGCGTTCCTACCCCTTGATCGAACGTCGGCACCAGGACGGTGAGCGAGCCGTCGACTTCCGCGGTGAGTACGGCACCGGCAGGACCCCCGCCGATGAGGCGGCCGAAGAGCCCGATTCCCCGTCCGTGGTTCGGGCCCGACCTCGGCCGCTTCCAGTCGGCCGCATCGAGTGCCGCCTGCAGAACCTCGCGCGCCTTGATGCCGCGAAGATGGTTGCCAGCGCCGTCGTGCTCGCCCTCGCCGATCATGTTCATCAGTCGAAACTCGGCGGGGTCTATGCCCAGCTCGCCGGCGATGAGGTCCGTGTGAGACTCCAGGGCGAACGTGTGCTGGTGGGCCCCGGGCGCGCGGAAATAGCCGCCGGGCGTGGTGTTCGTGTAGACCTGCAGGAACTCGAACTCGGCATGGGGCACGCGGTATGCGCCGCCGACGTGGTGCCACACCGAGAGCATCGCGTTCGGCTTCAGCGCGGCATACGCGCCGCAGGCGTGGTAGGTGTGGACGGAGCGCACGACGAGCACCCCGTCCCGGGTGACGCCCGAGCGGATCTTGATGACGGTCGGGTGACTCGGATTGCTGGTCGCCAGGTCTTCCGAGTACGTCATAAGAAGCTTCACCGGCCGCCCCGCCTGCTTCGCCAGCAGATAGGCGATGGGCGCGTCGACCGAGTCGCCCTTGCCGCCGAAGTCGCCGCCCACGTTCACCACGTGGACGAGGATTCGATCCTCCGGCAAACCGACGGCCTTCGCGAGCTGAGTCCGCGCGCGGAACGGCGCCTTGCTCGACGACCAGAGCTGGACGCGGCCGTCGCCGTCGATCGCCACCAGGTTTACGTGCGGCTCGATGTATCCCTGGTGGCGGCTCGGAACCCGAAAGGTGTGCTCGAACACGAGGTGGGCCTCGCGAAAGCCGCGCTCGACGTCGCCTTTTCCGTACAGCAGGCGCGTCTGGCCGTTGTGGACATCGGTCGCGAGCTTGTCTCGCGGGGCGCCCTCGTACGCGGCGACGTCCTCGTGAAGCAGCGGAGCGTGGGGCTCCATGGCCTCCAGGGGATCGAACACCGCGGGTAGCTCTTCGTAGTCCACTCGAATCGCGGCGACGGCCGCCTCGGCGGCTTCGACGGTCTCGGCGGCGACGGCCGCCACCCGATCCCCGACGAACCGCACCCGGTCCCAGCAGAGGACCGGCATGTCGCGCATCACTTTTCCGACCAGCAGCCCTGGAATGTCCTGGCCCGTCACGACCGCCCGAACTCCCGGTACCCGCCGGGCCGCCGAAGCATCGATGCCGAGGATGCGAGCGTGGGGATAGGGGCTGCGCAGGACCTTCGCGAACAGCATGCCCGGCAGCGCCACGTCCGACGTGAAGCGCGCGTGCCCGGTCACCTTCTCCGGGCCTTCCGCCCGCGGAACCGGCGCACCGATGACAGACCGGGGCGACGGAGTGGTGTTCCGCATAACGGCTGAGTTTACTCGGGGGAACCTCTGTTACACTGCGCCGAGCGAGGGGTCTCTGTGAGCTTGTTGCCCACGACGGTCGTCGGCAGCTATCCCCAGCCAGATTGGCTCGTGGACAGAGACAACCTGCGCGGCCGCCTCCCGCCGAGGGTGCGAGCCCGCGAGCTCTGGCGCGTCGAGGAGCCCTTCCTCGAGCAAGCGCAGGACGACGCCACCTTGCTGGCGATTCGTGACATGGAGCACGCCGGCGTCGACATCATCTCCGACGGCGAGATCAGGCGCGAGAGCTACTCGAATCGCTTCGCGACGGCGCTCGACGGCGTCGACGTCGACAACCCGGGAACGGCGATCGATCGCACCGGACACCCGAATCCGGTCCCGCGCATCGTCGGCCCCATACGCCGCAGGCACCCGGTGGAAGTCCGGGACCTCGAGTTCCTGTGCGCCAACACCGATCGCGCCGTCAAGATGACCGTCGCTGGCCCTTTCACGATGGCGCAGCAGGCGCAGAACGACCACTACCCCGACGACCGCGAGGCCGCCCTCGCCTACGCGGATGCCGTGAACGAGGAGATCCGGGACCTCTTCGCCGCTGGGGCGGACGTCGTCCAGATCGACGAGCCGTACATGGCCGCACGACCCGAGAAGGCGCGCGCCTACGCCGTCGAGGTCGTGAACCGGGCGCTGCGTGGGATCGAAGGGACGACGGCCCTGCACATGTGCTTCGGATACGCGGCGATCGTTCACGAGCGGGGGAACGAGTACGCCTTCCTGCCGGAGCTGGCCGAGAGCGCCGTCCAGCAGATCTCGATCGAGGCGGCCCAACCCAACCTCGACCTCTCCGTCCTGGAACGGTTACCGGGCAAGACGATCATCCTCGGCGCACTGAACCTCGGCGACATGGCGGTCGGGACACCTGAGATCGTCGCGGACCGCATCCGTGCAGCCTTACGCCACGTCCCGCCTGAACGCCTCGTGATTGCCCCCGACTGCGGCATGAAGTACCTGCCCAGGGACGTAGCCTTCGGCAAGCTTTGCGCAATGGTCGTAGGTGCGAAGATGGTGCGCGAAGAGTTGGAATAGGAGGTGCCCCATGCAGTCTTCCTGGAATGAGCCGACCACCTGGTCCACGACGCGCTGGGAGCCGCCGGGGCCGGAGTCGTACGTGCTGCTCCACGGGGTGGACCGGCCCGACGCGCAGCCGTTCAAGCTGGCCATCACCGAACTGGTGGCACGCGGCGCTTTGAAGCTCGTCGAGATCGAGGAGCCGGGAGTTTTCGGTATCCGGCGGCACGTCAGTGTTCTTACTCAGGGGTCCCAGCGGGAGCGGGTGCCGGAGCGGTCGTTGGCCGCGGTCCAACGCATCTTCGGCGAGGCAAAGCTCGACAGTTTCTCGGATGGGACCATCGGGGTGACGGTCCAGGACCTCGCCGTGACGGCGCAGCGTCGCTACAGGCCGCTCTCGGCGTACACGATGGACGAGGTTTTGCCCGCTCTGATCGAGCGTGGCTACTACGCCCGGGAGAAGCGCAAGATCCTCGGGATCTTCCCCTCGAGTCGCTACGTCCTAACACCGAGCGGACAGGCGGCGCGGGCTGACCTTCAACAGCGCATGGACGTTGGGCAGGCTGAGCTCCACGGCTGGGTCCGGAACGATCGGAGCCACGCCCTGCTCTACGTGGGCCTCGCGGGGTCCTCCATGCTGCTCATGCCCATGCTGTTCGCCGACGTGGAGGAGCTACGAGCGGAAGCTGCATCTCTACCCGGCGTGGAAGAGCCCGGCGGCATCGGCAGCGGCGAAGGCCCGCTCATGGATCCGGGACTCAACGTCGGCGCCCTCGATCTCGGCGCCTTTGGCGGCCTTGATGCGGCGCTGGGTGCCATCGACGCCGGTATCGAGAGCGGCGTTGGTTCCGGAGATGGTGGCTGGGGTGGCGACGGCGGATTCGGAGGCGGCGATGGTGGCGGCGGAGGGGGCGACGGCGGAGGTGGCGGTGGTGGCGGCGACTGAGGGTCGCTTTGAGTCTGATCAAACGATCGTCGTAATAGAGTAGGGAACAAACGCAGGGGGTTCTCCATGGCCGCTTCGCTCTTCCGCGTCGTTCCGCTCGTCTCGCTCATCCTGCTCGCCGCGTGCGCGCCGTCTTCGGCGCCAGCGGGGGGGCAAGCGGGGCAGAGTCCCGGCCAGTCGCAGGGTCAGCGGATCAGCCGAACGCTGGTGATGGCGGGCCGGTCGGAGGCGCCGAGCGTCGCCTCGCGGCCGCTGCGGACCTTCGGGCTCACGAGCACGACGGTGTCGCGGCTCTTCAACGCCGGGCTCTCGCTGCGCGACGGCCGCGACGGCAGCTTCCGCCCCTACCTGGCGGAGTCGCTGCCGCAGCTCAACACCGACACGTGGAAGGTTTTTCCGGACGCGCGGATGGAGACGACGTACCGCCTGCGGCCGGACCTCACCTGGCAGGACGGGAGACCGCTGACCGCTGACGACTGGGTATTCGCCTACGAGGTCTACTCGACCCCGGAGATCGGCCAGTCCGGCGTACCCCCGATCGGCTTAATGGAGGAGGTGACGGCACCCGACGCGCGCACCGTGCTCATTCGCTGGAAGCTGGCGTACGCGGAGGCCGGGAACCTGGACGCGGGCAATGCGGGCCCCACGAACGCGCTCGGCTTCCCGCCTCTGCCGCGGCACCTGCTCGACCAGCAGCTCCGCCGGGGCGACGTCGATGCCTTCATCGCGCTGCCCTTCTGGAACACCGAGTACATCGGCGCCGGCCCGTACAAGATGAACAAATGGGAGCCGGGCTCCTACTTCGAGGGGGCGGCCTTCGATCAGCACGTGCTCGGCCGCCCGAAGATCGATCGCATCCGCATGATGTTCGTCCCCGACTTCAACACAACACTCGCCAATATCCTGGCGGGCGAGGCCCACATCACGGTGGACGACTCGATCCGGTTCCAGCAGGCCCTGGTGGCGCGCCGCGAGTGGGAGCCGAGGCAGGCCGGAACCGTGCTCGTCTATCCCGGGCAGTGGCGGCAGACGTACCTTCAGCAGCGGCCCGAGCTAGCCCGACCGGCGACCCTTACGGACGTGCGAGTGCGCAAGGCGCTCGCGTACTCGGCCGATAAACAGGCGCTGAACGAGGCCCTGTTCGAAGGCGAAGGAATCCTGACCGAGACGCCCATCGCGCCGACCTCGCCGCTGTTCGCCGAGGTTGACCGCATCGCTGCCAAGTACCCGTACGACCTGCGTCGCACGGAGCAGCTCATGGCCGAGGTCGCCTACACCCGCGGCGGAGATGGCGTCTGGACGCATCCCACGGCTGGGCGGTTCACGGCGGAGCAGACCGTGCTCCAATCGCCGCAAAACGAGAACGAGATGCACATCATGGCCGCCAGCTGGCGCCAGGCCGGCTTCGACATCTCGGAGAAGGCGTGGGCGGCCGCCCAGTCGAGCGATGCCGAGCTGCGGGCCACGCACCCGAGTATCGCGAACACGAGTGCTGGGTCAGGGACGCCAGGGGACGTGCTGCTGGCGGAGCATGCTTCATCGCAGATGCCATCCGCCCAGAACCGCTGGACGGGCAGCAACCGCGGCGGCTGGCGTAACTCGGAGTTCGATGTCCTCGTGCAGCAGCTGAACGTGACCTTGGCTCGCGACCAGCGCGGGCCGATCCTGGTCCAGATGGCGAAGATCTTCACCGAGGACGCGGCGTTGATCTCGCTCTACTTCAACCCGACGACGACCGCCTTCACCTCGATGCTGAAGGGCCCCAAGATCGCGGTGCCAGAGGGTACGATGTCGTGGGACGTTTACGATTGGGAGTGGATCTCATGATGGAGCGGCAGCGAGTCCGAGAGCGGCAGCCTGAGCGAGAGCAGCGTTTCCAGGACCACGAGTGGAACGAGGCGCGCGACCGTAATCGTAAGCGGTGGAACGAGCTCTACAAGGAGAGGCCACGGGTCGTGCAGTTCGACCGCGTGCCGTGGGAGCAGTCTCGCGCCGCCTTCCACAAGGTCTTCACGGCGGCCGATCTGCCTCTGCTCGAGCGCAAGCCGTGGCTGGCCCCTATGAACACCCTTCGCCTGCTGATGCAGACGATCGAGGGGGGCCACAAGAACTCGAACCACCGGCACTACGCCGAGGTGCCGTTCTACATCGTCGAGGGCAAGGGCCACGAGGTGCACGACGGCAAGCGGTACGACTGGGAGGCGGGCGACCTGATGATCGTGCCTCCGTATTGCATGCATCAGCACTACTGTGACGAGGGACCCGCGCGCCTTGTGTACTGCCAGGCCGACCACGGCGGCGTGCAGGGCGGCGAGATCGTCGAGCTGAACGAATACTTCAAGCTGCCCGAGGGCGCCCGCTTCCTCTACGACCAGAACGGCGCGCCGGCTGGCTATCGTCGTCAGGAGGGGGACGAGTTCCTGTTCGGCTCCGCCAACGCGATCGGCAGCGAACACATGGCACGGCGCTTCCGCGAGTCACCGCCGGAGCCGAGCCACGAGGTAACCGACGACTACGAGTACTTCGTCCGCCTCTACCAGGAGGAGTGCTACTGGCGGCAAGCGGTCCCGCAGGTCATACGCCCGCGCGACCGCCAGTGGCAGGACACGCGCAACGGGCGCTGCCTCTGGTACATCCACCCCAACCATCCCCCGATGGTCACGGGGCTACGGCTCTTCGAGTGCTACGCGCAGGAGCTGCCGCCGGGCGGCCGCTCGGGCAAGCACCACCACATCGGCGAGGAGATCCACTTCATCGTCGAGGGCCGCGGCTACGACGTGATCGACGGCGAGAAGTGGGAGTGGGAGCAGGATGACGTTGTTGCGTGCCCGGTGCTCAGCGCCCACCAGTCGTTCAACGCGGACCCCGTCCACCCCGCGAAGTTCATCGTCTTCAAGTCGCGCACGTATGACTACATGAGCTTCGGGGGCGTCGAGCATTTCGAGGATGCTGCTCCCTGATACCCGAACATGAACGACACGGACATCTCTATCTGCCTTGTCGGCGATGTGCGGGTCGAGCGGGACCCTGACCAGACGTTTGCCCTCTGCGCGGCTCGGCTGCGAGAGGCAGACATCCTCTTCGGCAACCTCGAGACTGTGATAAGCGACGTGTGGGATCCGGAGGACGTGTCGGATCTCAGGCTGGTCGGCACGCCCGAGCACATGCTCGCGGGCTACGTGACCGCCGGCTTCAGCGTGCTGAACGTGGCGAACAACCCGAGCATGCGGTTCGGCTGGAAGGCCCTCTCCCGGTGCATGGAGCTCCTGGATCAAGCAGATATCGCCCACGTTGGTGGCGGACGGAACCTCGAGGAGGCGCGGCGGCCAGCGATCGTCGAGCGTAAGGGAGCGAAAGTCGCGTTCCTGGGCTACTCGACCGTGACCGATCCCGCGCACGCGGCCCGAAAGGACCGCCCGGGAGTGGCGCGCTTTCGAGTCGACACGGCTTATCGGCCGCCCAATCGGTTCTTCGAGGTGCCGGGCGCGCCGCCGATCATCATCACCACACCCGATCCGCGAGACCTGGAGACCCTACAGACCGACATCGGCAAGGCCAGGGAGCAGGCGGACGTGGTGATCGTCTCCTGGCACTGGGGCATTTCCCCGGCGAGCGGTGGCAAGGGCGAGCTGGTCGGCTACCAGACCGAGCTCGGCCACGCCTGCATCGACGCGGGCGCAGACCTTGTCGTCGGCCACCATCCCCATTTGCTACAGGGCATCGAGGTGTACCGGGGCAAGGTCATCTTCTATTCGCTGGGCGACTTTACGCCTCGCATGGCGCGCTCGAATCGTCCTCAGTCCACGATCGTCGCCCATCTCCACGTAAATGGTGCCGTCCACAGAGTCGCATTCATCGCGGGCGAGATCAACGAGCGCGAGCAGCCGATTCTGCTGAGGAAAAGTCAGGCCGGCGCAACCGTCGGACAAGTGCTCGAGGCATCCGAGCCGTTCGGCACGCGCTTCCGTACCGAAGAAGCCGAAGTATTTGTGCATACCGAGGACGGCGAGCCGGTTGGCGCCTAGCGTTGTTTCTTTTCTTCCTTCAAAGCACGGGGCCGCCCTGGGCGGCGCTCCCAGCTTTCGTGGAAGCTCACAATCGTCGAGCGTAGCCACACGGGTCCTGCTGCTAGATCAGCAATTGGCCTTGGAAACGCCGCGCTCCCGGCTAGCTCAGAAGCTCGTTGCCGCGTCACTCCCAGAACGTCGGCCACTTCGCTTATCCCTGCGAGCGCTGGTATTGCCGGCGCTTCAAGCTCGCGCTCGAGCTCGTCGACTGACTGTACTCTGACATCGATAACTCTCGATCGAGACCCGAGAACCCGGCGAAGCGCCCCGCGGGCATGATCGAATGCTCGCCGATCGGTTGATGCCTCGACGCTCATGGTTACGCCGATACGCCCTCCGCGACCACCAACAGCCGGCGAATACTCCTTCAAATCTTCAATGACCCGGTCCGCCAACTCATCGCTAAACGTTCCCGGAATGCTCGTCTCGAGGCTAACTACCCATTCCATCTATGGCTTCCTGTACGGATAAACGAGGCCCGCGCGTTTCAGCCGCGCTAGCAGGTTCCGGATCGAACGAACGTCAGATGGAGTCCCTGAACCGACTACGATCTCCTGCTTCAGGTCCGGGGGCGTGAACCTCGGATGACCTCTCGAAGTTCGATCGACCTTCCACCCCTGGTCAATCGCAGCTCGTTCAATCTCCCGTAGATCCATCTATACCGTAAATGATAACCCTTTATATTGTAAAGGGTTATGGTTCTAGCTCCAGGTTGTCGGCGACGGAAATCTTCACCGACCGGCCCGAGCTACTTCATCTCCCACATATGGATATTCCAGGCGTTCGCCGCCTGCATCGCGCTCACCACGCCGGGTCCGTCCACGGTTTTGCGTGAGACGAGACTGAGTGGTGTAAAGAAGATGGGCAAAGCGGGAAGCTCGTCTGCGAGGATCTTCAACAGCTGGAACGACGTCTCCTGCCGTTGGCTCATGTCGAACGTGTTGGTCAGGTCGGAGTAGAGGCTCTCATACGCCGGGTTCACGTATCCGCCGTAATTGCCGCCCCGCCAACGATTGCCTTCGTTGCCCACCTCTGTCCGGGTGAACGTCTTGATCACCGTCGGGCTGAAGTTGTAGGGCCAGATCAGCGCGCCTGGCGCCTTATGCCTGATCTCGGTGGCATTCTCCGCAATTGCTGGATACGGCGTGGGCCTCGACTGGAAACCCGCCGCCGACCATTGCGCCGCGATCGTCGTCGATTCCTCGACGTTCGCCCCCTGGTTGCTCGACGTCACATCGATCTGAAGAGGTTGACCGGCGCTGTTGCGAAAGACCCGGTCGGCGCCGCGCGTCCAACCTGCCCCCGCCAGCAGTTGCTCCGCCCGAGCAAGATCGTACGGGTAGCGGGGCACGCCACGTTGCTGGGCAAGGCGATAGGCGGGCTCCTCCGGAGCGCCGAAATACTCCGCTACGTCCACGAGGCCGAAGAGCAGCGCCTCCACAAACTCGCGACGATCGAGCGAATGGAGCAGCGCCTGGCGGACGCGCGCATCCTGCGCCCAGGGCGCGGTCGGGTCCCTGAGCTGCAGGTAAACGGTGCGCACGCCCTTGGGGATCGGGAGGGTCAGGCCAGAGTCGGTCCCCTCCCACGCGCGGCGGATCGCCATCAGCTGTGGAATATCGAACTGGGCGCCCAACGGCACCACGTCGACTTCGCCCGCGAGAACGTTGGCCACGATCGCGTTCACGTCGCCGATGTAGCGGATGATGATGCGATCGATCTTCGGCCGCCCCAGGAAGTACTGGTCGAACGCCAGCCCTTCAATAGAAGTGCCCAACGACCAGTTCGTCATGCGATAGGGCCCGACCCCGATCCACTGCGTGCTCCAGAGCGGGCTGTTCTCGACGGCTGTCTTGTCTCCGCTAGCGTAGAGGTCGCCGAACAGATGCCGCGGAACGGCCGGGATGCCATCGTTGGCGCTCACGTTGCCCAGAACGGATTGGGTCTTCCACACGGCGAGAACCGTGTGCGGGTCGACCGCGCGCACCTCGGCGATGCTCGGCAGCTCGCCGCGCGGGCTCTTGGGGAGCTGCGGATCTATCGCCATCTGGAAGCCGAGCACGAAATCCTCCGCCGTCAGCGGCGTGCCATCGTGCCAGAGGACGTTCGGCCGGATCTTCCAGGTGACCTCCATGCCACCCTCGGGGAGCAGTCGCCAATCGCCATCCGCCAGCGACGGGATCTTCTCGGCCAGGTTCGCCACCAGCTGGCTTCCGGGATCGAACTTCGTGAGCCCGCCATGGAACATGAAGTAGTGCTCCAGGGCAGGGCTACCCGAACCCGACCCGCCATAGGGCGCCACAGAGGCCGGACCATCGGTGCTCCCCGACGGCTCGTTCTGGTCTTGCATGCCGATCCGCAGCGTCTTCGGGGCCGCCGTCGTGCCGGATTGCCCGGCGCTCCCACCGCGCTCAGCCGGAGACGGAGCGCAGCTCAGCAGCAAGAACGCCGCGCCGATGAGCGGTCCAATCACTCTTAGCGTGCGCCTTCCACTCATACCGTTCGCCGCGTCGCCCATAGCGCTCTCCTCCTGTAGGACCCGGTCGAAAGAACCCGTCGCCTGAATATTACGCTCTCTGGCGACGGCTGACGGGGTATGCTAGGTCCACGCGGGGAATCGGTCGGCATGCCACCACGAGGAGGCTTTGAATGCGCAGGACGCTCGCTCCGTCTACAGTCGCGCTGCTCACCGTCGCGTTACTGGCGTGCGGCCCTCCCCCCCGCGCCGCGGACGCGCCCGGCC
>Ga0184637_10001533_pt1 | contig 15560 bp, 8 predicted proteins | sample PLM3_127_b2_FD_133143 | JGI IMG/M metagenome (GOLD analysis project Ga0184637, IMG submission 133143) | Groundwater sediment microbial communities from an aquifer in East River, Colorado, USA - PLM3_127_b2 | ecosystem: Environmental > Terrestrial > Soil > Riparian zone | place: USA: East River...
CCGGGTCCGCTCGCGCTCGGGCGGCCGCGCCTAGCACTCCAGTTTTCCGCGATGGTGCTCGCCACCCCGCTCGTGAGCCCGTACCTCTACAAGACCTACGATCTCGCGATCCTGGTGCTGCCGCTGCTCTTGCTGGCGGGCGAGCTGCGCCGCGTGGACCCGGAGTCGATCGGGTGGCGGAGACTCTTGCTCGCGGCGCTCTTGCTCGTGTTCCTGATGGGGGGTGCTTCGGCCGCGATCGCCGCGCGAATCCCGCTGCAGTGCAGCGCGCTGGCCAGCTTCGCGCTGCTCTGGGTGCTGAGTCGCGTTCCCGAGCCGCCGCACGAACCGCCTCGAGAACGAGGGTGAACCTGCCGCCGCCGGGTTCGCGCGGCGGCGGCAGGTTCTGGCTGGGCTACTTGGCCGTCGAGTGGGCATGGGCGAAGCTGCCCGCCGCCATCGTCTCGGCGCCGTGTCCGCTGACTGGCATCACCAGTGAGCTGCCCCCACCCATCGTGTAGGCGGCCTCGCTGTGCTCGGCGAGGTCGAGACCCTCGCCTTCCGCTTCCGCTTCGACGCGGAGCGAGCCGAACAGCAGCTTGAGCGCGAAGAGGATGGCCACTGTCATCGCCGGGGCGAACACCGCCACGAATCCGATCCCCTGGAGCTGCACCAGGATCTGCGCGCCGTTGCTCTCGATCCCGGCGCCGAGCGTGGTCGCGAAGATGCCCGATGCGAGCGCGCCCCACGCGCCGCCGAGCCCGTGCACGCCGAACGCGTCGAGCGAGTCGTCGTAGCCGAACAGCGGCTTGAGGAACGTGATCGCGGCGTAGCAGACGACCGCCACACCGCCGCCGACCATGATCGAGCCGAGCGGCGAGACGTTGCCGCAGGCCGGCGTGATCGCGACCAGCCCCGCGACGGCGGCCGTCGCGGCGCCGAGCGCCGTCGGCTTGCCGCGGTGCAGCCACTCGATCGCCGCCCACGTCACCACCGCCATCGAAGTGGCGGTGCTGGTGTTGGTGAACGCGAGGGCGGCGAGCCCGCTCGCGCTGAGCGCGCTGCCGGCGTTGAAGCCGAACCAGCCCGTCCACAAGAGGCCCGCGCCGATCAGACACAGCGGCAGGTTGTGGGGCGCCATCGGCTCCTTCCCGAAGCCGCGGCGCTTGCCGAGGAAGATCGCGATGGCCAGCGCCGAGAACCCGCTCGACATGTGAACGACCAGGCCGCCGGCGAAGTCGATCGCGCTCGCCTTGAAGATCCAGCCCTCCGCCGACCACACCATGTGCGCGATCGGGCAGTAGACGAGCAGCACCCACGCAGAGACGAACGCGACATAAGCGCCGAACTTCATCCGTTCGGCGACCGCGCCGAGGATCAGCGCGGGTGTGATGATCGCGAACATCGCCTGGAACATCACGAAGATCAGCTCGGGGATCAGCCGCGGCGGCGACGCGAAGTTGGCGACCGTCGCATCCGGCGAGACGCTCGCGAGGCCGAGCTTCGAGAGGTCGCCGATGAACGCGCCGCCCGTGCCGAAGGCCAGGCTGTAGCCCAGCAGCACCCAGAGCACCCCCACCACACCGGCCGTCAGGAAGCACTGCATGAAGATGTTGAGCACGTTCTTCGAGCGCACGAGACCGCCGTAGAAGAGGGCGAGACCCGGTAGCGTCATCATCAACACGAGCGCCGAGGCGGCGATCACCCACGCGGTGTCGCCCGTGTCGATCGCGACCGGTGCGATGTCCTCGGCGAAGGCGGCCGAGGCGGAGAGCAATGGGGTCAGGGCTCCCGCGGCGAGGGCCGGCAGCGAGCGTGCCGCCCTGAAGAGCCTCCGCGGATCGATGTTGGACGTCACGACCATCCTCCTTCTTTCCTGTTGCCAAGCGCGCGGGGTGCTCGTCGGGCGGGCGATCCGATCGCGAGCGTTCGTGCGCCGTCCGGCGCAGCGCGCCGAACTCGTCTGCGCAGCGGCTTTAGCAACCCGCGTGCCAAAGGAGATCCGCCCACGACGCCCGGGATGCCCACCTGTGGCGATCTCTGCCCAGGTTCGATCCGCTCGCTGCTGAAATCCCAGGCAGCGTGCCAGCGAAAGCGGCAGGGATCGCCGGCCCGGAGGCATTCAACGCCTTCCGACGCGCGTCGACGGGAGCCGCCGCCCAGCTAGTCCGAACCCGTGCAATCCGACGTCGCCGCGCTCTTGGCCTCTCGCGCGCGCTGCGGCATTCGTGGGTCGCCCTGCCGGGAAGGGGTCGGTGGCGGAGACCGGAGCCGGTCTCCGCCGAGGTGATGAGTTGGACCGACCTCGAGTACCTCTCTGGATCTTCCCGGCCCTGATCGTCTCAGCATCCATCGCGATGTCAGCAGCCGGCGACGGGGAACCCGTCGACCCGATCGTGTCGGAGACCACCGGCGCGGCGAGCCTCCGGATTCCGATCGCCGTCCCGCCAGGGCCGGGCGGCTTCGCGCCCAATCTGGCGCTTTCGTACTCGAGCCGGGCTGGCGACGGACCGTTCGGCGTGGGTTGGAGCCTCGGGCTCCCCGAGATCCGCTGCTCGGACCGCTTCGGAGCTCCCAATCTCGCGAGCTGCCAGCAGTACGAGCTCAACGGCACGCTGCTCGTCGAGGATCCCGCGACCGCGAACTCCTACCACACCGTCGTGGAATCGTTCCAGCGCATTCGCCGGCTGTCGGGCGGACCCTCCGGCACCTGGTGGACCGTCGAGCAGCCCAACGGCACGAAGCTCTACTTCGGGCAATCCGCGAGCCACCAGATTCAGCAAGGCGGGCACACGGCGCGCTGGCTGCTTCAGTGGATGGTGGACCCCTTCCAGAACAGGATCTGGTTCGATTACGATCGGACGACCGATCTCGGGGAGGCGTATCTCGAGAGGGTCCACTACGGCCCGTACTCGGACGAGCGCGAGATCCAGTTCATTTACGAGGCCCGCCCGGACGATCGCCTGGTGTTTGCGGGCGGCGTCGAGCGCCACCTCACGCGCCGCCTCGCCGAGATCCAGGTCGTCAGCAACGGAGGGATCTTCCGGCGCTATGTGTTCGGCTACCCGTTGCCCAACACCTACACGACCGAGCGATCCCGTCTCTCGTGGGTGCAGGAGTTCGGCACCGACTGCACCGCCGCCGATCCGGTCCAGGACTGCGCGGGCCTGGGCCTGCCGCGCCGAACCTTCCGCTACCGCGACGCTTCGGATGTTCTCGATCAGTTCTCTAGCGAGGATGCCTATCGCGTTCCGTTCGGACCCTACAACAGCGCGGCGGGCGATCTCTGGCGGAACAATTTCCCGGTGCTGATCGGCGACCTCGATGGGGACGGTCTCCCGGACCGGGTAGAGGTGCTTACCGAGAATAGTATCTGGCCCGCGTATGACATTCGGGTCCTGGTCAACACCGGCACAGGGTTCTCGTCGTCGTCCGCGATCGCCGGACAGTACCGAGCCTCGTTCCAGAGCCTGACGTACCAGAAGCCGCGCTGGGAGTACCAGCAGATCCCGGCGCCGCTCGAGAGCGAGCTCTACGTGAACAACGATTGGAACTATTCCATGTTCGCGATGTGCTCGGCTCACCGGACGAGCCAACCGGCGAATCTGTCTCAGGAGCTGCTCTCCCGGGGTGTGGGAGCCCAGTCGAGCAGTCTCGGGGAATTGCGGGCGAGCGACGGCGCCCCCTCCGACGGCTGGTTCGAGCCGCTCCCCAGCGTCAAGCTGGCGGATCTCGACTCCGACGGCCTCGCGGATCTCGTGGTCTCGACTCGCCTGAGCGGCGTCACCCGCCACTTCGATTGCAACAACCCGGGGACACCGCTCTCGGAGCCGGAACGGCTCTCGGGAGAGACCGTCACCGTCGTCTTCCGCAACACCGGTGCCGGCTGGGTGAACGACGCGGCGGCGCAGGCGCTCGCGACGGGTCTGCCGCCGTTCGAGGAGGTGATCGTCAAGAGCACCTACCAGACGGAGGTCGACGAGCCGACGCTCCAGCAGCTCGCTGATCTCGGTTACGTTCCCGACCCCTATGCCCCCAATAATCCCTGCGCGAATCGCAGCATCTGGGGATTCGAAATGTACCTCGCGCAGGACGGAGACGCGTTCAAGAAGGCGGTCTGCCACAACATGATCGACCTGGCCCCACAGTTCGTCGATTTCAACGGCGACGGATACCTCGACGTCGCGGTGCTCGAACGAGACCAGCCCGATTTCTTCTTTACCGGCTTGGACCTCTGGGCTGTGGGGGGGTACCGGTACAACGGGTCGCAGACCCACGTCTGGATCCAGAAGCCGGAGCCGGGTGCTCCGCAACGCTGGCAGCGCGCGCCGCAGTACGACCTTCCATTCGAAGCGGGGCCGTCGTCGAGGTTCGGCCTGGTCCATGCCGGCCTCGAACACTTTTCGGAGGGAACCGGGCGGGCTGGCAGCGCTTGTCTTAGCAACGATATCGACTTCCCATCCTGCTCCCCGACCACGTATCGAAGCGATAGCGGCGTGCGACTGGCCGATTTGAATCGAGATGGACTGACGGATGTGGTCTGGTCCGTCAACGGGCAGAGCGGCGCGTTCCTCAACACCGGCGGAGGCTCGTCGGGGTTGGCGTCCAGCGCATGGTGCGCCTCCGAGCTGGACGACGAGCCCTATGTCGGGAGTGCCTGCCCCGAGGCGGCGGCGTACCGGCCCCCGGCTGCTTTGGCGGGCCCTTATGACTACGGCTCCAACATTTTCGTTGCGGACGGACAGCTCGCGGATCTCAATGGCGATGGCTTTCTCGACTTCGTCGGCATCTTTCACGTTTCCCAGCTCCCGAACTCCTGGCCGTCGTGGATTCACGATCCGAACGTTCCGAACGTCTCGGGTGCCAGCGTCTGGAAGCGCGACACGCGCTTCGACATCAGCTTCGAGTGTGTCTGTATTACCCATCCGAGCCCGCACGGCTGTACCGCCCCGAACCCGCTCGGGGGCAGCTACCCTGTCTGCCAAACCTTCTCGCGATTCGAGGCGCTCGACATCAACGGAGACGGCACCGACGACGTTGTGGGCGACGTCCGTGCGTTTCTCTCGCAGTCGCGCCACGGCGATCTGCTCCGGACGGTGGAGAGCGGCCGAGGCGGCCACGTGGAGATCGTGTACACCTCGATGTCCTGGCAGCGGGACACCGCGCTCGAGGCCGACGCGGTCGCGGTGCCATGGGCCGACGACGCGGGCCCGGTGGCGCTTTGGCGGCCGACCGCCGTCGTCTCCAAGGTGACAGTCACAGGGCCGAACATCGCGGCACCGGGAGACGTCACCGATTATCGCTACGCCCATCCGCGCTTCAGCCCAGAGCTGCGCTCCGACCTCGGCTTCGGCCTCGTGCAGCGCGCGCGCCCCGGCGGCTCCGCGATCGAGGAGTACTTCCACCAGGACCTCGGCCGCACCGGGCGCACGGCCCGGCGCCTGGTGAAGGACGCCGGGGCCGTCGTTCACCGCTACGAAGCGACCTGGGAGAGAGTACTCACCCCGATTCCAGGCACGATCACCGGCGTCTACCTCGCGCGGCTCACCGAGGAGCAGAGCGCGAACGAGTACGGCGGCGTCTCCGGTGCGCTGCTGACGCGGGATTTTCTCTATGACGACGGCTACGGGTACAACTTCCTGACGCAGATCCACACGGTGCGCCCGTCGACCGAGACGATCCGCATCCTGCTGCCAGAAGCCGCCAACCTGAACCGCTGGATCATCGGCCTGGTTCGGGAACGGCGCGACGAGGATCAGCGCTCGACGTGGGTGAGCCGGTCCGAGTTGACCTATTCCGTCGAAGGACGCCTCGCGACGGAGCTTCGGCATCGCTCGCGCGGCGATGGCAGCAACCCCGGCACGGACCTGACGCAGTATTTCTACGACGACTACGGCAACCTGCGCACCCGGATCGACCCCAACGACCATGTCACGGAGCTCGGCTACGACGCGGGCCACAGCGTCCTCACGAGCCGCACCGACCCGGCCGTCGACGGACAGCCAGCGAAGGTCACCCTGTTCACGCCGCACCCCGTGTTCGGGGTGGCGATCGCGATCAACCCCGGGTACCGCGACATCCCTCGCACGGAGCTCGTGCTGGATGCCTTCGGCCGGGTGGCGGAGACGTGGACGATTCCTCGCGACAGTGGCGGGGAGGGAGAGCGCGTCCTCGTTTCCGCGGCGAACTTCGAGGATCACGCATCGCCGCCGTACGTCGAGAAGTTTCGATACACCAACGCCGACCGCGACGCGATTCGCACCGCGGTGGTGGACGACGGCTTCGGCGGTGTGTGGAAGACGATCCGCGACGCCGGCGCGATGGGGCCGGGCGGCACCGGCGTCCTCCGGTTCATCGGGACCGCCACCTATCACAACCCCGCACAGCGGACCTCCCGCACGGCGTACGATCTCCCGTGCGGAATGAACGGATCGGGTGAGATGGACGACCTGTGTGGCGGCTTGACGGGTGCGTCCGAGACCGCAGCGACGGTCACGCGTCGCGATGCGCTCGGACGACAGATTCGGATCGACACCCCGCGCGGCGCTTCGCTGGCGCATTACACGTCCTCCACGGAGCCCATCGCAGAAGGGCCCACGCAAAGCCTCCACTCGGTCGATGTCGCCTGGTCCCAGAACGCGAAGGGGGACCTCACGCGCCGTTCGCTCGACGCGGATCGCGTGCTGGCGGTCGAGGAGTGCACGAACTCCGACCCGAATCGAGCCAGCCTGGTGGACGCGTCCTGCGCGCGAGACGGCGGGCCGAACCGAACCCTTTACGGCTATCACGCCAGCGGCCAGCTCGAGGTCGTTCACGACCCGCTCGGCGTCGACGGAGCCTGGACGAGTCCGCGGCACGAGCTCCGCTACCACTTCGATACCGCAGGCCAGCTGATCGCGATCGACGACCCCGACGCCGGCCACAGCGAGACCTTCTACGACGGGGCCGGCAACGTCGTGATGTCGATCAACGCGCGGGGGCAGCAGCGCTCGACGCAGTACGATCCGTTGGACCGCCGGACGCGCTTGTCGACGCCCGAGGGCGATGTCACCTTCAGATATCGCGCGGAGGAGCGACAGCTCCAGGTCGAGAATGGCCCGGGGTACTCGAAGTCCTTCCTCTACGACGCGTTCGGCAGAGTGTGGAGGGAGGGCATGACGGGCTTCGGCGTCGGGCAGGCGGCACTCTCTCGCTACGACCTGCTGGGCCGCCGAACCGGGATCATCGCGACCGGGACGTCGGTCCAGTACGAGTACCTGGGTGAGTTCTTGCAGCGGGTCTGCGCGGTCGAACTAAGCGACCCGGTTCCCTGCTCGGACGAGACTGCGACTGCGATCATCTCCGGCGTGAGCTACGACGAGCTGGGTCGCCGCAGCACCGTGCAGCTGCCCGGCGGAGAGCGCACCTTCACCTATGCCGGAGACGACACGCGCGAGCTGCGAGAAGACCAATTCGACGGAGCTTCGGCGCTCACCCGCGAGTATCTGACTCACGATCCGCTCGGAAACCTGCTCACCTGGTCCACCGCGGCGCAGCCCGATCTGAATGCGAGCGGCTCCTATACCTACGACGCTCGCAACCGGCTGGCCTCGTGGGCGCGTACCGCGGATGGACAACCCGCGGTGGCGGAGAGCTTCGGCTACGACGAGCTCGGGAACCTGGTCTCGCACGCGGGCGAGGCACAGGTCTTCGAGCACCCGACCAAGCCCCACGCGCTGACGAGCCGGGGGGCAAAGACCTACGCCTACGACGACTCCGGGAACCGCACGCGCGCAGGTAGCCGCCATTTCACGTTCGACTCCGCGGATCGACTCCGCTGTGTCGGCAGCACGGCCGGCGGGTGCGACGTACTCCGCGTGGTGTATGACGCCGCGGGGGCGAGGATCTTTGAACAAGCCGGGGGGACCCGGCGCGGCTTCATCGGTCCCCACCAGGTCCGCACGATCCCCTCGACGGGAGCGGAGGTGCTGCGCCTCGATATTCTCGCGTTCGGCGAGCGGGTGGCGTTCACGATCAACCAGAAGCCCCAGGCGACCGCAGCGCTGCGCGTCTTCCGCTTCGAGGTGCCTCCGTGGCTCCTCGCGCTCTTCCCGGCCGCTGCGCTCGCGTGGTGCCTGGGGCTCGCGATCCGCGGCGGGCTGCTCGCCGGCGTCGTGCGGCGGCCCGGGGTGGCGAGCCTATCGGGCGTCCTGATCGCCTCGCTCGTGATCCCGTACCCCGCACTCGCGGGTGGCGGCGGCGGTGGGACCCGCACCTACCGCTGGGTGCTATCGGATCCGCTCGGGAGCGGGGTGGCGGTGCTCGACGAGGCGGGTCTCCTGCTCAGCCACACCCGGTTCGAGCCGTTCGGGGCGGTGGACAGTGAGTACGAAGCGGCATCGGATCCGCAACGTCGCCGCTTCTTCGCCGGGCACGCCGAGCAGGCGGAGACCGGGCTCGACTACATGAACGCGCGCTGGATGGATCCGGAGACGGGGACGTTCCTGAGCGTGGATCCGCTGGTGGCGAGCGCGTCGGATCCGCAGTCGCTGAACGCCTATGCCTACGCGCGGAACAATCCGGTCAACCTGACGGACCCGAACGGGATGTGCGTGAATATGTTCGCGTGCGGGATGATCGTGCCGGCCTACGGGTTCGTTTCCGTAACTTCAATCAGCACCTCATTCATCTTCAAACTTGCCGACAAAGCCGGAAACAGCATCGCATCCTCAACGACGACGTGGACTACGTTCACCGTGAATGGTGAATGGGTCGGCTCCAGCAGCGGTGGCAGCACTGGTGCGTCGAGCGCCACATCGTCGGGGAGCAGGCTCGGCGGGGTCCTCGGGGCGATCGGTAATGTCGCGAGCGCCGCGGGAGGCGCGATTGCGAGAGTAGGCTCGATCCTGGGCTGGGATCTAGCCCTCGCCTTCCAGGGCCTCGTTGGGAACCTGTACGGCATCGTGCGCGGCCTGGTCACGACACTCGCGGGTATCGCAACTCTGAACCCGTCGATGATCGGTAGTGGCCTCTCGCAGACCCTCTGGGCGCTCGTGCCACGCTTCGGGTTCTGGTCGGGGCCCGGGTGGGGCCAACCGAATCTCGAGGCGAACGGATACTGGTATGGGCCGTATAGCGGCCAGAACGTGATCGAGGCGGCCACTCATCAGCACGATCAGGACCACCAGAAGCCGGGAGCCGACCGTGCGTTGATTCGCGACGTATGGAGTCGCCAAGACCTCGGCCCGTATGGACAGGTCTATCGCGTTGGACTGACGGCACTGTTCGGCGCGGGAATCGGTTTTGGTCTGGACGACTGAGCCATGAGGACCCGGCGGCGACTCTCGGTATGGCTCCTTCCCGCGATGCTGTTGAGCGGTTGCTACACCTTCGGCGCGAGCATTTCTATTCTACCTGCAGATCAGGCGGCATCGTTCACGCTGGAGGAACAGGAAAACGCGAAAGGGATAGCACTCGAGATCGGCCGTGCCGCAGGCTTCTGGCAGACCGACGTCGCCGAGATACTCGCGGCCAGCCCCTCGTCGTCGCCGTACGTCGCGTTCGTCTCGTTGGGTGCGCCGGGCGGCAACCCGGAGCATCGCTACGTGTCGATCATGGGCAGGATGCGGAAGGATCGCCGCGAGCTCGAGATCTCCGTGGGCGACGACATGCGGGGGGAGCCCACTCCCGCGACCGCGCAGCTGATCGAGGAGCTGCACGTGGCGCTCCAGCGCGCGTTCCCGGACTGTCGCGTCGCGGTGACCCACCGGAAGGAGCTGCACTTGTTCGCCCCCTGAGCGGTACCATCTGTATCGATGGGCGCCACCCGCACAGAGCGCGACTCGCTCGGCACCGTCGAGGTTCCGGCCGACGCTTACTACGGCGCGCAGACCCAGCGCGCCCGCGAAAACTTCCCGATCAGCGGCTATCGGATGCCGCGGCGCTTCATCGAGGCGCTCGGGCTGATCAAGGCCGCCGCGGCCGCATTCCACCGCGAGGCGGGTGCCCTCGCGCGCGAGAAGGCGGACGCGATCGAGCGCGCCGCGCGCGAGGTGCAGCGCGGCGACCTCGACGCGGAGTTCGTAGTCGACGTGTTCCAGACCGGATCGGGAACCTCGACGAACATGAACGCGAACGAGGTGATCGCGAACCGCGCTGCCGAGCTGCTCGGCCAGCCGCGCGGCGCGAAGTACGTGCACCCGAACGACGACGTCAACCGCGCCCAGTCTTCGAACGACGTGATCCCGAGCGCGCTGCACGTCGCGGCGCGGATCGCGATCGAACGCGATCTCGTGCCTGCCCTCGAGGTGTTGGCGGCTTCGCTCGAGCGGAAGGCGCGCGCCTTCGACGCGATCGTGAAGATCGGCCGCACCCACCTCCAGGACGCGACACCGATCACGGTCGGCCAGGAGTTCGGCGGCTTTGCGGCGCAGGTGCGCGCGGGCATCGCCCGCGCGCGCCGCGCGAGCGAGGGCCTGCGCGAGCTCGCGCTGGGCGGCACGGCGGTCGGCACCGGGCTCAATGCACCGGCGCACTTCGCGGAGAGCGTGATCGAACGGATCAACGCGGAGACGGGCCTCCACTTTGTCGAGGCGGATAACCACTTCGAAGCGCAGGGCGCGCGCGATGCGGCGCTCGAGGCGAGCGGGGCGCTCAAGACCGTTGCCGCGTCGCTCTCGAAGATCGCCGAGGACATCCGCCTGCTCGCGAGCGGCCCGCGCGCCGGGCTGGCCGAGCTGCGCCTGCCGTCGCTCCAGCCCGGCTCGTCGATCATGCCAGGCAAGGTGAACCCGGTGCTCTGCGAATCCGTGACGCAGGTGGCGGCGCAGGTGATCGGCAACGACGCCGCGATCACGATCGGTGCGATCCGCGGCCAGCTCGAGCTCAACGTCTTCGTCCCGGTGATCGCCCACAACCTGCTCGAGTCGATCCGGCTGATCGCCGCGGTGGCGGAGCTGTTCGCCGAGCGCTGCATCGACGGCATCGAAGTGGACGAGGCCACCACCCGGGACACCGTCGAACGCAGCCTCGCGCTGGCCACCGCGCTGGTTCCGCAGCTCGGCTACGACCGCGCGGCCGAGCTCGCGAAAGAGGCATGGAAGAGCGACCGCAGCGTGCGCGAGGTGGCAGAGGAGCAGCGCGTGCTGCCGCACGACGAGATCGAGGCCGCGCTCGATCCGATGCACCAGGCCCGGCCGCACACGCGGGAACGATCTGGCGACCGCTGAGACGCACGCGGTGTCGGCGTATCGCCTGCGCGATCTGCTCGCCTACTTCGTGCGGCTCGGAAGCCTCGGCTTCGGCGGCCCGGTCGCGCTGGTCGGCTACATGCAGCGCGATCTCGTCGACGAGCGCCGCTGGATCGCCGAGAAGGACTTCAAGGAGGGCCTCGCGCTCGCGCAGCTCGCCCCCGGGCCGCTCGCCGCTCAGCTCGCGATCTACCTCGGCTGGCTTCACTACGGCGTGCTCGGCGCGACGCTCGTCGCAGTCGCGTTCGTGCTGCCGTCGTTTCTGATGGTGCTCGGCCTGTCCGCCTTCTACGTCGCGTACGGAGGCCTGCCGTGGATGCGCGGCGCGTTCTACGGGATCGGCGCGGCCGTGATCGCGGTGATCGCGCGCAGCGCGTTCAAGCTGGCGCGTTCGACGATCGGGCGCGATCCGCTCTACGTCGCACTCTTCGCGGTGAGCGCAGGCGTCACGGCGTGGACCGAGTCCGAGCTCGTGTGGATCTTCGTGTTGTGCGGCGCGGTCGCCTACGCGCTGCGCGCGCCGCGCCGTGCGAGCCTACTCGCCTCCGCGGCGCTGCCGCTCGGCTGGCTCATCACCGGCCAGAGCGGACCCGCGACGCCCGACACGCTGTGGCGGATCGGCTGGTACTTCGCCGAGGCGGGAGCGTTCGTGTTCGGCAGCGGTCTCGCGATCGTGCCGTTCCTGCACGGCGGCGTCGTCAACGACTTCTTGTGGCTCTCCGAGCGCCAGTTCCTCGATGCTGTCGCGGTCGCGATGATCACGCCGGGGCCGGTCGTGATCACGGTCGCGTTCATCGGCTATCTCGTCGCCGGACCGGTCGGCGCAGCGGTCGCGGCGCTCGGCGTCTTCTTGCCGTGCTACCTGCTCGTCGTGATCCCGGCGCGCTACTTCCAGCGCGCCGTGCACGACCCGCGCGTGAAGATCTTCGTCGACGGCGTCACCGTCGCCGCGGCCGGCGCGATCGCCGGTGCCGCGTTCGTGCTCGGACGCCGCGCGGTCTTCGATGTTCCGACGCTGGCGATCGCGGGCGTCACCCTGCTGCTGGTCAGCGGGCTCCGGGCGCGCTACGAGCCGCTCGTGATCCTGGGCGCCGGGCTCGTCGGGCTCGCGTGGTCATGAAACTGAAGGAGAACCCCATGAAGCCCCTTCCCCGCCTCGAGTACTCCGGCGCGATCGACGCGGACGGACACGTCCTCGAGCCGCCGGACCTCTTCGAGCGCTACCTCGAGCCGCGCTTCCGCAGTCGCGCGCTTCGCATCCGCAAGGACGCGAACGGCCGCGAGTACCTCGAGATCGACGGCCGCCCGTCGAAGCTCGTTCGTGGCGGGATGCCCGAGGGCGTCGGCGCGATGGATCGCGTCGCCGGGCTCGTCTATGAGCGGCCGAAGACCGGCCTCGCCTACGCGGACAACGCCCCGTTCGGCGCGATGGATCCGGTGGAACGGATCGCGCGCCTCGACCAGGAGAACCTCGAGCGCGCGTTCCTGTATCCGACGCTCGGCGTGCTCTGGGTGGCGGAGTTGGAGGACGAGGAGCTCACCCAGGCCTACGCGCGCGCCTACAACCGCTGGATCGTCGAGTTCTGCCGCAGCTCGGGTGGCAGGCTGCTCCCCGTCGCGCAGCTCTCGTTCGGAGACCCGGTGGCGGCCGAGCGCGAGCTCCATCGAGCAGCGAAGGATGGCGCCGTCGGGGTCTGGGTCCCGCCGTTCGCCCACTCGCGCAAGCCGCTCGGCCATCCCGACCACGACCGCCTGTTTGCCGCCGCCGCCGAGGCGGGGCTGCCGTTCGGGATTCATCCCGCGTTCGAGCCGAAGTGGGCAGCGCCGGGACGCTTCGGCGACTTCACGAGCGCCCGCTACAGCTTCTTCATCAACGTGACCGCGGGCGACGCGGTGCGCCACGCGTTCACGAGCCTGTTCCAGTTCGGCGTCTTCGCGAGGCACCCGGAGCTGCGCGTCGTCGTGCTCGAGTGCGGAGCGAGCTGGGTCGGATACTGGCTCGATCGCATGGACGCGGTCTGGGCCTCGCCGCAGGGGATCTCGGTGCGCAAGCTCCTTCCCGAGAAGCCGAGCCACTACTTCCGGCGCCAGTGCTGGATCTCCGCCGACCCCGACGAGACGACGCTCCGAGGGGTGATGGACGTGGTGGGCCCGGACCGCTTCTTCTGGGCCTCCGACTTCCCCCATCCCGATCACCCGCCCGACTACCTCGAGCACCTGGCGCGGCTCGTGGAGCCGATGGCGCCCGCTATCCGCGACGGGATCCTGCGGCATAACGTGCTGCGCGCCTATCGACTGGAGGGCTAGTTCGATGGACTTCGCTCGGCTTCGGCTCGCTGCGCGCGCCCGCCTGATGGCCTTCGCTCGCCTTCGGCTCGCTGCGCGAAACTTGCGGGCGCTTGCGGGGCCGTATCTTGGGTCAGGGTCCTAGTCATGGCCCACTGTCGCGTCGATCTGCTCGCGCCCGAGGCAGCGCTCGAGGCGGCCGAGACGGCCGGCGTGCCCGCCGCCTTCGCGGAGCTCAACATCTTCCGCGTGCTGCTGCACCGGCCGGTGGCGGCCAAGGGGCTCGCCGACCTGCTCGTCTCGCTGCTGTTCCGCGGCGAGCTCGATCACCGCCTGCGCGAGCTCGTGATCATGCGGATCGGCTGGGCCACCGGCTCCGACTACGAGTGGACCCAGCACTGGTCGATCGCCCAGCAGCGCTTCGGTCTCTCCCCTGACGAGCTGCTCGCCGTGCGCGACGGGCGGCGCTCGGATCGCTTCGGCCCGGCGGAGCGCGCCGTCCTCGAAGCCACCGACGAGACGCTCGCGACCGGAACGCTGTCCGCCGCCACGTGGGCGCGCTGCACCGAGCATCTGACCCGCGACGCCGCGATCGAGCTCGTCGCCGCGATCGGCACCTGGCGCCTCGTCTCGCAGCTGACCCGCAGTCTCGCGATCCCGCTCGAGGACGGCGTAGCCTCGTGGCCGCCGGACGGAGAGCCGCCGCCGGCGGAATAGTCATCCCTTCAGTAGAGACTCGATCCGCCGGTCGGGCACGAGCCAGATCAGCGCGACCGCCACGTAGAGCAGATCCGAGACCCACTCCGCGACGAACGCGATCCCGATCGCTGCGGCGTACGAGAGCAGCGAGACCTTGCCCTTCCAGTCGCGGCCGATCGCAGTCGCCAGCGTCGAGTCCCGCCCGTGGTGAAGGACGATCACGCGTTGCAGCAGCAGATAGGCGATCGCTGCCATCAGCAACACGATGCCGTACAGCGCGGTCGGCCAAGACCCTCCATGGTTCTCACCGAGCCAGCCGGTGACGAACGGGATCAGCGACAGCCAGAACAGGAGATGCAGATTCGCCCACAGGATCGCGCCGTTCACCCGCTCGCTCGCTTGAAGCATGTGGTGATGGTTGTTCCAGTAGATCCCGAGATACAGGAAGCTCAGCACATAGGTCAGCAGCACCGGGACGAGCGGTCGCAGTGCCGCGAGGTCGGTGCCGCGGGGCACCTCGAGCTCCAGGACCATGATCGTGATGATGATCGCGATCACGGCATCGCTGAACGCTTCGAGTCGGATCGTCTTCATGAGCGTATGATCGGCCGGAAGCGGAGGCGCGGGCAAGGCGCCGGGGAGGAGGACTGATGAAGAAGCTTCGCTGCATTCAGCGCAGTGTGGATCGCCACTGGGTCGGTGATGGGTTCCCGGTCCGGACGCTGTTCGCCTACGCGAACCTCGGGCCGGTGATCGATCCGTTCCTGCTGTTGGACTACGCCGGGCCGATGGAGTTCTCGCCGACGAGCGAGCGCCGTGGCGTCGGCGAGCATCCGCACCGCGGGTTCGAGACGGTGACGATCGTCTACGCGGGCGAAGTGGAGCACCGCGACTCGTCGGGCGGTGGCGGAAGGATCGGCCCCGGTGACGTGCAGTGGATGACCGCGGCTTCGGGTCTCGTGCACGAGGAATTCCACGGCCGCGACTTCGCGCGCCGCGGCGGCCTGTTCGAGATGGTGCAGCTCTGGGTGAACCTGCCGGCGAACGACAAGATGTCGCCGCCGCGCTACCAGGGCATCGTCGACAGCCAGATCCCGAAGGTGGATCTCCCGGATGGCCGCGGGACCGTGCGCGTGATCGCCGGCGAGTTCGCGGGCGCGAAGGGCCCCGCCCGGACCTTCACGCCGATCCACGTCTGGGACCTGCGCCTCGCCAGTGACGCGCCCACCGATCTCGCGGTTCCGGACGGCTTCACGACCGCGCTCGTGGTGCTCCGAGGCGCGTTGCGCGTGAACGGCTCCGAGGCGATCCAGGCCGCGGAGGTGGGCCTGTTCGACCGCACCGGAGAGAGTATCCGCATCGACGGAG
>Ga0184637_10001534_pt1 | contig 15559 bp, 19 predicted proteins | sample PLM3_127_b2_FD_133143 | JGI IMG/M metagenome (GOLD analysis project Ga0184637, IMG submission 133143) | Groundwater sediment microbial communities from an aquifer in East River, Colorado, USA - PLM3_127_b2 | ecosystem: Environmental > Terrestrial > Soil > Riparian zone | place: USA: East River...
ACAGTCGATGATACCGGTTAATGCTGCGACTGAGACTGCAAAAGAATCGGGTCCATTAGCAGGTATTGCGTCATGGGCCGGTGGTGGTCCTGCCAAGGGCGCTATGAGCGTTGTGGCGAATCCTACGCATCCTATGGCTCAATTCCTTGCAAAGAATTGGCCAAAGCCGTATGCGGCACTTGAGCGCCGTCCGCAGATATTTGAGTTTCAGGACAAAGTTGGTCCAGCCGGTGAAGGCAAGATCAAGTTTCCTACTAACTCATTGCGTGGCGAGCATCTAGATGAAATTGATTTATCGAAACTAAAGACTGTTGATAACCCGTCGGGTAATCAGCAGCCTATCGGTGTTGAGATAACAAACGCGACTCAACGACTACCGGATACTGATCCTGAGAAACACGTGACTGCGTTGCACGAAGTGCTTCATGGTCTCTATGGCACAAATCCGAACGTTGCAAGTTTCTCGACACCCAAGAATCGTGCTTTTACTATGTTATATGGAAATACTCGTCCAAACCTTTATATGGACGCGCCCATGGGCAATAGTAAGATGCGTCCATCAGGCGCGCGCACACGTTTCTCTCTAGGTTCTGCAACTCGTGCCGGTCTTGATAGTTCTGATGTAGATGCGCTGGTTGAGGTATATCGGGACAAAGGCGCCGACCAGCATATGAATATCGAAACACTGGCGCGTACAGTTTTAAAGTCAGGATTGAAAGATATACCCGATCCAGGTGCACAAACACGTACCCGTAGAACACCGTTCTCGTTTTGGGGGCGTGAAGGTTCTGGTTCTGATCTTAGCACTTATGCCGATAAGGGTTTGCATAAAGATGTTAATGACTATGCTCGTTTTGTAATGGGTAAGCAACCTGGCTTAGAGCGTGATGTCGATCCGAACATACTTCGTCAGTTTGAGGGCGGGGGTCAAGGTGGTTTGAGTACTGCTTCGAATCGTGAACTACAACGGTCATTGGACCGTTCAGGTTGGCTAAACGATGTTGAAACTCCAATAGGTGTACCGAGAGTTAAAACTGATACACGGCATTCGCTTACTTCTCCAATGATGTCGCTTAAGACGGATATTTTTGATCCTGAGGCTGTTGCGCGGATCGCAAGAAATCAACCTGAGCTTGGACTTCAGCCGTTGAGCGAAGAAGAACTTTTACAACAACTTCGGGAATATAATCGTTTGTCAGGTTACTAAATGCCATTTCAGAAAGGTCATTCGGGCAATCCGGCTGGCCGTCCGAAACGCGATCCTGCTGAGTTACCTGCCGCGCTATCGCTACGCTCAGCATTAGAAAAAGTATGCCGAAACAATCCTGAGCTTCTACAAGAAGCTATGAAGCGGCTGCTTCAAGGTTCGCGCTCTGCGCTCGGCATGCTGGAGCTAGCGGCTAAATTGAATCGTGAATTAGTAGACGAACAGCAAGGTAATAAGATTGCTATCGTCTTTACAGGCACTCTTGACTCGTCAATGCTGAGAGCCAACGCCAAGGTGATTGAATGCCCAGTCGAGTTGAAGCCAGTGGCGGAAACCAACGCCTCATCATTGACTACGAACCAGGACCGATTTCAAAGCAGTTTATTGAAGACGGAACCTTCTGTTGCGGATTATACGGCCCGCTTGGAACAGGAAAATCAACCGCAGGAGTAATGAAGGCGTGGTTGTACGCACAAGCGAATCCTGGTGCCCGTATTGCGATTATCCGAGACAGTTATCCCGCCCTATTGGATACTACAGTAGTCACGTTTCTCGATTGGCTTCCCGATGGGGTTGCTGGCACATACGAGAAAGCACGGCGAATTTTTCATCTGACCACTTCCGACCCGAACAAACCGGCCGAGATTCTGTTTAGAGCTGGTGACGACAAGAACGATATCAAGAATGTATTGTCGTTGGACCTAGCTGCGGCGTTCTTTGACGAACCTCAAGGCGGTCTTGCGCTTAAGAGCGACCGTACTACACGTGAACCAGGACTTGATAGAGACTTCTTCAGGCTCGTGTTGTCCAGAGTGGGCCGTCAGAAGGGCTACAAGCCTCTCAGTTGGATGACAGGGAACCCGCCCAGCCCATCACATTGGATTGCGAAACTGTTTAACTACAGCGGCGTTGGGTTCCCAATTCAAACTGAAGAGAACTTCAAACTTTACACGGTTGGACCAGAAGAGAACGAGCACAATCTGACTGCTGGTTATTATGAGCGCTTGCATACGTTGTTCGGTTATGGTACACCGCTAGCGCGCCGATTCATTCTAGGCGAATGGATCGAGTACTCGGACCTTCAGCCCTTCAACGGCTCATGGATTAACTATTACGATCACATCCCTACCGAGGGAATGGTGGTGAAGGTTGGTGTCGATCCGGCTATTTCTGACGATCCTAGATCATCTCGCAGTGCATTTGTTGCTGTTGGGCAGTGTGTTGGTTCTGACTTGCGCGGTCATTTGCTCGTACTTGCTGCGGATGCTGGACATTGGAGTGCGTACGAGCAAGCTGATCGGATTCTTAAGATGGCTAAATTGTATAAGGCGCGATCTATTGTGGTTGAGGACGTGGCCTTCCAACGCTCGCTTAAAGAGATTTTGGAACGCGAGATGCGCCAACGAGGTATGATGATCGCAGTAGAATTACAGCGTCCTGATGGCGATAAACTTAGACGAGCACACCGTTGGTCTCCTTTCGTTGAGGATGGAACGGTGTTATTCGCGCCAAATCAAAAAGATTTGATTGACTCGCTCATGTCGGTCCCCAGCGATAAAGCCGCTTGGGACTTAGTTGATGCGACAGGAATCGCGATTACCGCATTTATTCCGATGCTCGGCGAAAGAGTTTCAATTGGTCCTACGCCTGGCGATGCTTTGAAAGATCGAATTAAGGCGTACAATAGTCCTTTGCATCTGGCACTTCGACGTAATCAGCCCGCGCATCTCAAACGCAAGAGTCCATTTACTAAAAAATCTCACCGCCGTGTCGGGTATACAAGTCTGACCGGTCGCGGAGTTTAAGATGGCGACAGTTTGGTGCCCTAAGTGCAAGCAGTTTGAAGTAATTGACAAGTATTCTCCGAAGTGCGGACACAAGAAGTAATGCCTAAGCTTAGTAATGAACTGTTGACGAAACCCCGTACAACACCGATGACTGGTAAACGTAAAGCTACAGAGACGTTTTGTCAGAAATGTAAGAAGTGGCATCGTACCTATCTAGCTCTTGATGGTAAAGAAATTTGCCCCGAAGATTACCAAACTATGTCCGAGCGACTATAAATGGCGTTTAAGGTTCCACATGCTGATGAGCAGAGAAATGATCCTCGGGCAGCTGCCGAGGGCCACGCGGCTGCCATCAAACTAGATGAATCCCATCTTGTTGAACTAGTCAAATACCAGAAACGCGCGTCTGAAGAAGCTTCGATGCGCATGCGCCGTCAATGGCAATACTGGTGGGACTTGTGGGAGAATAAGGTTGACTTCTCCGATAAGGAAGACTGGCAGGCAAAATTATGGGTTCCAAAGGTATTTTCTGCTGTAGAGCAGGGAACGTCTTTGATCCAGCGTGCCCTTCTAGACTCGCCTGATTCGTTTGGGATGGAAGGCACTGACGAAATGGATCGTCAGCTTGCTGGTATCTGGCGCCCACTTATCCGCCTAATGTTGGATCGAGCGAAGTTTCCTTATAAGTTTGCCGATGCTGCCAAGATTGGTTTTATTACCGGTGTAGCTGGTTATATGAAGTTTCGTTGGGTGACGACGCAAGTTCCAATGCTTTCGTCCTTGGGTTTCTCGCAAGGCGCACCCGAGCCGGTCTTTACAAACGCTGAGCACAGTTTCTTAGCTATCGATATGGTCATGCCGTGGAACATTCGGCGCGATCCCGAATCGAAGCCTCGTGAAAACTTCTCTGGTAGTTATCTCTACCACTCGGAGTGGAAGACGCGTGCGGCATTACAGTCGATGGCTCAGGCAGGTTGGAACGCCGAAACTATAGACTTGTTAATGAGTAGCAAGACTCCTGCTGCAAGTGATACACTGACTACAATTCAATTAGAAGAGAAGAGTAAGTTCTACGAATCCGGTAAGGCCCACAAGTTTCGCGTTCCGTATCTAGTCGATGAAGGTTGGTTAGATGTTCTCGATGAGAACGGTGATGTAATCTACCCGAACGCTTTGATGGTGCATTGCCACGACAAGATAGTCTTTGGTCCGCATCCGAATCCGCTATGGCAAACTGACTTGTCCACGGGTCGCCGTAAATGGCCTTTCTTGGCTGCGTCTCCGATTGTTCATCCGTTCCGATTCGAAGGTCGTGGTATTGTTGAGCAAGACGCTGCTCTAGCTACTCTATTCAGTAACGTGTTCATGTTGTGGGCCGATTCTCTAAACTGGTCGGTAAACAAGCCAACGGAAGTTAACCAGGATGCCTTGGTAGACTGGGAAGACCTGGAACATATTCCTGGCAAACTATGGGTAAAGCACGGTCATGAAAAGGCTTTGATCCCTGCCGACGTAGGTGGTGTGGATACTAACGAAGTTCTAGCATCCCTAAACTACATTGACCAGAATCGTCAGAATGTTAACTTTATTACCGACTTCGCGGTCGGCCTACCGGGCGCACGTTCGGAAATTACAAAGGGCGAAACTCAGATCAAGACTGCCCAGTCGATGGCCATTTTTGAGACGATGGGTAAGAATCTTGAACAGTTGGGTCGTGAAGCTGCTGAAATGGCTTACGGCTTCGGTCTCCAGTTTATTGACCAGAGTAGCACACCGAACTTCGAGCGTCTCATTGGTCCGGCGCGCGGTGGTATTCTGGCACAGATGACTCCACAGGAACGTCTTGAGGCCCTTCAGGGCCAGTTCGACTTTAAATTTACAGGCATCAGTCAGGCTCTAATTAAGTCAGACCAGCTGCAAAAACTTATGCAGTTTAGCACGCTGGCAACATCGCCAATGTTCGCAGGTGCCGTACGTCCCGATCAGTTGCTAAGTGTAATCGCAGATTTGCTTGGTGTTACAGATCGAATTGATATTATGCCTATCCCGCCTCCATTGCCACAGGCAATGCAGCAACCGGGAGAAGGCGGTAATGAAGCATCGCCAACCAAGGGGAATGGAATCCCCGCGCCCCCAGGAGGCTAGTAAATATGGGCAGTATGGGAACGACATCCGCTCAAAGTGTTAAGGTAGTTAAGTCAGCGGAGAAACATAAGGTGCTTGGTAAGGGCCTCAATCCGCAAAGTAATCCCCAAAAGGCCGCTCCGATTAAGGGCGACAAGGGGACACCTGTTAATACCCCTAAGCACTAAGGCAGCGTAATGCAATGGTCTCTCGGAAGAGCTAAGGGTCAAGGCGAAGCTATTCGCCGTGTACTCGAATCAACACAAGACGACAAGGATCGGTCAAATGCAGAACGTGCTCGTCGTATTATGGGCACAGATGTTTGGAAAGCCGACTTCTTTCCGATGATTTCTCGTCTTCATGACGAGTGGTTAGAGAAGGTAAAGCGGGGTGAAGCGCATATTGATGCACTTAAGTCCCTGGATGATCTGGTATCCCAGATCGACGGCTCTGTTCAGCTTGGCGCACAGGCGATGAATCGTATCGCTGCACGTCGGCTACGAGCCTCTGAGATCAAACAAAAGATTGATGAAGCACACAACCTAGTCCCTGGCAACTGAAGTCCAGAGACTCACTAGGAGAGATTCATGATCGATGGCGCACCTAACGCAGCTCCAGTAGTACCCGCCCCTGCTCCAGTAGTTCCTGCAGTTCCGGCCCCGGTTGTAGTACCGGCTCAGCCCGCACCGCAGCACAGTTTGGCCGAGGCACAAATCACGGCCCCTGTGACACTACCTTCAGTGGCGCCAGCTCCAACAGTGACTCCTCAGACCCCTCCGGGTTCGTCTGATCCAGTTGCGGTAGCGGAGCAAAGAGTAAAAGACGCGCAACGCAAGATGCACGAGGCGACAGCCGACGCAGCTCGCATGCGTAACCAGCTTAACGGAATCCTGAACCATCCGCAGCTTGGGCCTGTGATTCAAAAGATCACAAATCCCCAGGCTCCGCAGAACCCTCAGGACGATGAAGTTAAGGTGGCGTTTAAAGCATGGCAGGCTGCTCCTACTGACGAAGATGCTTTCCGTCATCTGCTAGCAACTGCCGAGGGACGTGCTAAGAAATCGGTAATGTTAGAACTGACTAACCGTGAAGTTGAACGCGTCAATCGTGCGAGAGCACAGCAGCGCGACTTTATGGTGGCTAGTGCCATCAATAAGGAAGTAGCTGAAAAGGCTCCTGATGTGCCGCTTGAGTTGTTCTGGGCAATGTCTTCAAAGGCTGAACAGGAGACGCCCGCTGAGCTTATAACGGTTGCAGATAAATTGGAATGGCAGATTGGCCGCGCTGTATCGCTGGCACGAGACGTATTAACGCCTCGGACAGCAGCAGTAGCTGCTAATGCACAACAGTCCCAGTCGGTTCGTCAATCGGCTGCCGTTGTGATGTCATCTGGTTCTGCTGCTCCGGGAGCTGGTGGAAATCCGTCTGCTGCGCCGCTTAACTTTGTTGAACAGCTAAAGTTAGCTCAAGCTCGTAAGATGCCCGCTACCTCGTAATTAAACCTCTAAGGAGTTTCTAAAATGGCTGAGTTTACATGGACACTTGACGCGCCTGCGGGCGCATTTAAGAACCATGCTCTTAGCATGAAGCTTCGTGAGGCCGCAGTCGCCGAGTCCAAGTTCATGCAGTATGTACAAGTTGAGCCTGGATATGGCCGTAAGGCCGGTGAAACAATCACGATTTCTCGCGTAAAGAACATTGCAGAGCCAGTTTCTGCTAAGTTCGGCGAGCGTGACCGCGTGCCTATCGATACCTTCGCTATGAGCACAACGAGCATCACGGTTAGCTACTTTGGCCGTGGTATCGAGTACACAGAACAGAGCGAGCTGCTTTCCGAGTTCGATCTGACTGATAAGATTCAGAAGAAGCTAAAGCAGCAGATGCAGCTAACCCTGGATACTGCGGCTGCCGGTGCCTTCAAGACGGCGAAGATCAAGTTCATTCCTACTTCCCTAACGGGTGGTGTGTTTGATACTGACGGTACGCCTTCTACGACGGCTACGGATAACGTGTCTGTATCTCACGTTAAGGTCATCCGTGACTATCTAGCTGACACGATTCACGTGCCTGGCTACGGTGGTGGCGAAGAGTATATCTGCCTGGCGTCTGTAAAGGCGTTGCGCGGTATCAAGAATGACCCGGAATTCGTGCAGTGGCGTCAGTATATCCAGCCGGGCGACGCTTTCCTAAAGGGCGAAGTCGGTAAGATCGAGAACATCCGCTTCATTGAAGTTAACCACACGAATGCTCTTGCTAACAACAAGGGTGCCGCTGGTGTACTAGGTGAGGCTCTGGTGTTCGGTGACGATGCTGTAGCTATGGCGGTTGTCATGGACCCTGAACTACGCGCCGCTATCCCTGGTAACTTCGGTTTGCAGAACGCAGTTGCTTGGATCGGTATGCTAGAATTTGGCCTAGTGTGGGACACAGCGAATGATGGTGAGGCTCGCGTGATCCACATTACCAGCCAGTAAGGAGAACTAGAAAATGTCTGCTGTTTATCACGATTACGTAAATATCGCTCCTACAACACCGCTTGGTGTTTCTGGTGCGGCTACAGGCGACCTAGTGGTGATTCCGGTACCTTATAAGTGCCAGGTTCGTCGCTTCGCTATTCTGTGGCTTACCACTGGCGCTGCTCAAGCTATTGTAGAGTTTGACCATCAGCCTACGGCTGGTGCTGCTGCTGGTCGCGTGAATCTAGTTGCGATCACAAAGCCTGCGGCTGAAACTCAGGGTAAGTATCTTTACAAGGACCCAGCAACTTCGGTTGTACTAAACGAGGGCGATGCGGTTGTTGTAGAAGTAACTGACCTTGAGACTGCGTCTTTGTTCCATCCGATCCTGTTGGTGGAACGTAACCCAGAACAGCCTGCAAACCAGGCTGACATGCAGCTGTCTACTTAAGCTGTAGGTTCATAGGGGGCCGCGCATCCTATAAACGCGGATCAAATCTCGAACTACCGGCTGAAGTCTCTTGACTAGCCCCTGGAATCTAGGTACAATGTACCTAGAGAGGGCGTATCAGCCGGTCAAAGGACAATACGACAATGGCTCTTTCAATCACTGTTGAACGTCGTGGTATGGACGCAAATAACCGTAAGCGTTGGAGTGAGGGTGTTCTCTCAACCAACAACACAACCTACGCTGCTGGCGGTCTTGCACTTCCTGCCAAGGAAACATTCGGTTTTGTACGTAGTATGGACACGCTCGTTATTATGGGTGAGGAAACCGCATCTGCTACTGGATACGCGCTAAGCTGGGATAAGTCAACGAACAAGCTTCAGTTCTTCGTATCCCATGACACGGCTGGCGCTACCGCGCTACCTATGGACGAAGAGGGCGCTGACGCAACTGGTACGCGTACCTATAACTATGTAGCGACGGGCTGGTAATTAGCTTGACACACGAGCAATCGTGTGGTATACTAGAAGTGTAATTAGAAATCTTAAGGGCTCCGACGCTTCCAGAGAAATACTGGTGGGGTCGTCCCAGCGTCCTCGGGCGTACCCGAGGGTACGGGCTAGACACGGTGGCCACCGAGGTCAGTAGCTCTGCAGAGCTTGTCCGTACAATTGATATTTATCAGGGTGTAGGAAAGCCTGGCTTAATCCACTCGGCCTGGAACCGAGAGAACGGTGGTTCAAATCCATCCACCTTGACCAATTGTCCAGTAGTTCGACTGGGTGTAGTGTTTAACAGCAGCACGCGTTTCTACCAAAAATGAAGTCGGGGTGCAATTCCCCGTACCCGGTCCATCTTAGATTCATGCGTGATTAGCTTTCTGGGGAAAGCGCCCGCCTTACAAGCGGGGCAAGGTAGGTTCAATTCCTACATTACGCACCATATGTGCCATCGTGATTGGAACGGCAGACATGTCGCGCTTAGAACGCGATGTCCGAAAGGGCGTGGGGGTTCAAATCCTCCCGATGGTACCAATAGAACCGGCGATGGGGGTTCGAGTCCCCTGATGCGCAAGCGGATAGCTCAACGGGTTAGAGCACCGGTTAATTTCTCGTAGCCCTATGGCGGAACAGCAGACGTGCGGGCCTCAAACTCCCGTGTCGAAAGACGTGAGGGTGCGACTCCCTCTAGGGCCACCAAATTGTACTCGGTAATGCCTAACAGTAGCACTGGGGAGATACGCCCCTGTCAGGGCTGAGTACGAGGGTAGAAACCCGACTACCTGTAAGGCTTCGGGATCATACTTCCTTGGTGTAACAGCAGCACTTCCGCCCGATTAGCGGACAGTCTTGATGCGAATTCAAGAGGAAGTACCAAATCGCTGCTTCATCCAACAGCAGGATGCCTGCCCTATTAGCGGGTCATGAGAGTGCGAATCTCTCAGCAGCTACCACCTCTCTTTAGCTCAGCGGACTAGAGCGGCGAGCTTCTAACTCGCGGGTCGAGGGTTCAAATCCTTCAAGAGAGCCCAGAAATTATGGCGTACAAAGATAAAGAGAAACAAAGAGCGTTTCAGAGGCGGTGGTTTCATAAACGCAAGGACATTATTGCTGCGCTAAAAGCGCAGCCGTGCATGGATTGTGGTGGAACATTTCCCCCGGAATGTATGGACTTCGATCACTTACGTGATAAGAAGTTTCAGATTTCTCAGTCATGGAACAGGCGTTTGGATGTACTGATCGAAGAGATCAGTAAATGTGATCCGGTATGTGCCAATTGCCATAGAATCCGAACAAAGAAGAGAAACACAGTCTTGTAGCTCAGCCTGGACAGAGAGCCACGCTACGAACGTGGGCCACGCGCGGGTTCAAATCCTGCCAAGACTACCATACGGACGGGGAGTCAGCACTCTCCTGAGCCTCCAAAGCTTGGGTGACTGGGGGCAGCACCTAGACCGTTCGCCATATACGTGCGTCCGTAGTTTAATAGACAGAACCACTGGCTCTTAACCAGCGAGATGTGGGTGCAACTCCCACCGGACTCACCAAATTTCACTCTCGGGTCGTTTAATGGCAGGACAAGTGGCTGTTAACCACAGAATGAGGGTTCGATTCCTTCTCTGAGAGCCAATTTCATGGTAGAATCGCATAATGGCATTGCACCACTTTGCTAAAGTGGCGACCTGAAAAGGTTGTGTAGGTTCAAATCCTACTTCTACCGCCAATACGGAAGGGTAGTCTTAACGGCAAGGCGCGGGGTTTGAACCCCCGAGAGCCCGGCAACGGGTGTCAGAGTTCAAATCTCTGTCCTTCCTCCAACACGGAGCTTTAGCTGAGACGGCTCAAGCGCCCGCCTGAAGAGCGGGAGACCTAGGTTCGATCCCTAGAAGTTCCACCAATTACACTGCGGGATGGACTGGAGATAGATCCAGCGAGGTCTCATAAGCCTACCAGACGGGCGCGATACCCGTTCCCGCTACCAATTATGGGGTTGTGTGCCAGGGCACACACTTGCTTTGCAAGCAAGTTTCGCGGGGGCGGCACCCGACAGCTCCACCATTGTGACGTAAGCGCTTGATAGCGAGCGGACGGCCTGTGAAGCCGTTGAGCAGAGTGCAATTCTCTGGCGTCACCCCAAGGCAGGGTTAGGGCGCGTCTAGACGCGTTGGTACCGTGAGATACGGGCCTCTAGACCTAACCGTGATTTAACGGTTCGTAAGACAACAAGTGGAGTCGCTGCCCTGTCAAGGCAGAGACGACGGGGGCAGTACCCGTACGAATCGCCATTCTGAGTTAGCTTAGTTCTAATGGCAAAACGCACCCTTCGTAAGGCTGAGTCGTGGGTTCGATTCCTACAGCTAGCTCCAGTTTAGATTCACGCAACTTTAGCTCAGATGTAGAGCAACCGCCTTGTAAGCGGTAGCGCGGAGACTCAAGCACTCCAAGTTGCGCCACAGCATCGTAGTCAAGCAGCAACGACAGCTGGCCGTAAACCAGCCGCCTTCGGGCTACGTGGGTGCAAGTCCTACCGATGCTACCATTTCTTGTGGGGTTATCTTCTAACAGTTAGGAAGCCAGACTCTCAATCTGGTAATCAGGGTGCGATTCCCTGTAGCCCTACCACTTCAACGATGCCCTGGCCGATCAGTCAGGCGACCGCCTGCAAAGCGGGAAAGGCGCGTGCGACTCGCGCGGGCATCTCCATTCAGTAGTTGACCACTGTCTGTTCGTTTAATAGTAGGACAGCAGGCTCTGAACCTGCGAACGGCGGGGCGGTACCGTCACAGACAGCCATCGGGAGGCGGGCCGCGCATGCCGAATACCACGCGGAACATCCAATCTGCCCTCTGGGCACGGAGATTCTAATGCAAACCCTTCATATTGGCAATGGCAAGTATCTACAGGTAGATCATAGTTTTGCGGATTCAGGCGAAGCAGCTCAGTACGGTATGTCCGGTGGTCAGCGTATCCTTCTATCGAAGGGTACTAAACAGAAGCCGGAAATTTTTATGTGTGCGGGCGGATTCTTTTATAAGAATGGCGCGCCGGTAGAGCGGGTAGAGGATATCGATTACCTCCCCGAGAACTACCGCCAACTAGCGATTGATTTCGTTAACAAGGCCAAGAAACCTGCTGCACCTATTGCTGCTTCAAAGGCAGAATCAGAAATTCCTATCGCGCCTAAGCGCGGTCGTGGTCGCCCGAAGCGAGTAGTTGCAGTTGCTAAGGTTGTGAAGAAGCTGGTAATCAAAGACGAGGATTCTCTACTCGAAGCCGCAGGCTATAAGGACTAACTAAATGGCAACAGTTCCATATGTTCATGTACAACCATCATCTGGCGAGGGCATTCCTTCTGGTGTAGAAATTTACCAGTGGACTCTTGCTGCAAGCGATGACGGCGTTCCGGTGGTAGCTCCTCAGTTCTCCGGTAAGGCTGTAACGCACGATGGTGGTGCCGGGGCTGTTACGATGCAAGGTTCGTTACAGATGCCATCAGAAACTGAAACATGGGCAACACTTCATGATCCTGCGTCTGCTGATCTCGTGCTTGGTCCAACGACGGCTGAGATTCGTCAGGTGCTTGAAGATTGTGTACAGATTCGTCCTCTGAACAGTGCGGGTGGTGCTGCTGTAGTTCGCCTCTTACTGACTACCACATCTCGGAGATAATCATGGCTGACATGGGCGTAGCAAAGGCGAAGAGTGAAGTCCAGCGCATGCTGTTGCCATTTCAGGCGCTCTCGCGCTTGGAAGAAGTATTAGAAGTTGCAGTACGAGTTGAAACTGAGGCTGCAACGACAACCCGTGATCTTGCTGCAGCGAAGTCTGCGCTCTCGGCTATACAAGCCGATCATAAGCTTTCACAGACACAGTTCGAAGCTTATACCGAGCAGATCAAGTCAAAGCGCGCAGAGTTACAGAAGTCATATGACGAACAAGAAAGCGCGCAACGCGAGAAGATGGATGCGTTGAAGACGCAAGTTGCTCTTATAGAATCTGCGCGGGACGCTGCTAGAGAAGTTGCAAATCGTCAGATGCGTGCAGATCAAGATGCTACTGGTAAGAAGATGGTTGAATTGAACGATCAGTATGCGGCACAGATTCTTGCATACAAACTGGAAGAAGACGCAGTACGTTCGAGACTAGAGTCGGCTAAAGCCGAACTTGCTGCGCTACTTAAGCGCGTTGGAGGCTAACAGTGCCCGTTACGATCAGACAGCTTGAATGGGCGTCTGGGTTTCTAGAAGGCGAAGGTTGTTTTCGTCGTTATAATAACCGTACTGGTTATGAAGTTACTGCACGACAGAATGACGGTGAAGTTCTAGACAAACTTCAAAATTTGTTTGGCGGTCATCGTTCTACTATCGATACTCGCTCAAATAAATTGTCTAAGAGACCAACTATCGAGTGCTGGTCCGTCACTGGCCCAAAAGCCCGTGGTGTAATGATGACTTTGTTCTCTCTTATGTCTAGGCACCGCAAGGACCAGATTAAGAGAGCGCTCGCTTAAGGAGAGACGACCATTCCTTTCTACTACGACGTAACTCGTGAAACTGCTACACATGGCACCACGCAAACATTACTAACGCATCTGCGTTCGGTACCTGCTGCTGCTGTGCCATCTGGTATCGCTGGCATATACGCTAATGCTCGTCATGGTACTGCTGGTGGTGGTACAATTTACGCCATCCGTCCTGGCACGACTGGCTCCGGCGGAACCGCTGCTACTGAAAATAAGAAACATCCCGACAATCCGGCTGCTGGTTTGGCGTGGCTAGACGACGTGTCTGTTATCACACCCGGTGCTACACCCCAGGTTCAGGCAACTGTAGGCATCGCACAAACTGGCGGTCAGGGTGGTTGGGTTGCCCTGGAACGTGACATGGCCCTTCAAGCCAAGGCTGCGGGTGTTGGTTTCGAGATTGCCTCGAAAGCTATCGGTACAGCGGTCCCGATTAACGTGACCCTGGATTGGTTCGAAACGACGTAATGTCTGATACAAATGTCCTAGCGGACGGCGTTGCTCTCCCGGACGCGCGCTTGGACTTTTGGGCGCTGCGTAAGCGCACAGAGTTTGTCTTCAATGGCCAAGCCTTTGAGATGGTATTTTGTGTAAATTGTGGTGTGAAAGGCGGGGCGGTCTACAAGGGCTGTCCCGTCTTTTTTCTTTGCGATGCTTGTGTAGGTAAGTGGGGTCCGCCTCCGGGTGCTATTGAACTAAAGGCCATGTAATGGCAATTACCTATTCCCAGAGTGACCAGGCAGTTGCAGCGGCTTCTGGCACCGCTATCGTGTTGGCTTTTGGTCTTAACGTTGCAATCGATAATTTACTTGTCACTGTATCGTTCTGGGATGGTGCGGATACAACTGTAACTGTGACAGATAGTCAGCTTAATAGTTATACGGAAGCTGTTCATTATCATGACGCAGGCATTACTGTTGGCTTAGCAATCCATTTTTCTACAGCAGGCGCGTCAGCAGCGAATACAGTAACTACTACTCTCGGCGCAGCGCGCACAAGCCGTGGATTATTCATCCATGCCTATGCAGGCGCGGCGACTACAAATCGGCTGGACAAAACAGATACTAGAACAAATGAGGTATCTAATCCTGCTACTGATGCGGTAGTGCCAGATTCTAATGGCCAACTAATCTTTGCTGCTGCTATGAATGACCAGGACGAGACATACAATGCTGCCGGTTCTTTCACAGAACGTGAAGGCGCTGTAACGGGCACGCATCATTTCCAGAGCGAAGATTTTACGCAAACGCCCGCTGCATCTATAGCTGGTTCATGGACCGCTTTAATTGCTATTCATGTTATGGTGCTCGCAACATTCCGAGCGCCTTCAATTGCGGTTGATAGCGGCCCCGCGTTTGTCGGGGGCCGTATAATCTATAAACTCGCTCCGCAGAGGTGGGGCTAATGGCTGATACAAAGATTAGCGCGATGACGGATTTGACGACATTAGCGTCCGGGGACGAAGTCCCTGTAGCCGATGCGTCGGATTTGACTGTCGCTAAGAGCTTCACGCTTGCTACACTGACGACGTTCATCGGTGACTTGATATTTGCGCGTATCAACGGAAGCTCGGGCGCAGCGGGTGCGTACAAGACGCTTCAGAAGCTATCCGCCAATTCCGCCGACCAGACTTCGACCACCCCGGCTGCCGTCATGACGACGACTGATGTGGGCGCGGGAACGTGGTACTTCAAGTATTACGGACTTTACCAGACCGCCGCAACTACGACCGGCATTAAACTGGTTGTCAATCACACAGGCACGACCGGGCAGTTCGCCTCCATCATGTATTTCCCGGATAACGCGGCTACGGCTGCATCGGGTGTTGGTTTGGGCATTGCTGGCGCGGCTATCGGCCGCGTGTTCAGTGCCTACGCGGAAGCGGTCAAGGATACTAGTAGCTTCGCGTCGGTGGGCGTAATCACTGCTAACGCCGACATTCCCGTCATTGTCGAAGGATTCGTCGTCGTAACGGTAACCGGCAGTCTTGAATTAAAGATGGGTACTGAGGTGGCTGCCTCAGCTGTTCGGTTGATGGCGGATTCACTACTCGAACTCACTAAGGTCGGATAAGGAAACCACAATGCGCGCTTTCTACATCGTGGCTACACAGATTTTTCCTGATGGGTCATCCGGTTCAACCGCCTCACTGCAAGTGGGTGTTGCTTTATGGGACGGCGTGAATCCCCCCACAACTCCTGAGTTCTCTATTGTTGAAGGAATCGAAGTGAACGACACCGAGGCGGACATCCGCAAGAAAGTTGTTGACCAAATCGCCGCTGCTACGGGTGTTTCAAAGCACGATATAGTTAACTGCATCTAGCGCCGGGTAAAGTAAGGTGGCCGACTACATCCAGCTTGAATCCGGCGCACCCGACCGGATTACACTCCAAGACGACACAGGGTTCGTTCTACTTCAGTCTGATGGTGTTGTCGCTGCTGTAGAACACACGTCCGGCTTTCTAGGCCGGACACTTGTAGGAACGCAATATCGTCGTCGCCCTCAGCTTGGTTG
>Ga0184637_10001535_pt1 | contig 15555 bp, 14 predicted proteins | sample PLM3_127_b2_FD_133143 | JGI IMG/M metagenome (GOLD analysis project Ga0184637, IMG submission 133143) | Groundwater sediment microbial communities from an aquifer in East River, Colorado, USA - PLM3_127_b2 | ecosystem: Environmental > Terrestrial > Soil > Riparian zone | place: USA: East River...
GGTAGGGGACGGGATCGCGCAGGCCGGCCTCGGCGAAGCCCTTGAGACGCAGGAGACACGAATCACACCGCCCACAGGCGCCCTCCGGCGCGGGGTCGTAGCAGGAGAGCGTCAGTCCGTAGTCGACCCCGAGGGCGGTACCTGTCCGGATGATCTCGGCCTTGGTCATGCGGATGAGCGGCGTGTGGATGCGCAGGTGCTGGCGTCCTTCCACCCCGGCCTTGGTGGCCAGGTCGGCCATGCGCTGGAAGGCCTCGATGTACTCGGGGCGGCAGTCCGGGTAGCCCGAGTAGTCGAGGGCGTTCACGCCGATGAAGACGTCGCTCGCTCCGAGCGTCTCGCCCCAGGCCAGAGCGAACGAGAGGAAGATGGTGTTGCGCGCCGGCACGTAGGTGACGGGAATGTCGCCCGCCATGTCTGCGGCGCTCCGGTCCTTGGGCACGTCGACGTCGGCGGTGAGGGCCGAGCCGCCGAAGAGGCGAAGGTCGAAGCTGACGATGATGTGCTGCGCGGCATCCAGATGCCGCGCCACGCGCCGGGCCGCCTCGATCTCGACGGCGTGCCGCTGACCGTAGCTGAAGCTGAGCGCGTGCACGGCGAACCCGTCGCGCCGGGCGATGGCCATCGCGGTGGCGGAATCGATGCCGCCGCTCAGGAGCACGACGGCGCGAGGAGTGCTGGTCACCCCCCCACCATACCCTCGGCCTGACGCGTCGGGGCCGCCTGATGCGTCATGTAGTATCGGAGCGATGCCGAGGCGACGGGCCGGGCGATGACGTGGCGATTCTTGGTGCTCGCCGGGCTCTTCGTCGCCTGTCTCCTCACCGCCAACGTGATCGCGACGAAGCTCGTCGTCATCGGCGGCCTGATCGTGCCCGCTGGTGTGGTGATCTTCCCCATCTCCTACATCGTGGGCGATGTCCTCACCGAGGTGTACGGGTACGCGGCGGCGCGTCGGGTCATCTGGCTGGGCTTCGCCTGCAATGTCTTGATGGTGGCCGCCATCTGGGTGGCCGGAGAATTGCCCCCGGCCCCGGTGTGGAAGGGGCAGGCGGCCTACGCCGAGGTCTTCGCGCAGACCCCCCGGATTCTGGTGGCCTCCTTCCTCGCCTACCTTGTCGGGGAGTTCGCCAACAGCTTCGTGCTCGCCACGATGAAGATCGCCACGCACGGGCGCTGGCTCTGGACGCGGACGGTGGGATCGACCATTGTCGGGCAGGGGCTCGATAGTCTGGTCTTCGTGACCGTGGCCTTCGCCGGGCTCGTGCCGCTGGCCGTGCTGCCCGGCATCGTGCTCGCGCAGTGGCTCGTCAAGGTGGCGTACGAGGCGGCGGCGACGCCGCTGACGTATCTCGTCGTCGGCTGGCTGAAGGCCCGCGAGCAGATGGACGCCTACGACCGGGACACCGACTTCCACCCACTCCACCTGTAACTGGCGGGGCGGGGCGGGCCCGCCGAAGGAGCCGACTATGGAGAAGTTTCGCGGTGTCGATTACTACCAGATAGAAGCGCTGCTGTCCGAGGAGGAGCGCATGGTGCGCGACGCCGTCCGCGATTGGGTGGAGGCCGAGTTCCTCCCCCTCGTTGCCGAGCATCATCGGGCGGGAACCTTTCCCGTCGGCCTCATTCCGAAGCTCGGCGAGATGGGCGTTTTCGGTGCCACCCTCAAGGGCTACGGGTGCGCGGGGCTCAACAATGTCGCCTACGGCCTCATCATGCAGGAGCTGGAGCGCGGCGACTCGGGTCTCCGCTCGGCGGCCTCGGTGCAGAGCGGGCTGGTGATGTACCCGATCTACACCTATGGCTCGGAGGCCCAGAAGGAGCGGTGGCTGCCCGGGTTGGCGACGGGCGAGCTGGTCGGCTGCTTCGGTCTCACCGAGCCCGACCACGGCTCGGATCCCGGTTCGATGAAGACGCGCGCCGTCGGGAAGGGCCCCGACTACGTGTTGAACGGCACCAAGCTCTGGATCACGAACGGCTCCATCGCGGACGTGGCGGTGGTGTGGGCGCGCGAGGACGACGGCGAGATCGCCGGATTCCTGGTGGAGAAGGGCACGCCCGGGTACTCGACCCTCGACATCCACGGGAAGTTCTCCATGCGCGCGTCGATCACCTCGGAGCTGAGCTTCCAGGACTGCCGCATCCCCGCCGAGAACAAGCTCCCGGGGGTGCGCGGCCTGCGCGGGCCGCTCGGCTGCCTGAACCAGGCGCGTTACGGGATTGCGTGGGGCGCGGTGGGGGCGGCCATGGCGGTCTACGACTGGGCGCTCCAGTACGCCCAGCAGCGCATCCAGTTCGGCAAGCCCATCGCCAGCTTCCAGCTCGTGCAGCAGAAGCTGGTGTGGATGGTGACGGAGATCACCAAGGCCCAGCTCCTGTGCCTGCAGCTCGGACGGCTCAAAGACGAGGGCAAGGTGCGGACCCAGCAGGTGTCCATGGCCAAGATGAACAACGTCCAGATGGCCCTGGACGCCGCCCGATTGGCCCGGGACATCATGGGCGCGGCGGGCATCGTCGACGAGCACCCCGTCATTCGCCACCTGCTCAACCTCGAGACCGTCAACACGTACGAGGGCACCCACGACATCCACACCCTCATCATCGGCCGCGACATCACCGGCCTCGACGCCTTCGGGATGACATGAGCACGGTCCGCGAGGCCCTGCGGCGGGCGCGGCGAGACGCCGAGTCCCTGCTGGCGATCGCCGAGGTGGTGGGAGGAACCAACAGCCTGCCGGAGGCCTTGCGGCTGATCTGTCGGGCGCTGGCCCACCTGACCGGCGCGGACACGGTGGCCGCGTACGTGCTCGATCCCCTCGGCACGGAGCTGCGACCGAGCGCGGCCTACCGCGTGCCCAAGGACGCGCTCCCCATACTCTCCACCCTCAGCATTCCCCTGGCGGCCCAGGGTTTCCGCGACGAGGTCGTCGGGCGTGGGCGCGCCCTGTGGAGCGACGACGTGGCCCGCGATCCCCGCTTCGGCTTCGAGGCGTTCCGTCGATTTGCGCACCAGTCGAGCCTGATGCTCCCCCTCGTCCTCGACGACGCGCCGGGCGGACATGGCGCGCCGGCCTCCGCGGATAGCCCTGTCTCCGGGGCGTTCTATCTCGTCTGGTGGACCGAGCGGCGCCGCTTCGACGAGGCCGAGCTGGCGACCCTGCACGGGGTGGGGCTCCAGGTGGGAATCCTGCTGCGCAACGCGCGGCTTGTGGAGGCGCTGGAGAATCGCGCCGCGCGGCTGGAAGCGCTCATCCGCCTCAATCGCGTCATCACGTCCTCTCTCGACCCGGAGGCGATCCTCCCGGTGCTCGCCGAGGCGGCGGTGTCGCTCTTCCCGGGGGCGGCCTGCCGCGTGTGGATCGTGGAGGGCGACCGCGTGTGCCTCCGCGGCGAGCGCGGGGTCGGCGCCTCCTCCGCCGGCCACCGAGCGGAGTTTCCGCTCGGCCAGGGGCTGATCGGCCGCGTGTGCGCCTCGGGGACGGCCATCGTCCTCGACAACGTCCATCAGTACCCGGATCTCCAGAACGTCGAATGGCTTCGCGCGCAGGGATTCACCTCGATCGCCGCTCTGCCCCTGATCGTCGGCCCCTCCGCGGTGGGGGCTTTCGTGGTCCTCACGCGCGAGACGCATCGCTTCGACGGCGAGGAGGTCGCGCTCCTGCAGGCTCTGGCCGAGCAGACGGCGGTGGTGCTGCAAAAGAGCCAGCTCTACGCGGAGGTCCGCCGGCGGGAGCGGGAGGTCACGATCCTCTTCGAGTTCACCCGTCGCATCGCCGCCACCCTCGATCTCGACGAGGTCCTCGATATCGTCACGGATTGCGTCACGCAGACCTTGGGGTGTGACGCCGCGGCCGTGTACCGCTGGGAGGCGACGACCGGCGCCCTCGTCTGCGCGCGAAGTCGCAACGTCGACGAGGACCTGGCCCGGGCTCTCCGCTTCCGGCCCGGCGAAGGGATTTCCGGGCGCGCCTTCGCCGAGCGCCGACCCGTGTGGACAAGCGACCGCACCCGCGATCCCGACCCGAGCCTCAGCCGCGAGATGAGCACCCTTTTGCAGACGTCGCCCCGTCATCTGCGGGCCATGCTCGCCGTACCCATCGTCATCCGCGACGACGTGTACGGGGTGCTCATCGCCTATCGCGCGCAGCCTCACGAGTGGAGCGAGGACGAGATCCGGCTCCTGTCCCAGCTGTCCGCGCCGTCCGCGGTGGCCATCGACAATGCCCGGCTCTACGCGGAGACTCAGCAGAACCTGGCCGGCGCCGGTCTGCTCAACGAGGCCGCGCGCACCCTGCACCGCGCCCTCGACGTCCGGCGGCGCCTGCCCGCGTCACTCGCCGACCTGGGGCGCACCTTCGGGGCCACTGGCGCGGGGGTCACGCTCTTCCGGGAGTCCGGGACCTCGGCCGATCCGATCATCGCCTGGGGTTCCGCGGTCTACGCGGGCGCGGGGGGCGTGGCGGCGCTCTTCCGTCAGCGCGAGGAGCCCCTCCTGGTCGCCGACGTCGGGGCGGCCCCGATCGTGCCAGGCGTGACGCTCTCCTCCGAGGTGCGAAGCCTCGCGGCCTTTCCGGTGCGCGGCCGCAGTCGGGCGCTGGGCGCGCTGGTGTTGCTGTTCGCCGCCCGCCGGGTGCTGTCGCCGGTGGAGCAGCGCCTCCTCGCCGCCTACGCCGATCAGCTCGCCATGGCCCTGGATAACACCGCCCTCTTCGAGGAGGCCGAGAACCAGAAGACGCTCCTCGAGCACATCTTCGCCTCCATCTCCGACGGCCTGCTGTTCCTCGACCGGAACGGCCAGGTCGCGGCCCTCAACCGGCGAGGGGAGGAGCTGCTCGGCGTCTCCGCCGCGCAGGTCGTGGGCGAGCAGGCGGAGCATCTCGTGGAGACCTGCCGACCGAGTGGTGTGGGTGAATACCGAGGGACAAAGTCTCCTAGAGATCATCGATGATCCCTCCGCGGAGGTCGCGGGCGATCTCGAAGTGCGCGGGCGGGAACCCCGCATCTTGCGCTGGCAGGCCAGCCCCACGCTGGATGCGCTGGGAACGCGCGTGGGGATCACGCTGACCTTGCGCGACGTGACCCGGGAGCGCGAAGTCGACCGGATGAAGAGCGAGTTCGTCTCCACGGTGTCGCACGAGCTGCGCACCCCGCTGACGTCGATCAAGGGCTCGCTCCACCTCCTGCGGGCGGACGCCCGGGCCCTCGATCCGGGCCAGCGCGAGTTGCTCGACATCTCGCTCAACAATGCCGATCGGCTCGTCCGTCTCGTCGACGACATCCTGGACGTCTCACGGATCGAGGCGGGACCCATCCCCCTCAGCCTTGGCCGTCGGCACGTGCGCGAGTTCGTGACACAAGCGGTGGACGGCCTCCGGATGGTCGCCGAGGCGCGCGGCGTGACCGTGGTGACGGTGCTGCCCGACGATCTGCCTGACGTGCGCATCGATCTCGACCGGATGGTGCAGGTGATGACGAATCTGCTGTCCAACGCCGTCAAGTTCTCGCCCTCGGGGAGCCAAGTGCGGGTGACCGCGGCCGCCACGGCCGATGGGGTCGAGATCCACGTGGTCGACCACGGACGGGGCATCGCCCCCGCCGATCTCTCACGCCTGTTCCAGAAATTCCAGCAGCTCGACCGCCGGACCGTGCGGGAGGTGGGAGGGACCGGGCTCGGTCTCGCCATCTGCCGGGGCCTCGTCCACGAGCACGATGGTGACATTCGCGTGCACAGCGTCCTGGGTGAGGGCTCGACGTTCATCGTGAGGCTGCCCGCGGCCGAGGTCTTGCCGGCCGTCGCGGCGGAGAGGCCGAGCCGGTGAGCGCGGCACGCATCCTGGTCGTCGACGACGAGGTCGACATCGGCACCATCTTGAAGGTGACATTGCACCGGGCGGGGTTCCTCGTCACCACCGCGGTCGATGGCATCGATGCGCTCGAGAAGCTCACCGCCGAGGTCCCTGACCTCATCATGCTGGACGTGATGATGCCGCGCCTGGATGGCCTGGAGACCTTGCGCCGGATCCGGGAGGATCCCTCCATCGCCGCCGTTCCCGTCGTGCTCCTCAGCGCCAAGACGCACGTTCCCGACCGCCTCGCCGGCTTCGAGCGAGGCGCCGACGACTACATCGCCAAGCCGTTCGACCCCGGCGAGGTCATCGCGCGCGTCCACTCGCTGCTCAAGCGCACGGAGCAGGCACGACTGACCCGACCCCTCCTGAGCCTGCTCGGCGCCTGGGCCTCCGCCGAGGGGCTGGCCCGGCTTGGCCACGATCTGGAGACGGCGCGCGAGATCCAGTCGCGGCTGATCCCGACCATCCCGGCGCGGCTCGCGGGTCTCCAGGCGGGAGCGGTCCTGAAGCCATCCATGGTGGTGGGGGGTGACTTCTTCGACGTGGTGCCGATGGGCGAGCGCATCGGTGTTGCCGTGGGGGACGTATCCGGCAAGGGCATCTCCGCGGCCCTCCTCATGGTGATGGTGCGGACGCTCCTGCGCGAGATCGCGAGTACCCTCCGCGAGCCGGCCGACGTGCTGGCGCGCCTCAACGCGTCGCTGTGCCGGGACATGCCGCCCTCGATGTTCGTGACCATCGCGCTGGCCGTGCTCGATCCGGCGCGCGAAGGATGGCTGTGCCTGGCCAGCGGCGGCCATCCCAGTGCGCTCGTGCTGCGTGCGGGTCAGCCCGTCGCCCAGATCGGCGTCGAGGGCAGCATCCTCGGGGCCTTCGCCGACGCCCGATTCGACCAGGTGGAGCTGGGGCTCGCCGCCGGGAGCACCCTGCTGCTCGTCAGCGACGGAATTCTGGAGATCCCCGACGCGCAAGGCCGGCGGCCGGGCCTGGCGGGGCTCGCGGCCCTGCTCGAGAAGGTGCCGGACAGGCCCCCGATCGAGCTGGCCGAGACCATCGTCGAGGATGCGCTGGTGCGGAGCGGAGCGATCCTGCGCGACGATGTGACCGTGGTGGCCCTCCGCCGATGAGAGTCGAGTGACGGGGTGGCCCCGCTGGCGAGCCTGTCGATGACGAGCGATCCCGAGCAGCTCGCGCGCATGCGCGCGTGGCTGTGGACCGCGCTGGTCGGACAGGGGCTGGCCCTCGACGAGTGCGCCAAGCTGCTCCTCGCCGTGGGCGAGCTGTGCAACAACGCCATCAAGCACGCGTACGACGGCCAGGGGGGCCAGCCCATCCGCCTGTCGCTCGACGCGGATCCCGCGCGGCTGACGGTCGAGGTCGAGGACTGGGGCCGCCCCTTCGATGCCTCGCAGTACCGGGCTCCCGACCTCGACGCCGCACCCGAGCACGGCTTGGGCCTGTTCCTGGTGAAGAGCATCGTCGACGAGATCGCCTTCGATGTCGCGCGCGAGGCAGGAACCCGCTGGACGCTCGTCAAGTACCGGAGCGGCGATTCCCACGACGCCTCACCGCCGTGAGCGCTCCGGAGCCCGACGACGTTCCGAGAGGACGAACGCATGGCGATCGACATCGACGTGACGGCAGGGCCCCGGGCGACCGTGGTGGCGCCCAAGGGTGACCTCGACATGGCGGTGGCCGATGAGCTGCGTCGGACCTTGACCGCGCTCATCGACGGCAAGCAGACGCGACTCGTGATCGACCTCGCCCACGTCCTCTACATCGACAGCTCCGGCCTCGGCGCGTTGGTGGCCGCGATGAAGCACGCCCGCGGAGCGGGAGGGGACATCCGGCTGTGCGCTCTGCAGCCCGACGTGCACGCCATCTTCGAGATGACGCGCCTGGCGAAGATCATGGACATCCACCCCTCGCGCCCGGAGGCCCTCGCCGCGTGGGGCTGACGATGAACGCACGCGTCGTGACCTTCTGACCGATATTGTAGGATGACTGGGTCATGGCCGATGCCGCCCTTCCCGCCGGGGGACTCCCCTTCCAGGATGGTGAGCAGGTCCTGCTCCTCGATCAGCGGGGCAAGCGGCACCTGATCTTCCTCCGCAAGTCGGAGACCTTTCACTCCGACCGGGGATGGGTCGCTCACGACGCCATCGTCGGGCAGCCGGAAGGAAGCTGGGTGCGCAGCTCGCTCGGCCTCCGCTACCTGGCCGTGCGTCCCACCCTGGCCGAGTACGTGCTCGAGATGCCACGAGGCGCCCAGGTCATCTATCCCAAGGACCTGGCCATGATCCTCTTCTGGGCGGACATCTATCCGGGATGTCGCGTCCTGGAGGCGGGCATGGGCTCGGGCGCCCTGACCCTGGCTCTGCTGCGCGCGGTCGGGCCCGAGGGCCGGGTCATCAGCTACGAGCAACGGGAGGAGTTCGCGCGGCGCGCCCTCACCAACATCCGCCTCCGCGTGGGGGAGGTCGCCAACCTCGTGGTGCGGTTGATGCCGGTCGAGGCGGGCATCGCGGACGAGGACCCCGTCGACCGCGTGCTGCTCGATCTGCCCGAGCCGTGGACGCTCGCCGCCGCCGTGGCCTTGCGCCTGCGGCCCGGCGGGATCTTCCTGGCCTACGTCCCCACCATCATCCAGTCCCATCAACTCTCGGAGACCCTGCGGCACGATCCGCGGTGGGCTCAGATCGAGACCTTCGAGACGCTCTACCGCCCATGGAACATCGAAGGCCAGTCGGTGCGTCCGTTCCACCGCATGGTCGCGCACACCGGGTTCATGACCGTCGCGCGCCGCGTGGTCCCGGAAGACGCCGCGGCGTAGATCTGGAGCGGCCGAGGATACCAAAGGAGTTCAGATGATCGGGGTAATGCGGAAGTATCGAAAGACGTTGCAGGTGGGCCTGCTCGTCGTCATCGCGGCCTTTGTCGTCACCTCCGTGGTGGTCTTCGGTGCGGGGACCGGCGGAGTTCAGCGCGACACCGTGGCCGTCGTCGACGGCGAGGCCATCCCCCTCGACCGCTACGAGCGCCGGTATCGCGCCTACTACGACCACTACGCGCAAATGTTCAAGGACCGCTTCACCCCCGAGCTGGCCCAGCAACTGCAGTTACCCCAGCAGGTGGTGGGCGACCTGGTGCAGGAGGCCCTCGTGGTCCAGCGGGCCACGCAGGAGGGGCTGGCCGTCACCGACGAGGAACTGAACGCCCAGGTGCACGCCGTGCCAACCTTCCAGGAGAACGGCCGCTTCTCCATGAAGCGCTACGAGGCGTTCCTCAAGGGGCGCGGCACGTCCAAGACGGCCTTCGAGGATGACGCACGCCGACAGCTCACCCGCCAGAAGATGGAGATGCTGGTGAAGTCCGGGATCAAAGTCTCCGAGGGAGAACTGGAGCAGGCTTTCGCCAACCGGCGGGAGGGCGTGCGCGCCGCCTGGGCCCTCGTGGATCAGGCGCCCATCGCGGCGGGGATCACGCCGACCGACGACGAGCTGACGAAGTACGTCGCGGATCATCCCGCCGAATTCCGCCTGCCCGAGCGACGGCGGATCCAGTACGTGGCCGTCAATCCCAAGGACGTCGCGCCTACGGTGACCCAAGCGGACGTCGACAAGTACTACGAGGAGCACGCCAAGGAGTTCGACATCCCGCACCAGGCGCGGGCCGCCCACATCCTCATCAGGGTGCCCGACACCGGGGGCAGCGAGGCCGAAGACAAGGCAAAGGCCACGGCGGCCGACGCCATCCGCCGCGCCAAGGCCGGAGAGGACTTCGCCAAGCTCGCGCGCGAGCTGTCCCAGGATCGAGCCTCGGCGGCGAACGGCGGTGACCTGGGCTATGTCGCCAAGGGCGAGACGATGCCGCAGTTCGAGGACGTGCTGTTCAAGCTCAAGAAGGGCGAGCTGTCGCCGGAGCCCGTGCGGACGCCGCTCGGCTTCCACGCCATCAAGGTCACCGACATCCGAGAGGGAGGCCGGAAGCCCAAGGACACGGTGGCCGCGGAGATCCGGGCGCGTCTGGTCGCCGAAGCGTCCCAGGCCGCGGCGAAGACCAAGGCCGAGGAGGCTCGTGCGGCGCTGCAGTCGGCCAAGGACTTCATGGCGGAGGCCAAGAGCCGAGGGCTGGCCCCCGTGGAGACGACGATCTCGCGTCCGGAGCGTCCCGCTCCGGGCGCGAAGCCCGACCCCATGCAGGAGGCTGCCTTCGCTCTAGCGCCAGGCGGCGTCTCCACGCCCGTGCCGACGCCCGCCGGCTTCGTGGTCATCAAGAACGTGGAGGCGCTTCCCGCCAGCACGCCGCCCCTCGCCGAGATTCGCGATCGCGTGGTCGCCGCCGTGCGCCGCCAGAAGGCCGAGGCGCAGGCGCTGGAGCGCGCGAAGCAGATCGTGCAGGATGCCCGCGCGGGCGACTTCCTGGCCGCGGCCAAGAAAGCCGGGGCGTCGACGGGCGAGACGCCCGTGTTCACCCGGCAGACGCCCGCCGAGCGCTTGCCGGGCGACGCCATGGTGGCCGTGCTGCGGACACCGCTCAACGGCGTCACCGATCCTGTCCGCTCGCCGCAGGGCTACTACGTGCTCAAGGTGCTGGAGCGCGTGCCCGCGGACATGAGCGGATTCGCCGCGGAGCGGGACAAACTCTCCAGCGAGGTGCTCACCCAGAAGCAGAACCGGGCGTGGGAAAGCTGGGTCGCCGAGGTGCGGAGCAAGGCCAAGGTCGATATCTCCACCGGACTCCAGGCCCCCCGCCGCGGATAGCATTTGGAATTGGAGAGGGCACTTCCTCCCCGCGAGGGAAGGCCATCGACCGACAGGGTAAACCGATCCCTGCCTCGTGTTAAGTTAAGGCGCATGTCGACGCCGCGCACACCGATGACCCGCGCCGGATTCGAGCGCCTCCGCGAGGAACTGGAGCGGCTCAAGCGCGTGGACCGCCACGCCATCACCAAGGCCATCGCGGAGGCGCGGGCGCACGGAGACCTCAGCGAGAACGCCGAGTATCACGCCGCGCGGGAGAAGCAGAGCTTCATCGAAGGGCGGATCAACGAGTTGGAGGGCAAGGTCGGCCACGCCGAAGTCATCGATCCGCCCGCGAGCGGCGATCGCGTGACCTTCGCGTCGACGATCCGCCTGGAGGACGAGTCGGGCCGGGAAGTGCGCTACTGGATCGTGGGTTCCGACGAGGCCAATCCCGCCCGGGGCCGCATCTCGATCCTCTCCCCGCTCGCGCGCACGCTCATCGGCAAGCGCGTCGGGGACACGGTCAAGGCTCAACTGCCCGGGGGCGCCAAGACGTTCGAGATTCTCGACGCAAATTTCGCCTGGAACGAGGACGAGGACCGACGCGAGGCCTAGCGCAGGGCGTCGCGCAGTTCGCGGGTCAAGACTTCCACCGTTCCCCGCGTCCCGCCCGCGAGCTTCAGCTTCCACTCGCCCTCGGTCTCGAAGCGGCGATCGCGCAGCCGTTCGCCCCAGGGCTTGATGGCCTCGCGGATGGCGTGCAGGTCGAAGGGGTCCTTTCGCAGGTCGCGCGCCCGCGCCATGACGTCGGGCGCCACCCGGATGAAGGCGCGCAGCGCCGCGCCCGTCTTGATGGAGTACTTGCGCCCGGCCCAGGCCGTGGGGAAGACGCCCGCGAGGGCCTTGACGTAGTTCAGGAAGAAGCGCTTGGCCCCGCCGCGCAGCTCCTGGATCTTTCCCGCGCCGCCGACCTTCTGGACCGTCTCCAGAAAGTCCACGATCTCCTCGGCCAGCGGCGCCTGGCTCACGCGGCCTCGCCCGGTGCCGAGCATCTTGATCTCGCCGTGCAGGGGCGACGTCTCGTCCTCGTTGAGCGAGCGGATAACGTCGTGGGCCAGGGCCTGGTTGGGATCGGGATAGAGCTTGCGGCCGGCCAGGCTGATGATGTGCGACGGGTTCAGCCGCGTGTGCTTGGCGTTGATCGTCACGAACAGCTCGACGATCTGGCGCGCGTCGAGCGCGTCGAAGAGCACGGCGGGCACCTCGATGCCGAGGTTGTCTCCGCCCTGGCTGAGCCCGTGCAGGGCGAGGAGGCGGTGCTGGCCGTCCAGGACTCGCAGAACGCCGTGCTCCTCCGGGATCTGCAGGAGACCGAGGTCGCGATGCCCGGCCACCGGCGTGAAGGTGAAGCGCTTCTCCGAGGTGATGATCACGGCGCCGGGGATGGCGGGCAAGGTCGCGGAGTCCTTGCACTCGCGGTAGTAGGCGATGATTTCGTCGATCTTGCGGCGAATCACGGGGCGCTGGTAGGCGGCCTCGCTCTCGCTGATCCGCCGCTCCAGACTGTCCCAGTTGACGCGCGAGCGTGCCGCGTTCTTCGCCTTGCCGCGTTCCTCGGGCTGGGGGCCGCCCGAGTAGCCGAGCACTTCGAACTTGACGAGGCGATCGATGTCCTTGACGGAGAGCCCGGCCTGGTAGAACTCCACTCCGAACTGTTTGACGCGGTGTGCGGGAACCGTGATCATGGGAGGCCCACTCTATTCGATCCGCAAGTATCTGTCCATAGAGGGTTTTTTGTTCATGGTAGAACCGAAAGGTTCTGTCGCCGCTGAGCGGCCGGGCCCTCCTCCTGGTCCTCGCGGCCGCCGTCGGGCACGCCGGCTGGAACACCCTGGCCAAGCGCGCCCAGGACCCGCTCGTCTTTCTCTGGTCCTCGGTTTCCCTGGCCAGCCTGGGCCTGCTGCCGCTCGGCGTCTGGGTTCTCACCCTCGAGGGTTGGGCGCCGGGCGGGACGCTGTTCGTGCTGACCACCGTGCTCATTCACGCCGTCTACTTCTATGCGTTGGGACGCGCCTACGCGGCGGGCGATCTATCACTCGTGTATCCGGTCGCGCGGGGCCTCGGCGTCGCGCTCGTGCCGCTCCTGGCCTTCCTCTTCCTGGACGAGCGACTGTCACGCGTGGGCGCCCTCGGGATCGCTTTGGTCGTGGCCGGAATTGCCGTCATGCACGCGGCGGTGGGCGTCCCAGCGCGCGCAACCCGACCGTCGGAGCGGACATCGCGTGTCGCCGGGCTCGCATGGGCCATCCTCACCGGGCTGGCCATCGCCGCGTACTCCGTGATCGACAAGGCGGGGGTCACCCGGGTTCACCCGCTCGGGTACATCAGCCTGATGGGCGTCGGGATAAGCCTGCTCCTGGCCCCGTTCGTGTTGCGGCGGCGCGCGAACCTCGTACGCGAGTGGCGGGTGAACGGGCGAGCCATCGCCGTGGCCTCGACCTTGAACCTCACGAGCTACCTTCTGGTTCTCTTTGCGTTTCGCCTCTCGAAGGCGGGATACGTCGTGGCCGCGCGCGAGACGTCGATCGTCCTCTCGGTTCTGATCGGCGCTGTGCTGCTGCGCGAGGGTCACCTCGGCCCCCGGTTGGCGGGAGCGGCCGTGGTGCTGGGAGGCGTGGCGTGCGTGGCCTTTGCCCGCTGAGGAGTGTGGGCATCGAACACGGTCACGGTGTCCGATGAGCCCGATACTTGACGACCCGGGCCTGAGCCGGAATAGTAGGGCACTCGTAGCGAGCGTCGGCCTCGTCGCGGAGGCGCCCGGAGGCTTCGCGTGCTCCAATACGCTGTCTCGCGCATCGTGTGGCTGGTCCCGACCTTGCTGGCCATGGCGCTGGTGACGTTCCTCGTCATGCACGCCACGCCGGGGAGTCCGCTGGACCCCGTGGCCGAAGGCGCCAATCCGCTGTCTCCCGAGGCCCAGAAGAATCTGGCCGCCGCGTATGGACTCGACAAGCCGCTGTGGGAGCAGTTCACCATCTTTGTGGGCAAGGCCGCGCGGGGCGACTTCGGCAACTCCTTCGTGTACAAGACGCGCACGGTCCGCGAGATTCTCGTCGAGACGTTTCCGATATCCTTGTTCCTGGGCGCCATGGCCCTGGTCCTTGCCGTCGCGGGAGGCGTCAGCCTGGGAGTGCTCGCCGCGACCTATCAGAACCGGATGTGGGACTACGTCTCCGTGACCCTCGCCACGGTCGGCGTGGCGGTCCCCAACTTCGTGCTCGCCGTGTTCCTGATCATCCTGTTCTCGTTCGTCGTGCCCCTCTTTCCGACGGGGGGCTGGGACTCGTGGCGCAACTGGGTGCTGCCGACGGTGACCCTCGCCCTGGCCCCCATGGGACTCATCGCGCGCTTCACGCGGGCCAGCATGCTGGAGGTCATCCGGTCGGACTTCACGCTGACCGCGCGCGCCAAGGGCCTCGGCGAGGTCCCCGTGATCCTCAAGCACGCCTTCAAGAACGCCCTGATTCCCATCGTGACCTTGCTGGGGCCGATGTTCGCCGCGGTGGGCACGGGCTCGTTCTTCGTGGAGTCGATCTTCCGGGTCCCCGGCATGGGCCGCTTCTTCGTCCTGTCGATGACCGGGCGCGACTACCCGATGATCATGGCCGTGGTGCTCTCCTACGGCGCGTTCCTCGCCGTCATGAATCTCGTCGTCGATCTCGCCTATGGCGCTCTCGACCCGCGGATCCGCTACTAGTCTCGGAGGGGGGCGGCGCCCCCCTTCCGAATCTCCCCCCGCCGGATTGCCCGGGCCAGGCCCGCGCGCGACGGACATCGGCCCCGAGGCCCTCGAGGTGCGGAGCTCGGGTCTGTGGCGTGATGCATTTCGCCGGCTGCTCAAGAACCGGCTGGCCGTGGCGGGTGGGGCCGTGGTCATCCTGTTGGTGCTCATCGCGATCTTCGCGGACGTGCTCGCCCCGTACTCCTACACCAAGACGAACTTCGGCCGCCTGAACGAAGGACCGACCCACGACTACCCGCTGGGCACCGACAACCTCGGACGCGACATGCTCTCGCGCATGATCTACGGGGCGCGGGTGTCGATGCTCGTGGGCCTCGGGGCTCAGGTCATCGTGGTGGCCCTCGGGGTTCCCATCGGCGCGCTGTCGGGGTTCGTCGGTGGCCGCACCGACCTGCTGCTCACCCGGTTCATCGACGTCATGTACGCCTTCCCGCGCTTGCTCTTCGTGATCCTCGTGATGTCCATGCTGGGGGCCGGTCTCACGAACATCTTCATCGCCATCGGCCTCACGGGCTGGGTGAGCATCGCGCGCCAGACGCGCGCGCAGGTGCTAACCCTCAAGGCCAAGGAGTTCGTGGAGGGGGCCCGGTCGCTCGGCGCGCGCTCCGGTCGCCTCCTCCTCCGCCACGTCTTGCCCAACGCCCTCACGCCCATCGTCGTCTCCGTGACGTTCGGGATCCCGGAGGCGATCTTCACGGAGGCCGCCCTCAGCTTCATCGGCGTGGGGATCAATCCCCCGACCCCTTCGTGGGGCCAGATGGTCGGCGAAGGCCAGCAATACCTTCGCTCGGCCTGGCATCTGTGCGTGTTCCCGTCGATCGCCATTGCCATCACCATGCTGTCGTTCACCTTCCTCGGCGACGGCGTTCGGGACGCCCTGGACCCCAAACTGAAATGAGTGTGGGAAAGGAGCCAACACCATGAGGCCTCATATCTCCGACCGGCAGTTCGATCTGCTCGAGCAACGCTCGTCCGCGGCCGGCGTGGACCGGCGCGCCTTCCTCAAGATCGCGGCGGTCCTGGTCGCCCTGGGACCGGCCGGCTTCAACGCAAGCCAGGCCAGCGCCCAGCCCAAGCTCGCTCCCGGCGAGAAGCTGGCCAAGGATCAGACCCTCCGCCTCGGGGGCGGGGGCTGGTGGCCGCAAGATCCATCGAGCCA
>Ga0184637_10001536_pt1 | contig 15538 bp, 15 predicted proteins | sample PLM3_127_b2_FD_133143 | JGI IMG/M metagenome (GOLD analysis project Ga0184637, IMG submission 133143) | Groundwater sediment microbial communities from an aquifer in East River, Colorado, USA - PLM3_127_b2 | ecosystem: Environmental > Terrestrial > Soil > Riparian zone | place: USA: East River...
GATGAGCTACAGCGAAGAGCTGATGGCGGGGAACCCGCGGCACGCGGCGGTGATCTGGGTGAAGAGTGGGTTTGATGGTGAGGGGAAGCTACAGGCGCGGTGGACGAAGTCGGTCTACAACAGTGGGGGGTACGCTGCCTTCAAGCCCGCGCCCGATGCCACGCTTCCGAGGGTCCGCTATGGCGGCCTCGGCGCCTATCCTGAGGTACCGGCGTGGCGCGTCGAGGGGCACATGGTCTACACGAACACGGTTCCGAGTGGGCACATGCGCGCTCCGGGCGGTGCCCAGCCGGCTCACGCCATCGAGTGCCACATGGACCTCTGCGCCCGGGCGATGGGCATGGATCCCCTGGAGCTGAAGATCATCAATGCGCCGAGCCACGTGCGAAAGACCGATAGCGGCGGGCCAGGCACGCGGCCGCGCTCGCGGGAAGTCTTGCGCGCGGCGGCGGAGGCTATCGACTGGGGCGGCAAGGTGCCGCTTCCCAACTCTGGCGCGGTTGCTCCCGGTCCTCAGACCTCGACTCGAGACTCGCGCTTCCCAACACGCCAGCCGCTCATTGGCAAAGGTATCGCGCTGGTAGACGTGATCAATAGTCCGGCTGACGCGTACACGGCTCGAATGCTCGTCCAGCGGGATGGACGCGTCGTGCTCCACACCCCGATCATCGAGCAGGGCTCGGGGATGCTCACCACGTTTCGCCTGCTGACCGCGGAAGAGTTCGGTCTGCCTCTCGAGAACGTCGAGGTAGAGCAGACCATGGAGGGCATCGAGTACGACCGGGGTGTGGGCGGCAGCCGGATCACGCGAATCGTCGGCAAGATGATCGGCATGATGTCCGAGCGTCTGCGCGCGCAGCTCGCCGAGCTAGTAGCCGCTGAGTTCGGATATGACTTCCAAGGCGTGACCTTCGAGCCCGGCGGATTCCGAACGCCGGACGGACGCGTCCACAGCATCGCGCAGGCCGCGTCGCTCGCGGATTCCGACCTGCGCGAGCTCTTGAAGTACGATGTGCGGCCCGACGACGTGGTTGAGGCTTACGCGGCCGTGGCCGCGGAGGTTGAGGTCGACCGCGAGACCGGACAGGTCACGCCTCGGCGGGTCGTCACCGCGCACGAGGTAGGGAAGATCGTGAATCCGATCATGCACCAGGGGCAGATCGACGGTGGCCTGGTCCAGGGGATGGGCTATGCGCTGGCCGAAGGGTTGACGTTTGACGAAGGTCGAGTCACCAACGTGAACCTGCACGAGTACAAGCTGCCGAACATCGCCGACCTGCCGAAGCTCGAAACACTCATCCTCGAGCCCGATCTCAGTCTCGGCCTGACCCCCATTGGGGAGGGCCCAAACGTTGGTATGTCCGCTGCTCTGGCCTGTGCCGTCATGGACGCTGTCGGCAGGCAGGTGGAAATCCCGATCTTGCCGGAGGTCCTCATCCAATGATCGATGGCATCCGCCGCATCCAGGAGCTCATGGAGCAGCAGAGCTACGTCACCGATCGGGCGATCGCGACGACGGTGTTCCTCGCGATGGAGCTCCACAAGCCAATCCTGATCGAAGGGCCCGCGGGCGTCGGTAAGACGGAAGTTGCCAAGGTGCTGGCGGCTGCGCTGGAGACTCGGCTGATACGGCTGCAGTGCTACGAGGGGCTCGACGTCAATACGGCTCTCTACGAGTGGAACTTTCCTAAGCAGATGCTGCGGATGAAGATGGAGGAGACGGGCCTTCTTTCCCCCGAAGAGAAAGAGCACCTCATCTTCAGCGAGGCCTTTCTCTTCAAGCGGCCGCTGCTCCAGGCCATTACTGAGATCGACCGCTCGCCGGTGCTCCTCATCGACGAGATCGATCGAGCAGACGAGGAGTTCGAGGCCTTTCTGCTCGAGGTCCTGTCGGACTTCCAGGTCACCATCCCGGAGCTGGGAACCGTCGCCGCCAGCCACCGCCCGTACGTCGCGTTGACGTCGAACCGGACGCGGGAGCTGAGCGACGCCCTGAAACGCCGGTGCCTCTACCTCTGGATCGAGTATCCGACCTTCGAGAAGGAAGTGCGCATCATCCGCAACAAGGTGCCCGGTATCGACGAGCAGCTTGCCACGCAGATTGCCGCGTTCATGCAGGTTGCGCGGCGCCTGAAGCTGTCGAAGGTGCCTGGCATCGCGGAAACGCTGGACTGGGCCTTGAGCATGATGGCGCTCCACCAGGACCATCTCGATGCCGAGGCCGTCTCAGACACGCTTGGCTGCATCATGAAGGATCGCGAGGACATCGTCCGCTACGCCGGCCCCCGCATCGAGACGCTCGTCCAGGCGCTCGGGGAGGTACCGCCTGAGGACCTGCCCTCGGCTCAGGACCGGGTCCTGGCGAGCCTCGGAGAAACAACAGGCTCTCTCTCACTTCCAGGCCGGTAGTGCGCGCCACCCGCTCCGACCTCGCGCAGAACGTTATTGACTTCACCCGCCTGCTGCGTGCGAACGAGTTCGCGGTCAGTCCTGCCGAGGTGCACGACGCGCTGCGAGCAGTGGGGTCGATCGACATAGGCGACCGCGCCGACTTCTACCTGGCGCTGCGCTCCGTCCTGCTGTGGAGCCCGGATCAGCGAGAGCTGTTCGATGAGCTATTCGAGCGGTTCTGGGGCGGCTGGTCGGACGAGCTGACACGGGAGTCGAGTACCCCGAGCCCCGACTATGGGACCGACAGTCAGATGGAGGCCGCGGCGGGCCGCGGTGAGTACAGCCCGATGGAGGTCCTGCTCCAGAAGGACTTCTCTGACTTCCACCCTGAGGATCTCGCCGCCGTGGCTCACGCCTGCGTCGAGATCGCCCGCCGCATCGCGCTGCGCAAGAGCCGTCGCTTTCGAGCAACCACGAGGGGGAGCCGCGTCGACGCTCGGCGGAGCCTGAGGCGGAATCTGAAGCACGGCGGGCTTATCATCGAGCTGGCCAAGCTCGAGCGGAAGATCCGCAAGCCAAAGATCGTCCTGATCTGCGATGTGAGCCGCAGCATGGAGCAGTACAGCGTGTTCCTGCTGCAGTTCATCCACTCGATGCAAAACGTCATCGGCCGCGTGGAATCATTCGTGTTCAGCACGTCCCTCCATCGGGTTTCCCCGTATTTCAAGCACGCGGATATCATGGAAGCCGTCGATGACATTGCCCATGATGTCCCGGATTGGTCGGGTGGGACGCGGATCGGCGAGAGCCTGCGTGTCTTCAACGACGGTTACGCGCGGTCGGTGGTCGATCGGCGAACGGTGGTCATCATCCTGAGCGATGGGCTGGATACGGGCCAGACGGAGCTGCTCGAGGAGCAGATGGAGCGGCTCCACGCGCGAGCGGCGAAGCTCATCTGGCTGAACCCGTTGCTCGGGCGCGAGAGCTACGAGCCTCTGGCACGGGGCATGGCGGCGGCGCTGGCGCACGTCGACGTGTTCGCGCCGGCGCACAACCTCGCCAGCCTGCAGCGACTGGCGGGGATGCTGAATTAGCCATCACAAGAGACGGGAGGGGAAATGGATGAGATCCTCGAAAAACTAGAGATGTGGCGCAACCAGGGCCAGGATGTCGCGGTCGCGACCGTGGTGAAGACGTCCGGGTCGACGCCGCGGGGCGAGGGCGCGAAGCTACTCGTGCGCGGCGACGGCGAGCTGGCGGGGTCGGTGAGTGGTGGATGCGTGGAGACCGACGTCGCGCTGCACGCCCAGGAAGTCCTGGAGGCGGGGCGACCGCGCCTGGTGAGCTACGGCATCAGTGACGAGATGGGCATTTCGGTCGGCCTGGCCTGCGGCGGCTCGATCGAGGTGCTGATCGAGGGCGGCCAGGCCGCCAGCGACAGAACCGCGATCGCAGACCTCGTGAGACGCGAGGTGCCCGTCGCGATCGGAACCATCCTGCGGCCGGAAGAGCTCCTCGGCCAGCGTGTCTGGTTTGCGCGGGGCGAAATCAACGGCTCGCTCGGCGACGCAGCCCTGAATCGGGCGTTTTCGGATGCGGCCGCACGGCTGCTGCGGTCAGGTCAGTCGAAGACGCTCACCGCCACCGGCAGCAACGGGGACGAGGCCGAACTTTTCGTGGATACGTACTCTGCTCCGCCAACGCTGCTCATCTTTGGCGCCGTCCACGTCGCCATCCCCCTTACGAAATACGCCAAGATCCTCGGCTATCGCGTGCACGTCATCGATCCACGCGGCGTCTTCGCGACCCGGGAGCGCTTTGCCGAAGCCGATGATCTGTTCAACGAGCAGCCTGAGGACTATCTCGCCCGCACGGAGATCAATGAGAACAGCTACGTCGTGGTCCTGACCCATGATCCGAAGTTCGACGAGCCGACCCTCAAGCACGTGCTCAGCACGCGCGCCGGCTACGTCGGCGCGATCGGCAGTCGGAAGACGAACCAGGACCGCATGGCCCGGCTCGAGGCGCAGGGGGTGAGCCGGGACCTGCTCGCTCGGATCCACTCGCCCATAGGGCTCGACATCGGCTCCCAGGTTCCGGAGGAGATCGCGCTGGCCATCATGGCCGAGGTCGTCGCCGCGCGGTACGGGAAGGCGGGTACGCCGCTCCGCGACACCGCGGGCGGCTTCGCGGGTGCGCGTTGATCACGCTCCTCCGAACGGAATCGCCCTACGCAACCCCCCTCCCTAACCCTCCCCCGCAAGGGGGGAGGGGATCTATCCGATAGCGCCAAAGGAGCGGACGTGCTCTTTATCAACAACGATGACGTCAAGCGGGTGCTCGCGATCGACGACGCGCTGCGCGTCCTCGAGGACGGCCATCGCGAGCTGGCGGAGCAAGCGCTGGTCGCTCGCCCACGGGTGGACATTTACACGGAGACCGCCAACCCGGAACGGTTCCATCGCTGGGGCACGATGGAGGGGTCAAGCAAAGGGCTGCACCGCCACGCGATCCGGATGAAGTCCGATGTTGTGAGTTGGCGCGACTATGGCGGCAGCCGGGTCGAGGATAAATTCTGTGTGGAGCCCGGCCTCTACTGCGGGCTCGTCTTCCTCCTGGATACGAACACGGGCGAGCCGCTCGCGTTCATCAACGATGGGTATCTGCAGCACATTCGCGTCGGAGCGCTGGCTGGCCTCGGCGTGAGGTATCTGGCGAAGGCCGACGCGTCGGTCGTCGGCATGCTGGGCTCCGGCGGCATGGCGCACAGCCATCTGCTGGCGTTCGCCGCGGTGCGAAATATTCAGCGCGTCCAGGTCTACAGCCCGACTAAAGCCAACCGGGAGCGCTACGCGCGAGAGATGCAGGAACAGCTGGGCGTCGACGTTATCCCGTGCGATAGCCCCGAGGCGGCGGTCAAGGGCGCCGACATCCTGGCTGCTTGCACAAACTCGGTGCGGCCGATCGTCTTCGCCAACCTTCTGGAGCCCGGCGTGCACCTCACCCAGGTGTCGAGCGAGTGGGCGCCGGACGTATATCCGCGGATCGACCTGGGGATCGGCGGCGATCCGGCGAGCCAGGTCATCACCGGGGTGCCCATCGACGACTCCCACGGCTTTCCGTCATATCTCGCCGGGGACTACGAAGCGCTGCAGCACGCGTGGGGAGCCAAAAACCGGTACGGGACGGGTGGAGGACACGGCGTCGTCGCGTCAGACGGCACCGTCGGTGGTTTTCACGGCCAAACGGTGTCGCTCGTCGATCTCATCGCGGGCACCGGCCGCGGGCGCGAGAACGACGACCAGATCAGCTGCTCGGGCGGTGTGCGCGGTGGCGGCGGCAAGCAGGGCCTGCAGTTCGTTACCGTAAGCTCACTCGTGTACGACCGAGCGAAGGAAGCCGGCCTCGGACGCGAGATCCCGACGGAGTGGTTCCTGCAGGACATTCGCAACTAGCGAGCCGGATTTGAGGAGGCAGCCATGATGGAAAACCAGGTCGTCATCGTGACCGGGGCGGCGAAGGGCATCGGCCGCTACATTACCCACACCTTTGCGAAGGCGGGCGCCAATCTAGTAGTCGCGGACGTCGACTCCATGGACAAGGTCGCCGGCGAGGTCCGTGAGATGGAAGCCGAAGTCCTCGCCGTTCCCACTGACGTGCGCGACGAAGCGCAGGTCAAGGCGATGATCGATCGCGCCGCGAGCCACTATGGAAAGATCGACGTGCTCGTAAACAACGCCGGGATCGTCCCCCACTTCCAATGGGGTGGGCCGCGCTGGCCCCGCGTGCGGGACATCGACAAAGAGTTCTTCTGGGACACGGTCCTTGCAACGAACCTGGGCGGGACCTTCCTGTGCACCAAGCATGCGCTGCGGCACATGGAGGAGCGCCGGGCGGGCCACGTTATCAGCCTCTACGGCGGTGGAGCCGGGCCCGGCGCAGCTGCCTACGTGATCTCGAAGGAGGCGATCCGCGTCTTCACGCGGTTCGTCGCCCTCGAGGAGAAGGACTTCAATGTTTGTGTCGTCGCGCTCTCGCCGGGCGGCGCGATCGCGACTGAGAATGCGCCAGAGGAGGCGCGTGCCCGCATGCCGGGGCCCGAATCGTCGGGTAACCGCTGGGTGCTGGCATCTCAGGTTGGGATGGAGCTCTCCGGCCAACTCCTCGATTTGAAGGACGATCGCATCGTAGCCGAGCCCTAGCGCACGCATGAAGGCGGCGGTCGCTCTCGCGCTGGTCGCCGCGGCCGCCCTGGTCGTTCCAGCGATCACGCATGCGCAGACAACGAGAGATGAGGATCGCCCAGCGCTCGCCCAGCCAACTCGTGACGCCGATGCGGCCCGAACGGCGCTGGTCGACATTCTCAACGCGCCACCATTCGTAGAGCGCGACTGGATTGCGAGCCTCCCATACTGGCTTGTGCCTGCCGCGATCGTCATCAAAGCCCTGCTCGAGGGTCTCTGGGACCTGATTCGCTGGCCCGTAGATCGACTTCTTGACCTGCTCGGTTGGCTGGTCGGAGCGACCCTACGCGGTCCCGCTGTCGTCGTGCTGGGCCTACTCGTCGTCGCCGGCCTCGTGCTTCTCTACCAGCAGGGCCTCCGCGCGGCGATCGTTCGGCAGGCGGAGATGCCCGCAAGCGCCCCGCCGCTCCCTCCGAGCGCCGCCGAAGCCCTCGCGCTCGCGGGCCGGCATGCCGGTGCGGGCCGATACCGTGAGGCCTGCCACTTCGTGTTCCTCGCGACGCTGCTGGCCATCGAGGAACGCGGCCATGCGCGCTTCGACCCGTCGGCAACGAACCGCGAGCATCTCATGCGGCTGGCCGGCTTGCCTCCCCTGGCACGCGCGCTGGAGCGGGTGGTAGGCCGCTTCGACCGCATCTGGTACGGGCAGGACGCGGTGACCGAGGCCGACTATCGTGAGCTGCGCTCCCTCGCGGACAACGTCAGTGAGGCGGCCGCTTGATCAGCTGGGTGCTTCGCAATCGGGCCGTATTGACGCTCGGGGCGTTGCTCATCGCTGGCGCAGTCGCGGCGCAAACGCTCGCGGACCACGACACGAAAGAAGGGCCGCCGCTCTCCAGCCACGACTCCAGGCCCGGCGGCTCGTTGGCGCTGGCGCTGTGGCTGGAGCGCCTTGGATACGTGGTCGAACGGCTCGAGAGTGGGTCATCAGCGGATCTGGCGGGGAACAGCATGCTCTTCATTCTCGAGCCGATCCGTGAGTTCAGCCGCCTGGAAGGAGAAGCGATCCTCTCCTGGGTGCGACGTGGGGGCGCGCTCGTCTACGTGCCCGGCTTCGTTGCAACGTTCGAGCAGATCTCGCCGGAGCTGGCTCGGGACGTGCTGAATGATCAGATCGGGATTACAGTCCCGTTCGGGCCGCACATTCAGGAGGCTCGGGCGACCCTGCCTTTCTTCACCGCGCCGCTCGCTTCGCTTTTCCTGGTAGATACGCGCCGTTCCGTGAGTCTTCAAGACGAGGCGTGGGTGCCGCTGATCGCGGAGGAAGGGCGGGTGGTCGCGGCGACCCGGCCTCTCGATGGTGGACGCGTCTACGTGGCCACCAGTGACGCGCTTCTTTCCAACCATGGGATTGGTCAGGGGGATAACCCGGCGTTCGTCCTCAACATCCTGGCCCGGCATCCGGACGTCCGAACCGTCGTCTTTGAGGAAGCGCATCACGCACCGGTGGAGGCACCAGGCCTCATGGGGGAGATGCGGGCGACGCCGTGGGGCTGGGCCGTAATCTATGCCAGCGTGCTGACGGCGGTTTTCCTCTTCTGGGCGGGGCGACGATTCGGCCCTCCGGTCGCGACGGTGCGCGAGCCCGCGCGGTCAACCGGCGAGTACGTCTCGGCCTTCGCGGGGCTTCTCCAGCGGACGCGGGCGACGGCGTGGACTCAGGGGCAGCTTGCGCAGGCCTTCAGGCGGCGCCTCGCGCGCCAGCTCGGCGTACGCGCCGAGCTTTCCGCGGCCGACATGGCTGACCTCCTCGCCGATCGCTACACGATCGACGAAGAGACCTTCGCCGGCAGCCTGAATGCCCTCGACGGCGCGCCCCTCGACGAGCGGCAGCTCCTGACCCACGTACGTGGCCTCGAGGAGGTACTGCGTGGCGGGCGGGTTGAGCCCCCCTCCCGTAACGACGGGACGAATCCTGGCCCGCAAGGGCCGTGAAAGAGGTGTCGCGTTGACGGCCGAAAGCTCGGCGCTTCGCACTGACTGGGAGCGACTCCGCGACGCAGCGGCCCGCGTGCTCGTCGCCCTGGATGAGCCCTTCCAGCAGGTGGCCATTGCGCTGTTTTCGGGCGGGCACGTCCTCCTGGAGGGCGTTCCTGGCACCGGGAAGACGCTGCTGGCGAAGGCGCTCGCGCGGCTCGTAGGCGGTGACTTCAAGCGCATCCAGTTCACCCCGGACCTGATGCCGTCGGACGTCGTTGGCACAAGCGTCTTCGACCTGGCGACGAGCGCCTTCCACGTGCGGACCGGTCCCATCTTCGGCAACGTCGTGCTCGCCGACGAGATCAACCGCGCGCCGGCCAAGACCCAGGCCGCGCTCCTCGAGGCGATGGAGGAAGGCCAGGTAACCATCGAAGGCCAGACGTTCAAGCTGCCTGAGCCGTTCCTCGTCATCGCCACGCAGAATCCTGTTGAGTACGAGGGAACGTACGCGCTACCGGAGGCCCAGCTCGATCGCTTTCAGTTCAAGGTGCTCGTGGACTACCGCTCCGCGCAGGAAGAGCAGGAGGTTCTGAGCCGACACCGAGGCGGGTTCAACCCCCACAAGCTCGCCGAGGAGCTGGAGCCGGTGCTCTCGAGCGAGGCCGTGTTGGAGCGACGGCACGAGGCCGAGCGCGTCCATGTGGATGACGACGTCCTGGTCTATCTCACCGCGGTCGCCCGGGCGTCGCGCGCCTCGCCGGACATCGCGCTGGGCGCGAGTCCCCGCGCCTCGATCGCGGTGCTGCGCGGCGGCCGGGTGCGCGCGCTGATGGAAGGCCGGGACTTCATGCTCCCGGACGACGCAAAGGCCCTCGTTCCGGCGGCGTATCGCCACCGGTTGATCCTGAAGCCGGAGGCCGAGATCCAGGGAGTGACGGCCGACGATGCCATCGCCCGCATCCTCGCGGGCGTCGAGGTGCCGCGCTAGCTTTGTCATCCTGAGCTTATTAGGCGGCGCGGCGCCGCCAGATACCGGAAATGACATCGGCCCCGTGCCTGATGTCCTTGGAAGGAACGAAGCGACGAAGGATCTGTGGTGATCGTCAACCTTGGGCCTGACGACAGATCAAAGTTACGCGGAATTGGGCGGGTGAGGCAGAATGCTTCTGATGGAGTCGAGAGAACAATCGCCTGAGCCGCGTCGCCTGCGGATGGTCTCGCCCAACTCGTGGACGCCTTCGACAGCGGATCGGATGAGGTGGCCGCGTACCTCGACGTGGAGACCGGAGAGGTGGTGTGGTCACGGCGGAGGTGCGGCGAGAGCTGGAGGTGATCGATGGGGAGCTGCCTGAAGACCTCCCGGATGACGAATCGCGCGAATCGGCGATTGCCGTGGCGGCAATGGAGCGCGATCTGCCGGCCTGGCTGGTGGAGCCGCTCCAAGAAGCCGACCGAGTCGAAGGCGGCTTCGGTACCCGATTCATCCGCATCCCGCCGCCCGAAGTGCGGGACGGCTACGAGGACATGGAGGAGTTCATCTCCGCTGTAGGGAACCAGCGGCTTCAGGACCAGCTCTGGGTCGCGATCCGGGGTCGGGGCGCATTCCGTCGGCTCAAGGACGTACTGGCGGATCATCCAACTGAGCGGGAGCGCTGGTTCGGCTTCAGAGACGCGCGTGTGCTCGAGCGCGTGCACGAGTGGCTGGCGGATGAGGGCATCGAGCCCACCTCTGAGCCGGGCTGATGGCTCGAAGGTCAGGCTCAGGCAAGGAACCGCGCCGGCTCGGCAAGCAGCCGCCCCGTTACCGTTTCTTTCTCAACCCGTATCGGGATGCCCGCTTCACCAGCTGCCCGCAGTGCGGCGGAAAGATGCGCGCGCGGAAGCTCCCACTGGTGATTCACGTCGACCCGGCGCGGCTGGTAGCGCTCAACAAGACGTGTCGCTATTGCCCACTGTGTGATTTGCTGATCGCGCACCAGGACGAGATCGAAGCGTTCCTCACCGCCCTCTTTAGCGATCTGCAGCCCGAGGTCGTGGGCAACCCTTACCTGGTAGTCGGTACCGAAAGCCGAGCGCACTGGCTGCGCGGGGTGCGTACCCCCGTCTACCCCCAGGAGGCGCTCGGCTACCTGCACGACTTCAAGGAAACCGTGCGCTTCGAGCCGACGCCGCGGTGGGTACGGAATCCCACGTGACGGAGGTCCGCTGGGAACGCTATCCGGTTGCCACCTGTGCTGTTGCCCGATCGTGGCTGCGGATCCAGGGGGACCTGGGGCTCGCGGCGAATACCGTCGAGGCGTATGGGAGAGGTCTCGAGGCGTACATCAGGTTCAGCTCCTCGGCGGAGGTTGCCCCGGAGCGAGCCAAGCGGGGGCACATGGCCGCCTACGTGCGCGATCTGAGCGGCCAGCCGGGCCCGCATGCAGCACCAGCTCGCGCCGTCGATCCAGGCGCCGGGCTCTCCAATGCGACCTCCAGCAGCGGCTCGTCGCTGTCCGCCTTTTCTACGATTACCTGGTCGAGGAGGGCTGTGGGCAAGCTACATCGGTGCGTTGCGGGACCGCCACCGGAGCCTGCGGGCGCTCAAGGAAGAGCTGGTCCTAGCCGGCCTGTGATGACACGGCCAGCGTCTTCCGTGCTGCACCAGACAGGAAACTGAGCTGCCATCCCGAACGTCAAGGCGGAAACGATGAGCACGCTTGAACAGCTGGTTGCTGAGGCGATCCGGCTGGGCGCGGACGCACTGGACGTGGAGTACAAGGACCGGCATGAGGAGGTCGCGGCCATGCGTGGCCAGTTCGGAGTGGGCATCGCCCGCTTCCCCAGTTCCAGCCCCGAGGCAGAGGATCTCCGGCATGAGCTGTATGGCATCGCGAAGAAGCGGCGACGCGTAAGGGTGGGAGAGGTCGAGTACGAGCTGCGCGTTCGCGTACGCGACAGCTTCGGCGAGGACGCCTTCAGCGTGCAGCTCCGACGGCTCTAGCATCTGGCTGGCGCCGCTGCGGACCGCCGTCGTGAGAGAGCGACTGATTCGACCGGGAGAACATCGATGGCCAAGGGGAGCCAGCATATCCCGCAAGATCTCCAGCGGTGGATCGATGCGCGCCGAACCTTCCATCTCTCGCACGCGCACGTGCAGATGGCCCGTGAGCTGGGGATGAACCCCCGGAACCTGGGCGGGCTCGCCAACCATGACCAGGAACGCTGGAAAGCGCCGCTTCCGGTCTTCATCGAACAGCTCTATGAGAAACGCTTCGGACGACCTCGACCCGAGCGCGTGCTATCCATCGAGGACCGAGCGCAGGAGATCGCCGAGGCCGCGAAGCGAAAACGTCGCCGTGCGCCGGCGTTACCCGTTTCGGATTCGCCAGAGATCGAGCCGATCTAGCACCGACCAAAGCCCGGGCCGATATACACAATGATGTATAGTCATCTCGGACTTCCGGAGACGGACAGATGCGACGCACCAACATTTATCTGGACGACGACCAACTTCGCGCCCTCAAGCACCTGGCGGTCGAGGAGCAGCAAAGCTTGGCCGTTCTCGTTCGTCGGGCTGTGGACGAGTTTCTCGCGCAGCGTTTCAAGGACCGGGCTGACTGTGGGCGAGCGGTTCGACGCGCTCGTACAGCGAATCCAGAACCGCATCCCCCCCAAGACGTGACGCCCGAGCAGATCGAGGCAGACATCCGCACAGCGCGAGAGGAAGTGCGCCAGGCGCATCGCGCCGCCCGTGCGACCAGCGGTGCGCGCGGTCGTTGATACCAATGCCTGGATCTGGTCAAGGTTCTCCTCGCGGAGGGAATCCAGGTTCTGAGTGTGAGCCAGCTCCTGGAAACGCTCGGCGAGGAGACGAGGGCCCGGGAGGCCGGCCCTTGATCGTATCCCTGCCGATGCTACCCGACGGTTTAAGCAGCCCGGAGCCCAACTCGGGCCTCGGTAAGCCCGCTGGCCCGCAAGGCTTCGCCAAGCGCCGTGACGGGCATAGCCCAATTCCTCATAATCCTTCGCGGCCTGCGGCCACTCAAGATGACAAAGAAGCTGCGTGACTTTCCAGCCCCCACGATTCGGCTCTACCTGCTCGCATTGTCGATCACGGCGGCGCTGGCGCTCGGCATGCTCGCGCCCGCGTTCGTCGGCATGGCCATCGCCGGCGCGCTAGCGCTCCTCGCGGCCTGTTTCGCCGACTACTCGGCCGCGCTCCGACCCACCGACTTCGCCCTCGAGCGCAGGCATCATCCGCGCCTCTATCTCGCGGCTGATAACCCGATCGATCTCGGGGTCGCGAACCGCGGGCGGCGCGCCCTCGAATTGCGCTTGCGCGACACCCCGCCGTCCGCGTTCCGCTCGAGCACGCTCTTCATGGACGGCACCGTTGCACCGGCGGAAACGCAGACCTTCCGCTACACGACGCGACCCACGGCGCGCGGCATCTATCGGTTCGGCACGATCACGGCCCGCTGGGCAACGCCACTCGGTCTGCTGTGGCGGCAGCGCACACTGGACGCCGACGAGGAGGTCTCGGTCTATCCGAACCTCCTCGAGGTCGAGAAATACGACCTGCTGGCGCGCCGGGGCCTGCTGCGCGAGATGGGCCTGCGCACGACCCGCTACATCGACCGCGGAACCGAATTCGAGAGCCTGCGGGAGTATCAGCCGGACGACGACTTCCGACGGATCAACTGGAAGGCAACAGCCCGCCGGCATCGCCCCATAACCGCGCTGCACGAGACGGAGCGGAGCCAGCGCCTGCTCGTGATGCTCGATCTCGGCCGCATGATGCTGACGCGGATCGGCGACCTCACCCGCCTCGACCTCGCGGTGAACGCGTCGCTGTTGCTCTGCTACGTTGCCCTCAGGCGGGGCGACCGCGTCGGGCTGCTGAGCTTCGCCGACGGCATCCACAGCTACAGCCCGCCACGGAGTGGTCGAAGCCATTTCTACCGGATCGTTGAGCAGCTCTATGCCGTTCGCGCGCAGCCGGTCGAGTCAGATTACGTCGAAGCCTTCGGCCGGTTGCGCAGCGACCTCCGTGGCCGGTCGCTCGTCGTGCTCTTCACCGACATCGGTGAGCCGGACGTCGCGCGGACGATCGCCCTCAACCTGGCATTGCTCGCGCGCCATCATCTGCCGCTCGCGGTGACGCTCAGCGATCCGGTCGTCCAGGAGCGTGCCGAGATCGTTCCGGACACCGGTCGGGATCTGTACGAGAAGGTCGTCGCCGCGCGCCTCATCGAGGAGCGGAGCGCCGTGCTCGAGCAGCTCCATCGGACGGGCGTGCTGACCGTTGATGCGCCAGCGGATCGCCTTGCCCCGTCAACGATCAACCGCTACCTGGAGCTGAAGGAGCGGTCGCTCCTGTGAACCGGCGGCTTCCCCGACCTACCAGCAACAGGTAGCCGTACATGACAACCGCCGTGAGAAGCCCGATTGCCAGCTTGAATTGCCACGCGAAGTCCGCCGGCGAGACGAATCCCTCGATCAGGCCCGCGACGACGAGGAAGGGCAGCAATCCAAGAAGCAGGCGGACCGAGCGACCGCCGGCCTCGACGAGCGCCTCGCCGCGCGGCCTGAGTCCGGGCCAGACGATTGCCCGTGCGAGCACGAAACCGCAGGCGCCGGCAACGACGATTACGCTCAGCTCGAGAAAGCCATGGGGAGCCACGAACCAGATGAGCCGGGGGACCAGTCCGTAGGCCACGAAGGCGCCTATGAGCGCACCGATGGAAAGTCCATTCAGGACAAGCACGTATACGGTCCCGAACCCGGCCAGCATGCCGCCGGCGAGCGCGAAGAACGACACCTGGAGGTTGTTGGTCATAATGAGCGACGCCGCGAGCGAGCGCCGCGGAAGCTCGATGTCGAACCATTCGGCGCCGGCTCTGATCTCGGAAATGATGGGTGCGGGCAGGATCAGGCTGGCGGCGTCAGAGGAGATGGCTACGGCGACCAGAGCCGCGATGAGCGGACCAAAGAAGAGCGCCGCGGCGGCGACCAGATAGGGCCAGGCTGAGCGGTACTCGACGGGCAACGTCCGAGTGAAAAAGAGACGGATCTGGCTGACCGGCGTGGCCGAGCCCCGGTAGATGACAGCGTGGCCCCGGGCGACGAGCTGATTGACGAACAGCGTGGCGCGGTCGTCGGGGAAGTCGCGGCGGGCCCTCGCCAGGTCGGACGTGGCCCGGCGGTAGAGGCGGGCGAGCTCGTCGAGCTCGTCGACGGACAGGCCGCCGCGCGGAGACCCGGCCCGACCGAGGAGCGCGCTCAGCCGCTCCCACCGTGGGCGCCTGGTGGCAACGAAGCGCTCAATCATCTGGGTAACTGATGCAAGAAGACTACACGCTTCTGACGCCGGAGAACGTCGAGCTGCGCTACCCCGTCGCCGGCGTTGGCTCGCGCGTCGTCGCGGCGACGATCGACTATACGATCCTGGTCATCGGCCAGACGCTGGTTCTCTTCGGACTGGCTTTGATTGGTGGGCTGATCTCCCGACTATTCGGAATCTCGGGAGATCAGCCGGGTCTATCGGTCGCCCTGAGTCTCGGCGCGGTCGGGCTGGCTATCATTCTCATCTTCTTCGGCTGGTGGGGCTACTTCGTCCTGTTCGAGCTGCTGTGGAATGGTCAGAGCCCCGGCAAGAGGCTCCTCGGCATCCGGGTTGTGCGGGTCGACGGCCAGGCGCTAGACGCCGGAACCTCGATCGTGCGCAATCTCTTGCGCGCGGTAGACGTCTTTCTGTTCATCGGCGTGCTCGTCATGCTGCTCGACAGCTCCAGTCGCCGCCTCGGTGACCTGGCCGCCGGCTCACTAGTCATTCGGGAGGCCCCAGGCCTTTCACCCGACGAGCTGTCCGCGGTGGGGATCCCGGACGTTCCGTCCGCGCGGGTCGAGGCCTTTTCGAATCCGGGCCGCCTGACGATGCAGCACTACATCCTGGTTCGCGACTACTTCGCACGTCGCGCGCGAATGCCGGATGACCGAGC
>Ga0184637_10001537_pt1 | contig 15523 bp, 16 predicted proteins | sample PLM3_127_b2_FD_133143 | JGI IMG/M metagenome (GOLD analysis project Ga0184637, IMG submission 133143) | Groundwater sediment microbial communities from an aquifer in East River, Colorado, USA - PLM3_127_b2 | ecosystem: Environmental > Terrestrial > Soil > Riparian zone | place: USA: East River...
ACGGCGAGGTCGAGGCAGCACCGTTCGATGGCTCGCAGGTCGCGCCAGGCCACCGCCCCCACCTTCTTCATGGCGAGCGCCGTCCACGTGTCGGTGAGGTCCTGGACTGTGGCGCCGTAGTAGACCCACTCGGCAGCCTCGGGCGGCAGGACCCGCTGCACGCCGTGGATCAGGCCCAGCGTGGAGTGGCCGGTCCGCCGGGTCTCCTCGGCCAAGAAGTCGAGGTCGAGGCGGTCCACGCTCGCGCCTTCGGCGATGGCTTCCGCGGCCTCGGCCGGCACCATGCCGAGGTCGGCCTGGGCCCGGGCCAGCTCGGTCAGGATGTCGAGCCAGGCCTGGATGCGAGGTCGCTCGTCGAACACGGTTCGGAGCTCGTCGGTGCCCCACAGGTGCCCGTACAGGGCCCAGTCGGTTACGCGGGAGCCCACGCCGGTTCCGCGACCGCGAGGAGGAGGCCCAGCCCCTCCCGCACCTCCGCCAGCCTGGCCCCCCACGGCCCCACGACGGCGCGGCCGTCGTGCTCGATCCGGCCCTCGAGCAGGCAGCACTTCGTCAGGGTGAACTCGTCGGCGGGGCCGGCGAGCTCCCTGGGGCAGAGCTCCACCGAGGGCGGCTCGTCGCCGTAGACGTGGTGGTGGATCTGCCGGGAGCGCTCGCACCCCACCAGCACCCAGTCGGCCCTCGGCGGCCGCTCGTCGAGGTAGGCCACCTCGGCCCCCGGCGGCGCCGCGCCGGAGCCCCGGCACGGGAAGAGGTATCGGGTGGACGGCCGCGAGCCGGCCCGCTCCACGATGTCGACGATCTCCGGTCGAAGGTCGACGGGTGGCAGGTCCTCGGCCACCTCCAGCACCCGTTGGACCTGATCGAGCAGCTTCGGCGGCTCCGGCGGCACGACCTCCACCACCCGAACCGGTACCGGCGCCGGGTCCAGGATGAAGTTCACGTGCTCGTAGCGGCCGGCGACGACGACGCACCGGGCTCCCGGCGCGCGATCCAGCGCTGTGCGGCAGAGCTGCGTGGGGACCCCGGTGTCGACGTCCGGCGCGACCACGTACGCCGTCTCGCCCGCTCCGGCGAGGACGTCCAGCGACACGATCGGGGAGAAGAGGTCTTCGTCGGAGGCCTTGTTCACTTGGAGCACGGCCGTCTCTTCGCCCCGGCGCGCCACCACGTACTCGGTCCGCCGGTACGCCTCGCGGCCGAGGAAGTGGACTCGCAGCGCTGCCTCGGTCAAAGGCACATCGATGCCCGTTACCGACACGCCGCGGTACCGGCGGGGCACGAGGTTGCTCATAGGAGCGTCACGCCTCCGCCTCCACCTCGGCCCGGCCGGCCCGCCGGGCGAGGGCCACGGTGTCGGCTCGGAGCCCGAGGCGAAGGGCCTCCAGCCCGATCACGTCGGATGTCGGTACGTTGCCGATGTTCACCTCGGGGCCGAACCGGTTGATCAACCACGCCTGCTGGTCCTTCAAAGGTGCTTCTAAGATGAGCCGGGGAAGGCCTACCGCGGCCGCAGCCGCCTCGGCCACGTCCTCGCGTACCGAGCCGTCCGGTCGATACAGCCCGACCGTCCCGCTCTCCCGCCCCTCGGTCAGGACCCAGGTTGCGCCAGCCGCGAGGTCGCCGGCCAGCTCCTCGGCCCACGCGCCGGCGTAGACGGGGACGCTCGGGTCCTTGGAGCCGACCTCGGAGAGCCCCGTGAACCGCCGGGCCGCCTCCCCGATCAGGCGTCGCTTCTCGGCGAGCGGCATGCCCACCGCCCCGTTCGACACCTCGACGCAGTCGAACCCGGCTTCGGCCGCCCAGGCCAGGCAGGACTCCGTTTGGTCCTGGACCCACGCCACCTCGAGGAGCGTGCCGCCTACGCAGGCCCGTACGCCGTGGGCGGCGAGGACGACGACCTTCTCCGACACGTCGGGGTCGAGGTACGCGGTGCCCCACCCGAGCTTCCACAGGTCGATGTGATCGCTCGCCCTGCGCAGCAGGGCTTCGACTTCGGGGAGGGATGCACCCTTGTCCAGGACGTGGGTGAGGCCCGCGAGCCGCGGCTTCGCGCTCCGCGGGGGAAGGTCGAGGAAGGCGGGTCCCTGGGGCATCATCGCCTATGGTAGATGGGCCTCCATCCTAGTGAAAGCCGGAGAGCGGCCGCCCGATCGGGACGGGGACCTACAGCCAGCCTGAGGGCCCGTGAAGCTCGGCCTCCACATCCCCCGCGGCGAGCCGCTACGCGAACGCGTACTCCTGCGCCACCGAGTCGCAGGGGTTGCCGCGGCCGAACTCGATCCGCATGTCGGTCACGTCGGCGACACACCAGAATGCGGTGGCCGTGTCGCCTCCCCACAGCTCGGGGTGCCGGCACAGGGCGTCGGGCGGGTTCTCGTGGTCGGACAGCATCGTCCGGAGCCCTTCCGCCGTGACCGTGCCGGCTGCCGCCGCCTGAAGGAGCTCCGCCGCCCGCCGGTACCTAACGGCCGAATGCCCGGCGTATTCGGGATCTCCCTCGTAGCCGAGCATGCGGTCGCAGACGTAGTGGTTGGTGTGGACGAGGTGGCCTCGCTCGTCGGGTCCGGTCATCTCGGCGGCCATGGCCGAGCCCTCCACGTTCGCGACCTCGCCCTGGCGGGAGACCAGCACGTTGTTGTAGGACGACGCGCGATCGTGGCGGAGGGCCTCGCCCACCATCATGTCCAGGGTCGGGCTCCGGAGCATGGACCGGACCTGGATCGCGCGGGGGACCCCGATCCGCTCGTCGTTCGGTGAGAGCTCGTTGCCGGTGAGCGAGAGGCCTGCGGAGTTCCATCCCACGCTGATCCAGATGCCGTTGCCGATGGTGAGCACGACGGGGTCGCCGGTTACCTGCCACTCGATCGCCACGAGCTGCTCCTGGTACTTGCGGTGCATGTCGTTGTTGTGGGCGACCAGGACGCGGTCGCCGGCGGTGGCGGGCGGCACGGCCACCAGGTCGCTGCACCGGCCCTTGAGGGCGTGGGTGCGCGGCTCGTACCAGATCTCCTCGGTGGTGCAGGCGAACAGGGCCAGGGGGTCGACCCCGGCAGCTTCCGCCGCCCCCTCGACCTCGTCCAGGTACCAGGGGTGGGCCCCGGCCGTGACCTGCCGGTACCGGTCGGCCAGCGCCAGCTGGTCCGCGCGGGTCCGCCCCGGGGGGATCTCGGCGTCGAACTCCACCGCCTCCCGCAGGACGTCGGCGCAGGCGGCGCCGATCTGCCCCCCCACCTCCCGGTGGGTGCCGGCCACGTGGACCATGTGGATGGCCGGAGGCGTGATCATGGCGCCGATGCTAGCGCGGCCATCAGGCCGGAGCCGGCGGCGGTGGCGGAGGCATCGTCCCCGGCGCGACGGCCGGCGCCGCGACGCTCACCGCGCTCTCCCTCCGGCGAGCCGCGACCGCCAGGATGCCCAGCCCGTACACCACGGCCACGAACCACACCAAGCCGGCGAGGAACGGGATGAGCGAGGCCACCCTCACGATGGCCCAGCCGGCCAGGAATGCCAGGTACCGGGTCCTCGGCGGCTTGATCAGGGCCCGCCCCAGCGCGAAGCACGAGGCCGTGTAGCCGAGCGCGTAGAGCGGGGCGAGGGCAAGAAACATCCCAAGTCCGAACGGGATGCCGACGATCGTCACCAGGGCGATCACGGCCACGATGGGGATGCCGAAGAAGAGTCCGAGCCCCCACCCGATCGATGGCCCGATCCGCTGCACGGCCGCCGCGGCGACCGCGTCGGCCGCCCGGGGGGCGAACAGGAGCAGCAACACGCCGAGCACCAGGATCGAGACCGAGACGGCCACCCACACGGCGAACCGGCTGATCCAGGTGATGCGGCCGAGGATCACGTCGGTATTCACCCGCCGGCGGTCGCCCTCGATCGTGGCCCCCGAGGCAATGTTCGGCGCCGACTGGCTCACCAGGTCCCCTCCGATCCTGGCCCCGGAGGCCACGGTCACGTCACCGCTGAACGAGGTCACGTCACCGGTGACCGTGCCCGAGATCGACACCTCCCCGTTGAAGGAGGTGACGGAGCCTCGCACGGTCCCGTCGATGGTGGCCGGCCCGTTGAAGATCACCACGTCGCCGACGGTCTGGCCCGCGGAGACCACCGCATGGCCGGTCAACACGATCTGGGGTTCGTTCTTGCCGGCGTCGGCGGCCCAGGCCGGCGCGGCCAGCACCAGCAGGAACAACGCCGCGAGCGGGACGGTGAAGCACAGCGTCACCAGACGACGAGTTGCGGACATCTCGTCCACCCCCTCTTCGTGACCAGGCGACCCTTGTACCACACCCGTTTCCCCGAAACGAATCGCCGGACGACGCACCGCCACCCCGGGACTTGTCACACCCTCCCCCTACGGTTGGCCCATGAAGGAGGAACGCATGCGAGCAGACCGAGGGCCGCCGTGACTTCGCTCGGCTTCGCGATCGTGGGGGTGGCGGCCGGGCTCGCCGTGGGCGCATTCCTGATGGCGTCTCGCCGAGTCGGGAGCCATGGGTCCGAGGAGCCGGTGGGAGCCACGCGCCTGGAGGCCCGGCTGGAGGTGCAGTCCGCCGACCTCCGGCGGCTGGCCGACGCGGTCGGGGTTCGGGACGCCCTGGCCGAGCGGCTTCACGAGGAGGTGGCGGGGGCGCGGCGGGCCCTGCACGAGCTCTCGATCAGGGAACAGGAGCGCCGTGAACGAGACGGCGAGGCGTGGGGCGTCGTGCGGCGCCTGTCGACGGTCCTGGCCGGCGGCGCCGCTCAAGGCCGGGCGGGGGAGAACGTCCTCCGCCAGCACCTCGCCCAGCTCCCACCGGGGATCCTGGTCACCGACTTCAAGGTGAACGGCAAGGTGGTCGAGTTCGGCCTGTTGCTCCCCGACGGCCGGCGACTGCCGGTCGACTCCAAGTGGTCCGCGCTGGCGGAGCTCGAGGCCCTGGAGGCGGCAGAGGATCCGGGTGAGCTCGACGCCCGGGCCCGCGACGTCGAGCGGGTGGTGGCCCTCCGGGCCCGGGAGGTGGCGCAGTACCTGGACCCGGCACTGACGGCGCCGGTGGCGGTCGCCGCCGTTCCCGATGCGGCCTACCAGGTCCTGAAGCGGGCACATGCGGACGCGTTCTCCAGGGGCGTCGTCATCGTCCCGTACTCGACGGCGCTCCCCGTGCTCCTGTTCCTGTACAGCCTGGTGGCCCGGTTCGGCGACGCCGGTGACGTTCAGGCCGCGCTGGCGGAGGTGGGCTCGCTCCTTGACGCGATGGAGGGGATCCTCGAGAACAAGATGGCCCGGGCCGCGACCATGATCGCGAACGGGGCCGACGAGTTCCGCTCGCAACTCGGCAAGGCCAGGGGATCGGTGTCGAGGGCGCGGGCCAGCGGCGGCGAGGCGCCGCCGCCGGCCGTGCCGGGCGTCACGGACGGCGTGCTGCACGCGCTGCCGTGATCCGGCACCGCGGCCCGTCCTCGCCGTAGGCTCCTTCGCATGGAGTTTCGCGAGGCCCTCGACGCGCTGGGGTTCCGTCCCGCGACCGGAGGCGAGCCGAGCGGCGCTCGCGTGTTCGTGGCCCAGCCGAACCGCTACATGACCTACACGGTGCAAGCCTCCGAGGACGGGACCGCCCTGTTCACGTGGGAGTTCGCGGTGGGGGAGTACCTGGCAACCAAGGGGATCCAGTTCGGCTCCGACGAGACCTTGAACCAGTTCATGTTCCCCCGGCAGGACGAACGAGGCCCGCAGGACGGCGCCTGGCTGGCCGGGGCCATCGAGCGCGCGGAGCAGGGGCTCAGCGGCCTTCGGTTCGACCGCCCCGAGGAGTGACGGCGGAAATCCGTTGACATGTTCATGCATCCTGTGCATGAATATGCAGCATGGTGGATGAGAGCGCCAGGGTGCGCGTGGCCGTCCTCGGCGCCTCCGGCTACGCCGGGGGCGAGCTGGTCCGCCTGCTCCTGGCTCATCCACGGGTGGAGCTCGGCCATCTCGCGGCGAACGAGTCGGCCGGCCGCACCGTGGGGGAGGTCCATCCTCACCTCGCCCCCTCTCCCGTCGGTGGATGGGTGCTGGCTCCGCTCGATGCGGCTGCGGCGGCCGAACGGGCGTCGTTCGCGTTCCTGTCGCTCCCGCACGGGGCCAGCGCGACCCTCGCCCCCGCCCTTCTCGACGCCGGCCTCCGGGTGGTGGACCTGGCCGGCGACTTCCGGCTGCCGGCGGGCGCGTATCCGGAGTGGTACGGCTTCGAGCATCCCTCTCCGGCCTGGCTGGAGAAGGCGGTCTACGGACTGCCCGAGCTCTTCGCCGGCGACATCGCCGGGGCATCGCTCGTGGCCAACCCGGGCTGCTATCCGACGCCGGTCGCCCTCGGCCTCGCCCCCCTCCTGTCGGCCGGGTTGATCGGGCCCGGGCCGATCGTGGTGGACGGCAAGACCGGGCTGTCCGGCGCGGGCAGGGCGCTCGCCGAGGCCACCTCGTACGCGGCGACCGAGGACAGCGTGCGCCCCTACCGCTTCCCCAAGCATCAGCACACGCCCGAGATGGAACGGGCCCTCGAGCTGGCCTCCGGCATCCCTGCCACCGTGTCGTTCGTCCCGCACCTCGTCCCCTCCGTCCGCGGCGTGCTGGTGACGTGCTACGCGCCGCTCGGCGCCGGCGCTACGACCGATTCACTCACCGGATGCCTCGCGGCCGCCTACGCGGACGCGCCGTTCGTGCGGGTCCTTCCTTCGGGCGACATGGCGGACACGAAGCGGATCCGGGGGTCGAACCTGGTCGAGCTCCAAGCCGTGGCGGATCCGCGAACCGGGACCGCGATCGTCGTCGGCGCGCTCGACAACCTGGTGAAGGGGGCCGCCGGCCAGGCCGTGCAGAACATGAACCTGATGGCCGGGTTCGAGCAGACCGCCGGGCTCCAGGCGATGGCGGTGTACCCGTGAGCGTGACGTTCGCACGGGGGTTCCGCGCAGCCGGCGTGACGGCCGGCATGAAGCCCTCCGGCCGGCCGGACCTCGGCCTGCTGGTCGCCGACGAGGGCCGCTCGGCCGCCGGGCTGTTCACCACCAACGCGTTCGCCGCGGCGCCGGTCCGCCTATCGCGGCAACGGCTGTCGAGGGGCGGAGCCCAGGCGGTACTCGTCAACAGCGGCCAGGCCAACGCCGGAACCGGCCTGTCGGGGGACAACGACGCCGAGCGTTCGACGGCCGCGGCCGCCGAGCTGCTCGGCATCGGGCCCGAGGCGGTGCTGGCCTGCTCGACCGGCGTCATCGGCGAGCCGCTCCAAATGGACCAGCTGCTCGCGGCGCTCCCCGGGTTGGCCGGCTCGCTCTCGCCGGAGGGCGGCGAGAGCTTCGCCCAGGCCATCATGACCACCGATACCAGGCCCAAGCAGGCTCAAGCCGAGCGCGGCCCATACCGAGTGGGCGGCTGCGCGAAGGGCGTGGGCATGATCGCGCCCGACCTCCACCTGGCCACGATGCTCGCGTTCGTCACGACCGACGCCCCCGTCCCCGCAGCCGACCTTCGAAAGCTCGCGGCCGACGTCCTGGAGCCGAAGTTCGAGTCGCTCACGGTCGACGGATGCACCAGCACGAACGACACCGTTCTCGTCTTCGCGAGCGGCGCCGCGGGCGGCGACCTGGTCGTGCCGGGGACGCCCCCCTGGGACGACGTGTCGGCGGCGCTCGACGAGGTCGGCACCTCGCTCCTGCTCCAGCTGGCCGACGACGCCGAGGGGGCCGGCCACGTGATCCTGGTAGAGGTGTCCGGAGCCGAGACCGCGGTGGAGGCCCGCACGGTGGCCAAGGCGGTGGCCGACTCGTTGCTCGTGAAGACGGCCGTGTTCGGGGGCGATCCCAACCCCGGACGGATCCTGCAAGCCGTGGGGTCCTCCGGGGCCTCGTTCCTCCCACAGCTGGTGAACGCGTTCATCGGCGACGTCCAGGTGATCGCGGGCGGGGAGATCCCGGCGGCGTACCGGGAGGCCGGCGTGGAGGAGGCCCGGGCGGCCGTGAGGGAGCGGGAGGTCCTGATCGGGATCTCGGTGGGGAACGGTCCCGGCGAGAGCCGCGCCCTCGGCGTCGACCTGTCGTACGACTATGTGAAGATCAACGCGGAGTACTCGACGTGAGCGTCAACCTGCCGCCGCAGATTCGGGAGCGCACGGTGGCCAAGGCCCGGACGCTCCTCGAGGCCCTCCCGTTCATGCAGGAGCACTGGGGCAAGACGATCGTCGTCAAGTACGGCGGCGCGGCGATGGAGCGCGCCCCGCTGTCGAGATCGTTCGGGAACGACCTGGCGCTGCTCCAGCACGTCGGCATCCATCCCCTGATCGTCCACGGCGGCGGACCACAGGTGACCGAGGTCTCGACCCGTCTCGGCCTTTCCACGACGTTCGTGGGCGGGCTCCGGGTCACCGACGAACCGACGCTCGACGTGGCCAAGATGGTCCTGGCCGGGAAGCTGAACACGGAGGTCGTCGGGACCCTCCTTACCTGCGGCGTCCAGGCAGTGGGCCTCTCCGGCGTGGACGGGGGCCTGGTGGTGGCCCGCCGGCACGAAGGACCCGACCTCGGGTTCGTCGGCGACGTCGTCCGGGTGAACGGCGAGGTCGTCCGGGCGCTCATGGAGAAGCGGTTCGTCCCGGTGATCGCATCGATCGCGATCGGGGACGACGGCCAGGCGTACAACGTGAACGCCGACGTCGTCGCGGCCGAGCTCGCGGTGGGCCTGTCGGCGGAGAAGCTCGTGTACATGAACGACGTGCCCGGGCTGATCGGGCCGGACGGCGACCTGCTCTCGGAGCTCGGCGTGCAGGACGTCCTCGACCTGCTGGCCCATCCGGACGCCGTTGAGGGCGGGATGATCCCGAAGCTCGAGAGCGCAGTGCGAGCGTTGAAGGCCGGCGTGCCGCGGGTGCACTTCCTGGACGGCCGGGTGGAGCACGCGCTGGTCCTGGAGCTGTTCACGCCGGAGGGGATCGGCACGATGATCGCGGTCGACGTCCCGGGCGAGGAGGGGACGTCGTGAACCGCAACGGCGGGGCCACCAAAGCCCGGCGGCAACAGGCCATCCTGTCACTTGTCGGGCGGGAACGACTGGGGTCGCAGGAGGAGATCCGGGCCCGCCTGCGGCGTTTGGGCCTGCCGGCCACCCAGTCGACGATCTCCCGCGACGTCGAGGAGCTCGGGCTGGCCCGGGTGCACGATCCGGAGGGCGTGCGCTACGTCGTTCCGGGCCGCGGCATGGTGAGCGCACCGGCGAACCTGCTCCGGCACGCCCTCCAGGAGTTCGCCCTCTCGTTCGTCGCGGCGAACCGGCTGCTGCTCGTGCGGACCTCGCCCGGCGCGGCGAGCGCTCTGGCCGAGGCCATCGACACCGCTCCTCTGGCCGGAGTGGCCGGGACGGTGGCCGGCGACAACACGATCCTCGTCGTCCCCGCGGACGGCGTCTCGGCCCGCTCGGTGGAACGGGCGTTGCGCAAGGCCATGGAGGCGAGATGAGGAACGTCGTGAAGAGGATGGAGGACACATGAAGCGAGCGGTGCTTGCGTACTCCGGGGGACTCGACACGTCGGTCTCCGTCCGGTGGCTGGCCGAACAGGGCTATGAGGTGTTCGCGGTCGCGGTGGACGTGGGACAACAGGAGGACTTCGAGGCCATCCGAGAGCGAGGGCTGCTCGCCGGGGCCGCGGACGTGCGGATCGTGGATGGAGTCGACTCCTTCGCCGGGGAGTTCCTGGCCCGGGCCATCAAGGCCAACGCTCTGTACGAGGGGAAGTACCCGCTCGTGTCGTCCCTCGCCCGGCCGCTCATCGCCCACGAGGTGGTGAAGGAAGCCCGCGAGGTCGGCGCCGGGGTGGTGGCCCACGGCTGCACCGGCAAGGGGAACGACCAGGTCAGGTTCGAGGTCTCGTTCGGGGTGCTCGCGCCGGACCTGAAGGTGCTCGCGCCGATCCGCGACGCCGGCATCCCCCGGGACAAGGCCCTCGGGCTTGCAGCAGAGTGGGGCATCCCCATCGCCGACGTCGCGACGGCGTACTCGATCGACGAGAACCTGTGGGGGCGAACCGCCGAGTGCGGCCCGCTGGAGGACCCGTGGGTGGCGCCGCCCGAGGACGCGTTCGCCCGAACGGCGGGCATCTCGGACCGGCCGTCGGCGCCGGCAGAGATCGCCGTGGGGTTCGAGCGAGGGGTGCCCGTGATGCTCGACGGCGACCTCACGGCGCTCCCGGACCTGATCCGTGCCGTGGACGGGCTCGGCGGCCGGTACGGCTTCGGGCGGGTGGACATGATCGAGAACCGCCGAGTCGGGATCAAGTCGCGCGAGCTCTACGAGGTGCCCGCGGCGCTCGCGCTCATCGGGGCCCACTGCGCTCTCGAGGACCTGACGCTCGAACGCGAGGTGGCCCACGCGAAGCCGGCGATCGAGCAGCGGTGGGCCGAGCTCGTCTACGACGGGCTGTGGTTCTCGCCCCTTCGCGCGGCGCTGGACGCATTCGTCGATTCGACGCAGGAACACGTGACCGGCGAGGTCCGCCTGCAGTTCTCGCCGGGCGCGTGCGCGGTGGTCGGGCGGCGCTCGGAGGCCTCGCTCTACGACGTCGGACTGGCGACGTACGGACCGGAGGACGCCTTCGACCACCGCCACGCCGAGGGCTTCAGCAGGTTGTGGGGCATGCCGCTCAAGGTGTGGTCCGCTCGGCAGGGTCGCAGATGACCGAGCCTGATCCACCTGGCAAGGGAGCCGACGAGGCGCTGTGGGGTGGCCGGTTCGACGGGGCGCCGGCTCAGGAGGCGGTCGCCCTCTCGCGGAGCCTGTCCCTCGACGTTCGTCTGGCGCCGCAGGACGTCGAATCCTCCGTGGCGCACGTGCGCGCGCTCGAGGACGCCGGGCTGCTGGACGCCGACGAGGCGGCGGCCCTGGAGAAGACGTTGCGGGAAGTGGGAGAGGAGATCGCAGCGGGCCGCTTCGCGTTCCACCCCGCCGACGAGGACGTGCATTCGGCCATCGAACGGGCCGTCACGGAGCGCCTCGGTGACGTCGGCGCCAAGCTGCACGCCGGCCGGAGCCGGAACGACCTGGTCGTCACGGACCTTCGGCTGTGGCTGCTCGCGGCGGCCCGACGGATCGACGGCGGGATCGAGCGCCTGACGCGGGCGCTCATCGCGAGTGGGCGCGAACATGCTGACGCGGTGATGCCGGGGACCACCCACGGCCGGGCGGCGCAGACCGTGACCCTCGGCCACCACCTGCTTGCGCACGCGTGGGCCCTTCTGCGCGACCTCGACCGGCTCGACCAGTGGGCAGCCAGGGCCTCTGTGTCCGCGCTGGGGGCTGGCGCCCTCGCCACCTCGACGCTGGACCTGGACCCGGAAGCGACCGCGGGCCGCCTGGGCCTAGACCGGGCCTTCCCCAACTCGATCGACGCCGTGTCGGACCGGGACTTCGTCCAGGAGTTCGTGGCCGATGCGACCATCCTCGGCACGCACCTATCGCGGCTGGCCGCCGATGTCCTCCGGTGGACCGACGAGTCGCTCGGGTGGGTGTCGATGGACGAGGCCTACGCCACGGGGTCGAGCATGATGCCGCAGAAGCGGAACCCCGACGTGGCCGAGCTGGCACGGGCCAAGGCGGGACGGCTGGCCGGCCACTTCGTGGCGCTGACGTCGGTGCTCTCCGGCCTGCCGCTGGGTTACCACCGGGATCTCCAGGAGGACAAGGGGCCGGCCTTCGACGCGGCGGACACCCTGGAGGCCACCCTCGGTGCGTTGGCCGGGTGCGTGGAGACGCTCCGGTTCGACGTCGCGGCCATGCGGCGAGCCGCCGAGGTCGAGGCCCTGTACGCCACCGACCTGGCCGAGGAGCTGGTCCGGGCCGGCGTCCCGTTCCGCCGGGCCCATCGGCAGGTGGGCGAGCTGCTGAAACGGCTCGATGCCGAGGGCCGCTCGCTCCGCGGGCTGGGGGACGAGGAGTGGCGGGACCTCGGGCTTCCCGAGGGCGAGGCGATCCTGGATCCAGACCGTTCGGTGCGCGCCCGGTCCATGCCGGGCGGACCATCGCCGGCGAGCGTGCTGGATCAGGTCCAGGCCATCGAGGCGACGCTCGCGTCCCGGTCCACCGGTGTGCGGAAGTCGTAGAAGTCTCGTTGGGACGAAGCCTTGGTCCACGTTCGGCCGTACACCTCCCAGGTACCATCCATCGGAATACAGGAGGCATGCGTGATGAGGCTCCACCATGGAACGCCACGCCTGCGAGTGGCTGTTATCGTCCTGGCAGCCCTGCTCCTGGCCGCGTGCGGCCGCAGCAGCACTACGTCGTCCGGCGGTGGCTCACCCTCGACGTCGGGGACTGCGCTCGCCATCCAGACGGACTCGGTCTCCGGGATCGGGGTGGTCCTCGCCAATGGCGATGGCCTGACGCTGTACCACAACACCAAGGAGACCGGGGGCAAGATCGTGTGCACCGGCTCGTGCGCATCGTTCTGGCCGCCGGTGCTCGTGACGGGCTCGCTTCCCCAGGACACGGGCATGATCAAGGGAACGTTCGGGACGATCATGCGTCCCGATGGTTCAACGCAGCTCACCATCAACGACATGCCCCTGTACACGTTCGCGAGCGACAAGGCATCCGGGGAGGCCACCGGCCAGGGGATCCAGGGGGTGTGGTTCGCCGTGGCGGCGTCCGGCACCAGCACTAGCAACGGCTCCGCGGGCGGAGGCGGGGGCGGATACGGGGGCTACGGCTCCTAGGCGGTACCCGTCGGCAGGGATCACGGCATCGCCAGGAGCTTGACGGATACGCTCGGCTGGCGTGTCCTTCAGTAGCTGATGAGGGAAACGAGAGGCACGGATCGCGCGCTGCCGCCGGGCCCGAGGATCTCGGGTCTGGCGGCGCTGCGGGCGTTCCGACGCGATCCCATCGGGCTCCTGTCCCAGGCCGCGACGTTCGGGGACGTCGCGTACCTCAGGCTCCCTCGGTTCCCGGCGTACTTGCTGAACCATCCCGACTTGGTTCACGACGTGCTGGTGACGGGGAGCCAGGGGTTCATGAAGGGGCCGACGATGCAGGCGGCCAAGCTGGTCCTGGGCGAGAGCCTGCTGACGAGCGAAGGTGAGTACCACCGTCGCCAGCGACGGTTGATCCAGCCCATCTTCCATCACGACCGGATCGCCGGCTACGGCGCGGCGATGGTCGAGCACGCGGCGCGACGGTGCGATCGGTGGCACGCAGGCCAGACCATCGATGTCCATCGCGAGATGGCCGAGCTCACGCTCTCCGTGGTGGGAGCGACGCTCTTCGGCACCGATGTGGAGACCGCGGAAGCACGTTCGGTGGGTGAGGCGCTGACCCTCCAGCTGTCGATGTTCGGCAGGGTTTTCTCGCCCCTGTTCCAACTCTCGATGCGGCTGCCGCTACCCTCGAACCGGCGCTTCGAGCGGTCCAAGGCCGCGCTCGACGCCGTGATCGATCGGATGATCGCCGAGCGCCGTTCGAGCGGCGCGGCGGGCGAGGACGTGATGTCCCTCCTGATCCGGGCGCAGGAAGACGGTGCAGGGATGATCGATGCACAGGTTCGCGACGAGGCCATGACGCTTTTCCTGGCCGGCCACGAGACCACGTCGAACGCGCTGACCTGGACGTGGTACCTGCTCTCCCAGCATCCGCAGGTCGAAGCGAAGCTCCACGCCGAGCTGGACGAGGTGCTCGGGAGCCGCCCGCCCACCGTGACCGACGTTCCCCGCTTGCGGCTCACCGAGATGGTCCTCACGGAGTCGATGCGGATCCTCCCGCCGGCCTGGGCCATCGGCCGACGGGCGCTTGCGGACCACCACGCCGACGCGTACGTCATCCCGGCCGGGAGCGTCGTGATCGTCTCGCCCTATCTCGTGCACCACGACCCGCGGTGGTACGAGGACCCGGAGACGTTCGTCCCGGAACGATGGACGGACGAGGAACGGGCCAGGCGGCCGCGGTACGCGTACCTGCCGTTCGGCGCGGGTCCCAGGATGTGCGTCGGCGAGCACTTCGCCAGGATGGAGGGCGTCCTGATCCTGGCCACCATGGCGCAACGATGGCGCCTCCGGCTGGTCCCCGGCCACCCGGTCGAGCTCCAACCGGTCATCACCCTCCGCCCGAAGCACGGCATGGCCATGACGGCCGAACGGCGCGGATGACCTCAGCGCCGGAGCGCCCGCCTCACAGTCCGGATGGCGACGAACGCGAGGACCGCGATGGCCCCGCCCACCACGGCGGCGACCACCCCGATCCACCAGTTGTCGCCGGCGAAGTCGAACGGCCGGTCCGCCATCCGCTCGCCGAGGTGCACGCCCCACAGGACGGTTCGGACCGGGAGCAAGACGAGCGTGCCGGCCACCGACTCGACGAACCGCCGGTTCACCCCGAAGGGGACGCCCTGCCACAACACGGTGTAGCCGAGGAAGCCCCACAGGGCCCCGGTCGCGGCCGACGCGGCGAGCCCGGACACTCGCGGGTACTCGTCCCTCAGCCCCTCGCCCCGGTCCGGCCGCGCCCCGCCGCCATCGCCGTCGCCGCGCACCCCGCCAGTCTGCCTGTTGGCGACGGGGTCCAGTAGGCTCGTCGGAATGGGGTTCGCCAGCGCGCTCGTCCTGTTCGCCCATCCCGACGACGCCGAGTACATGTGCGGCGGGACCGTCGCCCACTGGGCTCGTAACGGGACCGAGGTCCACTACGTGGTCGTCACCGACGGCTCGGCCGGCTCGAACGAGCCGGGCATGACCAGGGAGCAGATCTCGAGGATCCGCAAGCCCGAACAGGAGGAGGCGGCCCGGGTCCTCGGCATCCGTACGGTCACCTTCCTGGACTTCCCCGACGGGATGCTCGAGGTCAACCTGGAGACCCGGATGGCCGTGGCCCGCGAGGTGCGCCGGATCCGGCCCGAGGTGCTCGTGGCCCCCGACCCCTCGAGGCTGTGGTTCGGCCGGCAGTACATCAACCACGCCGACCACCGGGCGGCGGGGGAGCTCGCGCTGTGCGCGGTGATGCCCGACGCCCCCTCCCGGCCCCAGTTCCCCGAGCTCCTGGAGGCGGGGTTCGAGCCCTACGAGGTCCCGAACCTTTGGTTGTCCACCGAGGAACCCGATACGTACGTGGACATCACCAAGACGATCGACCTGAAGGTGGAGGCCCTGACGAAGCACCGCTCGCAAGGCGTCGAGTACGACCTGCAGTGGGTCCGGGACCGGGCCAAGGAGCTCGGCGAGAAGGGCGGGATGGAGTACGCGGAGGGATTCCTGGCGTTCTCCTTGAAGGAAGAGGAAGAAGAAGAGGAAGGATGATGGAAGACCCGGTCGACCCGGAGGACGAGGCACCGGCGAGCCTGGCTCCCGACGAGGCCAACAACGTCCGCGCGGACCTCGACGACCTTCACGGGATGCGGGAGGTCTTCGGCCCGCAGGGGGTGAAGGGCGTGGTCATCGCCTGCCCGGACTGCGGGGAGAACCACTTCTACGAGTGGGACCTGCTTCGGGAGAATCTCGAGCACATGCTGAAGACCGGCGAGCC
>Ga0184637_10001538_pt1 | contig 15515 bp, 11 predicted proteins | sample PLM3_127_b2_FD_133143 | JGI IMG/M metagenome (GOLD analysis project Ga0184637, IMG submission 133143) | Groundwater sediment microbial communities from an aquifer in East River, Colorado, USA - PLM3_127_b2 | ecosystem: Environmental > Terrestrial > Soil > Riparian zone | place: USA: East River...
ATGCCGGGGGACAATGTGACGGTGACGGTAGCCCTCATTGCCCCGATTGCCATGGAAGAGGGCTTGCGCTTCGCCATCCGCGAAGGCGGCCGCACCGTGGGCGCCGGCGTGGTGGCGAAGATACTTGAGTAAGTGAAGAAGTGAAGAAGTGAAGAGGTGAAGAAGTCAAGAGATGAGCACTAGAGCTTTCACTTCTTCACGCGCGAAAGCGCCTTCACCTCTTCACCGAGGATACTAGGCCAGTAGCTCAATTGGCAGAGCGTCGGTCTCCAAAACCGAAGGTTGGGGGTTCGAGACCCTCCTGGCCTGCCAGGACTGGCAGGGGTTTGCTGGCGAACTAACGGAATATATGGCGGACAAAATCAAACTGGCGGCGGCGCTGCTATTAGTCGCCGCAGGCATAGCGGGCTATTACTATCTGGCGGACAGCGCGACCATCATCCGCATTGCTCCAATCTTGGCGGGGCTGGTGCTGGCCGCGGTGCTGGCGTGGTTTACCGCTCCGGGCAAGCAGTTTTACGGTTACAGCCAGGAAGCGGTTGAAGAAACCAAAAAAGTCGTGTGGCCAACACGCAAGGAGACATTTCAGATCACCGGCGTGGTGATGTTGTTCGTAGTGGTGATGGCGTTGTTTCTGTGGATGGTGGATGCGGGTTTGCTGTGGGTGGTGAAATTGCTGATGGGCCGGAGTGATTGATGGCTAAGCGCTGGTATGTAGTGCATGCCTATTCCGGCTTTGAAAAAAGCGTGCAGCGTGCGCTCGCAGATCGCATCGGGCGTTCCGGAATGAAGGACAAGTTCGGGCAAATTCTGGTGCCGGTGGAAGAAGTGGTGGAAATGAAAAGCGGGCAGAAAAACATCAGCGAGCGCAAATTCTTCCCAGGCTATGTACTGGTGGAAATGGAAATGACCGATGAAACCTGGCATCTGGTGAAAAGCACGCCCAAGGTAACCGGTTTTGTCGGCGGCAGCGCCAACAAGCCCACGCCGATCAGTGACAAGGAAGTGCAAAACATCATGCGGCAGATCCAAGAAGGCGTGGAAAAACCCAAGCCTAAGGTGCTGTTCGAAGTGGGCGAAGCAGTGCGGGTGAGGGAAGGGCCTTTTACCGATTTCCACGGCAACGTCGAAGGTGTGAATTACGACAAAAGCAAGCTGCGCGTTTCAGTTTCGATTTTCGGCCGTTCCACGCCGGTGGAACTGGATTTCGGGCAGGTGGAGAAGGCGTGAACGAGTGAACAAGTGAACGAGTGAATAAGTGGCACGGACGCGGTTTTTCCCGTTCACCTGTTCACCCGTTCACCAATTTTTGGGGAGGGACAGCGCGTCCCGTTCGGACCCGTTTTAAGGAGCAAGCAAGTGGCAAAGAAAATCATCGGCTTCATCAAGCTGCAAGTGCCCGCTGGGAAGGCGAACCCCAGTCCGCCGATTGGGCCGGCATTGGGCCAGCGCGGCTTGAACATCATGGAATTCTGCAAGGCGTTTAATGCCCAGACCCAAGGCATGGAAGCGGGCTTGCCGGTGCCGGTGGTGATTACCGCCTACGCAGACAAGAGTTTTACTTTCGTGATGAAGACGCCGCCTGCGTCGGTGCTCATCAGGAAAGCGGCAAATATAGAAAAAGGCAGCGCGAGGCCGCACACCGACAAAGTGGGCAAGATCACGCGCGCCCAGGCCGAGCAAATCGCCAAGCTGAAAATGCCGGATTTGACCGCGGCTGACCTCGACGCCGCAGTACGCACCATAGCCGGCAGCGCGCGCAGCATGGGCATTGAAGTCGAGGGCATGTGATATGACCTCCAAACGCTACAAGCTGATTAACGCCAAGGTTGACCGCAACAAGGTCTATGTGGTGCAGGAAGCGCTGAAAATGGTCAAGGAAAACGCTACCGCCAAATTCGACGAGGCGGTTGACGTGGCGATCAATCTCGGCGTGGACATCAAGAAATCCGATCAACAGGTACGCGGCTCGGTAGTGCTGCCTGCCGGTACCGGCAAAAAGGTGCGGGTCGCGGTGTTCGCGCAAGGCGACAAGGCCACGCAGGCGCAGGACGCCGGAGCCGATATCGTCGGTTTTGAAGATCTGGTAGAGAGCATTAAAGCCGGCAAAATTGATTTTGATGTGGCAATCGCCAGCCCCGACGCGATGCGCGTGGTCGGGCAGCTCGGACAGATACTCGGCCCGCGCGGTCTGATGCCGAACCCCAAAGTGGGAACGGTAAGCGCGGATGTGGCGGCGGCGGTGAAAAACGCCAAGGCCGGCCAAGTGCAGTACCGCACCGACAAGTCGGGCATGGTGCAGTGTACCATCGGGCGCGCTTCGTTCACTGTTGACGCATTGCGGCAAAACCTGATGGCGCTGGTGGGAGCGCTGAATAAAACCCGGCCCTCGGGAATTAAAGGCGTTTATCTGAAAAAGATTTCGATTTCCAGCACTATGGGCGTGGGAATCAAGATAGATCAATCGAGTTTGGTTTGATGATTTATGCGGACCGTGATCGCTCCGGCCCGCGAGCAGGGCTTTGGGCCGCCGGGGCAATCCGGCGGGTTATCAAAGACCGTTGGAGCAAAGGCGTGAGGTGTGAGGAGTTAGGGCTGAGGAGCAAGCCAGACCCTAAACCCGCACACCAAACACCCATGCTTAATTTGCGAGAAAGAGGCAGCGAGCTGTTGGGTTTTACACCTTACTCCTTACGCCTCACCCCTCACTCCCAACGCAGATGGCGCACCCGACAGCAGGATTTGGTTTTTCCTGATCATAAAGGTGTGAATCACGGCTGCGCATGAAACCCGCAACCGGATGAAGTCAAGGAGGGATAGACCTTGGGTCTGAATCTTGAACAGAAAAAGGCAGTAGTGGCCGAAGTCAGCGCGCAGCTTGCCAAAGCCCAGACAGTTGTCATTGCCGAGTACCGCGGCACGGAAGTCGGGGCAATGACCCAGTTGCGTGCCAAGGCGCGCGGCGCGGGCGTGTATTTCCGCGTGCTCAAAAATACATTGGCGCGCCGTGCCATGGCGGACACGTCGTTTGCCGGGTTGTCGGACAAGATGCTGGGCCCGCTGGCCTACGGCATTTCCGCCGACCCGGTGGCGGCGGCAAAGATACTGCACGAATTCGCCAAAGAAAATGAGAAGTTCGTGATCAGAGGCGGGGCGATGGCCAATCTCGTGATGACCTCCAGGGATATTGCGAATCTAGCCAAGATGCCAAGCCGCGAGCAACTTTTGGCGAGACTGGTGGGCACGATGCAAGCGCCTATTGCCAAGTTTGTGCGCACACTTAACGAAGTGCCCGGCAAATTTGTAAGAACCCTTGCTGCCATACGTGATCAGAAATCTGCTTAACTTTATTTAAATCAGGAGAAATTTATGGCTGCTGCCAAAGCCGATATTTTGGATGCAATTGGAAAGATGACGGTGCTTGAGCTTGCTGAGCTCATAAAGCAAATGGAAGAGAAGTTCGGCGTGTCCGCGGCGGCCCCCGCGGTTGCCGCCGCGGTTGCCGCCGCGGGCGATGCCGCCGCCGTTGAAGAACAAACCGAGTTCGCCGTGATTCTCAAAACTATCGGCGACAACAAGGTGAACGTGATCAAAGTGGTGCGCGCGGTAACCGGTCTTGGGCTCAAGGAAGCCAAGGACTTGGTGGATGGCGCGCCCAAGCCTGTCAAAGAAGGCATTTCCAAGGCTGATGCCGAAGCGATTCAGAAGCAGTTAACTGAAGCCGGCGCGACTTGCGAAATCAAATAGGCGTCCCAAAAGGACAGGAAATGCGGGCTGGCGGGCAACCGCCGGCCTTTTGGCTTTTTATCAACGCGCGCTGCTTTATGAGCCAAATGCAATCGGCGGCGCCGATGTTGCGCCGTCATTAAGAATTGGAATTGCGACGCATGGCCCCCTGCACTCCGAACACAGGAAGCCCGGTACCTACCTGCCTCAGGCGTTTAACCATAGTGGAGTTGATATGAGCTACTCATTTACCGAGAAAAAACGCATCCGCAAAAGTTTTGCCAAACGCGCCAGCGTGCTGCAGGTGCCGTTTCTTCTCGCCACGCAGCTTGACTCGTACGCGTCATTTCTGCAGGCCAAGGTGCCGCCGGAAAAGCGCAAGAACGAAGGTCTGCAGGCCGCGTTTACTTCGATATTCCCGATCCAAAGCCATTCCAAAAACGCCAGGCTGGTTTTCGTAAGCTACACCCTCGGCGTGCCGCCGTTTGACGTCAAGGAGTGCCAGCAGCGCGGACTCACTTACGCTGCGCCGCTGCGCGCCAAGGTGCAGCTTACCATCATGGACCGCGAAGCAACCAAACCGACGGTGAAAGAAGTCAAGGAGCAGGAAGTATACATGGGCGAAATTCCGCTTATGACTTCGACAGGTTCTTTCGTCATCAACGGCACCGAGCGGGTGATCGTGTCGCAGCTGCACCGTTCGCCCGGCGTGTTCTTCGAGCATGATCGCGGCAAAACTCATTCTTCCGGGAAGCTGCTCTTCTCCGCGCGCATCATTCCCTACCGCGGCTCGTGGCTGGATTTCGAATTTGACCCGAAAGACTATTTGTATTTCCGCGTTGACCGCAGGCGCAAAATGCCTGTGACCACCCTGCTCAAGGCCATTGGCTACACGCCGGAACAGATCCTCGCGGAGTTTTTTGCGTTCGATACTTTCCACATCAGCAAAAAAGGCATCCAATTCGAGCTGGTGCCGGAGCGCATGCGCGGCGAAATGGCGCGCTTCGATATCACCACCAAGGGCGGCAAGCTGATCGTTCCCAAGGACAAGCGCATCACCGTCAAACATGTGCGTGAAATGGAGCAGGCAGGCCTGCAGAAAATCGTCGTGCCGGCCGAGTTTGTGACCGGGCGCGTGTTGGCGCATAACGTGGTGGACAAGGAAAGCGGCGAGATCCTGGCTCATGGCAACGGCGAAATCACCGAGGACCTGCTTAAGAAACTGCAGGAAGCGCAGATCGGCAAGATCAGCACCATTTATACCAATGACCTCGATCAGGGTGAATACATTTCGCAGACCCTGAGAATAGACGAAAGCGCTGATCAGATGGCGGCGCAAGTGGCAATCTACCGCATGATGCGTCCCGGCGAACCGCCCACCGAAGACGCGGTGAAGACGCTGTTCCGCGGGCTGTTCTACGCGGAAGAACGTTACGACCTCTCTCCGGTGGGACGCATGAAATTCAACCGTCGCGTGGGACGGCAACAATTGACCGGCCCAGGCACGCTGTCCACCGAAGATATTGTCGCGGTGATCAGGATTCTGGTTGAGTTGAGAAACGGACGCGGCGAAATCGACGACATCGATCACCTCGGTAACCGCCGTGTGCGCTCGGTGGGCGAGCTCGCTGAAAACCAGTTCCGCGCGGGATTGGTCCGCGTCGAACGCGCGGTGCGCGAGCGTCTGTCGCAGGCTGAATCGGAAAACCTGATGCCGCACGATCTCATCAACGCCAAGCCGGTGTCGGCGGCGATACGCGAGTTTTTCGGCTCAAGCCAGCTCTCGCAATTCATGGATCAGACCAACCCGCTGTCGGAAATTACTCACAAGCGGCGCGTGTCCGCTTTGGGCCCGGGCGGGCTCACGCGCGAGCGCGCGGGATTTGAAGTGCGCGACGTGCATCCTACGCACTACGGGCGGGTGTGCCCGATCGAAACGCCGGAAGGCCCGAATATCGGGCTCATCAATTCGCTGGCGCTTTATGCCCGCACCAACCAGTACGGTTTTCTGGAAACGCCCTACCGCAAGGTGGTGAACGGCAAAGTGACCGATGAAATCCATTTTCTTTCGGCGATCGAAGAAGGGCAGTTCGTGATTGCCCAGGCGAACGCCGCGCTCGACAAAAAAGGCAAATTCGTGGACGAGTTGGTTTCCTGCCGGCATCACAATGAATTCACCATGTCCACCCCGGATCGCATCCAGTACGTGGACGTGGCGCCCTCGCAAATCGTCTCAGTGGCGGCATCTTTGATTCCGTTCCTCGAGCACGACGATGCCAACCGCGCGCTGATGGGCTCGAACATGCAGCGCCAGGCGGTGCCCTGCCTGCGCGCGGAAAAACCATTAGTCGGCACCGGCATCGAGCGTACCGTGGCGGTGGATTCCGGTACTGCGGTGCAGGCCCTGCGCGGCGGGGTGGTGGATTACGTGGACGCCTCGCGCATCGTGGTGCGGGTCAATGATAACGAAACCACTGCCGGCGAAGTGGGAGTGGATATTTACAATCTGGTGAAATACACCCGCTCGAACCAGAATACCAATATCAACCAGCGGCCGGTGGTGAAAGTGGGCGATGCAATTGCCCGCGGCGACGTGATCGCCGACGGCGCGTCCACCGACATGGGTGAACTCGCGCTGGGGCAAAACCTGCTGGTGGCGTTCATGCCGTGGAACGGCTACAACTTTGAGGACTCGATCCTGATTTCCGAGCGCGTGGTGGGCGATGAACGCTTCACTTCGATCCACATCGAAGAACTTTCGGTGGTGGCGCGCGATACCAAACTGGGACCGGAAGAAATCACACGCGATATTTCCAATCTTTCCGAGGCGATGCTGTCGCGCCTCGATGAGTCCGGCATCGTTTACATCGGCGCCGAAGTCGAAGCGGCCGACGTGCTGGTAGGCAAGGTAACACCCAAGGGCGAAACCCAGCTCACGCCGGAGGAGAAACTGCTGCGCGCGATTTTCGGCGAAAAAGCTTCCGACGTGAAGGATACCAGCTTGCGCGTGCCTTCCGGCATGTCGGGCACGGTGATTGACGTGCAGGTGTTCACCCGCGAAGGAATCGAGCGCGACAAGCGCGCCCAGCAAATCATTGACGATGAGCTGAAGCGCTACAAAAAAGATTTGGCAGACCAGTTGCGCATCGTCGAAGATGACACCTTCGGCCGCATCGAGCGCTTGCTGGTGGGCAAGACCGCCAACGGCGGCCCCAAGAAAATCGCCAAGGGCACCAAGCTTACCAAGTCCTATCTCGCTGAAGTGGAGCGGCACAGTTGGTTTGATATCCGCCTTGCCAACGAGCAGGCGAGCCGACAGCTCGAGCAGCTCAAGAAAAGTCTCGCGCAAACACGGCTGGAGTTCGACGCCGCGTTCGAAGCCAAGAAAAAGAAACTCACCAGCGGCGATGAGCTGCCACCCGGCGTGCAGAAAATGGTGAAAGTTTATGTGGCGGTGAGACGCCGCCTGCAGCCCGGCGACAAGATGGCCGGCCGTCATGGCAACAAGGGTGTGATCTCCAAGATCGTGCCAGTGGAGGATATGCCTTATATGGCGGACGGCATACCGATTGACATCGTGTTGAACCCGCTGGGCGTGCCTTCACGCATGAACGTGGGACAGATACTGGAAACGCATCTGGGATGGGCGGCGAAAGGCCTGGGACAGAAAATCGGCGACATGCTGAAAGCGCATGCCAAGGTTCCCGACATACGCAAGGCGCTGACGCTGATTTACAACTCCAGCGGCAAACTCGAAGACATCGCTTCACTCAGTGAGGTGGAAGTGCTGAATCTGGCGCATAACCTCAAGGACGGCGTGCCATTCGCCACTCCGGTGTTTGACGGCGCCACCGAAGAAGAAATCAAGAACATGCTGGAGCTCGCGCAATTGCCGCGTTCCGGGCAGATCGTGCTTTACGACGGCAGAAACGGTGATCCCTTCGACCGCCCGGTGACCGTGGGTTTCATGCACGTGATGAAACTGCATCATTTGGTAGACGACAAGATGCACGCCCGCTCCACCGGCCCGTACAGCCTGGTTACCCAACAGCCTTTGGGCGGCAAGGCGCAGTTCGGCGGACAGCGCTTCGGCGAAATGGAGGTGTGGGCGCTCGAGGCCTACGGCGCGGCCTACACGCTGCAGGAGATGCTGACCGTGAAATCCGACGATGTCTTCGGCCGCACCAAGGTCTATGAAAACATCGTCAAGGGCGAGCACAAGATTGACGCCGGCATGCCGGAGTCGTTCAACGTGCTGGTGAAGGAAATTCGCTCGCTGGCGATAGACATTGATCTTGATCGCTATTGATTTAGTCCACTGACCGCCAAATTTTAGGAGTAGCAAATGAAAGCTTTGCTGGATTTGTTCAAACAGGTTACGCAGGAAGAAGAGTTTGACGCAATTAAGATCGGACTCGCGTCGCCTGAAAAAATCCGCTCGTGGTCTTACGGCGAAGTCAAAAAACCGGAGACCATCAACTACCGCACCTTCAAGCCGGAGCGCGATGGCCTGTTCTGCGCCAAGATTTTCGGCCCGGTCAAGGATTACGAATGTCTGTGCGGCAAGTACAAGCGTTTGAAGCACCGCGGCGTGATCTGCGAAAAATGCGGAGTGGAAGTGACGCTGTCCAAAGTGCGCCGTGAGCGCATGGGACACATCGAGCTCGCGAGCCCCGTCGCCCACATCTGGTTTTTGAAATCGCTGCCCTCCCGCTTGGGCATGGTGCTCGACATGACGCTGCGCGACATCGAGCGCGTGCTGTATTTCGAGGCCTATGTGGTGACCGATCCCGGCATGACACCGTTAAACCGCTGCCAGCTGCTTTCCGAAGACGATTATCTCGCCAAGGTGGAAGAGTACGGCGATGAGTTTTCAGCAAGCATGGGCGCCGAGGGAATACGCGAATTGCTGCGCAACCTCGATCTCAACCAGGAGGTGGAAAACCTGCGCAAGGAACTTGCGGCCACCGGCTCCGACACCAAGATCAAGAAGCTGGCGAAGCGCCTGAAAGTGCTCGACGCGTTCCATCAGTCAGGCATCAAACCGGATTGGATGGTTATGGAAGTGCTTCCGGTGCTGCCCCCGGAATTGCGCCCGCTGGTGCCGCTCGATGGCGGCCGTTTCGCGACTTCCGATCTCAACGATTTGTACCGCCGCGTGATTAACCGCAACAACCGCCTGAAGCGGCTTTTGGAACTGAAAGCGCCGGAGATCATCGTGCGCAATGAAAAGCGCATGCTCCAGGAATCGGTGGATTCGCTGCTCGACAACGGGCGCCGCGGCAAAGCCATGACCGGCGCCAACAAGCGTGCGCTGAAATCGCTTGCCGACATGATCAAGGGCAAGGGCGGACGTTTCCGCCAGAACCTGCTGGGCAAGCGCGTGGATTACTCGGGACGTTCAGTCATCGTGGTCGGCCCCCAGTTAAAGCTGCACCAGTGTGGCCTGCCGAAGAAAATGGCGCTGGAACTGTTCAAACCGTTTATCTTCCACAAGCTGGAAATGCTGGAGCCCGGCACTACCATTAAGGCGGCGAAACGCCTGGTGGAAGCCGAAGTGCCGGAAGTGTGGGACATTCTTGAAGATGTGATCCGCGAGCATCCGGTGCTGCTTAACCGCGCGCCTACGCTGCATCGATTGGGCATCCAGGCGTTCGAACCGGTGTTGATCGAGGGCAAGGCAATCCAGCTGCATCCGCTGGTATGCGCGGCGTTTAACGCCGACTTCGACGGTGACCAGATGGCGGTGCACGTGCCGCTCTCCCTGGAAGCGCAGATGGAAGCGCGCACGCTCATGCTCTCCAGCAACAATGTGCTCTCGCCTTCCAATGGCGAGCCGATTATCGTGCCGTCGCAGGACATCGTGCTGGGACTGTATTACACCACCCGCGAGAAAATCAATGCCCGGGGCGAAGGCATGCAATTCGCCGATGTGGCGGAAGTATTGCGCGCCTACGAATCGCGCCAGGCTGAACTCCATGCCAGAATTAAAGTGCGCATCAAGGAGTTCGAGATTAATGCCGACGGTGAACGCAGCGAGAAGCTCACCCGCTATGAAACCACGGTGGGGCGCGCGCTGCTTTCCGAAATTCTGCCAGCGGGCCTGCCGTTCGAACTCATCAACAAACCGCTTAAGAAAAAGGAAATCTCAAAACTCATCAACGCGAGCTTCCGCCGCTGCGGTCTCAGGGAGACGGTGATATTTGCCGATAAGCTGATGTATTCCGGCTTTACTCTGGCAACCCGTGCCGGCATTTCGATTTGCGTGGACGATATGCTGGTGCCGCAGCAAAAGAATGAAATCATTTCCGCCGCAGAAAAAGAAGTGCAGGAAATCGAGGCGCAATACACTTCGGGCCTGGTGACCCAGGGCGAGCGCTATAACAAGGTGGTGGACATCTGGGGCCGCGCCGGGGATCTGGTGGCGAAAGCGATGATGGAGCAGCTTGGCACCGAACCGGTAATGGAATGGGACCGCAAGAAAGGTGCCGTGCCGATGTTCGACAAGAAAGGCAATGCGGTGACCCAGGAATCGTTCAACTCGATATACATGATGGCCGATTCCGGGGCGCGCGGCTCGGCGGCGCAAATTCGCCAGCTTGCCGGCATGCGTGGTCTGATGGCGAAGCCCGACGGCTCGATCATTGAAACTCCGATTACCGCCAATTTCCGCGAAGGACTGAACGTGTTGCAGTACTTTATTTCAACTCACGGCGCGCGCAAGGGTCTTGCAGATACCGCGTTGAAGACCGCTAATTCCGGCTATCTCACTCGCCGCTTGGTAGATGTCACCCAGGATCTGGTGGTGATCGAGGAAGATTGTGGCACCGCCCAGGGCGTGGTGATGAAAGCGCTGGTGGAAGGCGGCGAAGTGGTGGAAGCTTTGCGCGAGCGCATCCTTGGGCGTGTGGCGGCTACCGATATAGCGCATCCTGAAAACTCGCAAACCCTGATCAAGGCCGGCACGCTGCTCGACGAGGATCTGGTCGAGACCATTGAAATGCTGGGCATAGACGAAGTGAAAGTGCGCACTCCGCTCAGTTGCGAAACCCGCTACGGGCTGTGCGCCAAATGCTATGGGCGCGACCTCGGGCGCGGGCAGCCGGTGAACGTGGGCGAAGCGGTGGGCGTGATCGCCGCGCAATCCATAGGCGAGCCGGGAACACAGCTTACCATGCGCACTTTCCATATCGGCGGCGCGGCTTCACGCACCGCGGTGGTGAGCCAGGTCGAGGCCAAATCCAATGGTGTCGCGCACTTCAGTTCGATTATGCGCTACGTGACCAATGCCAAAGGCGAGCAGGTGGCAATTTCGCGCAGTGGTGAAGTGATTATCCAGGACGACAACGGGCGCGAGCGCGAGCGCCACAAAGTGCCTTACGGCGCTAACCTGATGATCAAGGACGGCGGCAAGGTCAAAGCAGGGCAGGTGCTCGCGACCTGGGATCCGCATACCCGGCCCATCATCACCGAATATGCCGGCCGCATCCGCTTTGATAACGTCGAGGAAGGGGTCACCGTGGCCAAGCAGATTGATGAAGTTACGGGGCTCTCCACGCTGGTGGTGATTGATCCGAAACGGCGCGGTGTGGCGCAGGCCAAAGGCTTGCGTCCGCAGGTGAAGCTGCTGGATGACAGGAACAGGGAAGTGAAGATTGCGGGTACCGATCAGCCGGTCAACATCACTTTTCAGATCGGCTCCATCCTCACCGTGAAAGACGGACAGCAGGCAAGCGTAGGCGAAGTGCTGGCGCGGATTCCGCAGGAAACCAGCAAGACGCGCGACATCACCGGTGGTCTGCCGCGCGTTGCCGAGCTCTTTGAAGCGCGCTCACCGAAAGATGCCGGAGTGCTGGCGGAAGTGACCGGAACCGTGTCTTTCGGCAAGGATACCAAGGGCAAGCAGCGCCTGGTCATCACCGATCTCGACGGCGTGGCTCACGAATACCTGATCCCGAAGGACAAGCATGTGATGGCGCATGACGGCCAAGTGGTGAACAAGGGCGAAATGATCGTAGACGGCCCCGCCGATCCGCACGATATTCTGCGGCTGCTGGGTGTCGAAGCGCTGGCGCGCTATATTACCGATGAAGTGCAGGACGTCTACCGCTTGCAGGGCGTGAAGATCAACGACAAGCACATCGAAGTCATCGTGCGCCAAATGTTGCGCCGGGTGCAGATCATGGATGCGGGTGACACCCACTTCATTCCCGGCGAGCAGGTTGAGCGCGCGGGAGTGCTGGAAGAAAACGAGCGCGTGATTGCCGAGGACAAGAAACCCGCAACTTTTGATTACGTGCTGCTTGGCATCACCAAGGCGTCGCTTTCTACCGATTCCTTCATCTCCGCGGCCTCGTTCCAGGAAACCACCCGGGTGCTGACCGAGGCGGCAATCATGGGCAAGAAGGACGAATTGCGCGGCCTCAAGGAGAACGTCATCGTCGGCCGTCTGATTCCGGCAGGCACCGGGCTTGCCTTTCACAACGCTCGCCGCAAGCAAGCAGCCGCGGGGCTCACCGAAGGTGGCGAAGTGGGTGAAGAAGCCGCGAAAGCAGCGCAAGACGCAGAGCATGCAGCTTGACATATAGCGAATAAGTCCATAAAATTCACAGACTTTTCGGGACGGCGCTAACCGCGCCGTCCGTATTTTTTAGGGGCGTAAGGTTAATGCCGACGGTCAACCAATTGGTGCGCGGGTCGAGAACCGCCAAGCGCGTGAAAAGCAAGGTTCCGGCGCTGGGCAATTCGCCGCAAAAACGCGGCGTGTGCACGCGCGTCTATACCACGACGCCGAAAAAGCCGAATTCCGCTTTGCGCAAGGTGGCGCGTGTACGGCTCACCAATGGTTTCGAAGTGACCAGTTACATCGGCGGTGAGGGACATAACCTGCAGGAGCACTCGGTGGTGCTGATCCGCGGCGGGCGCGTCAAAGATCTGCCCGGCGTGCGCTACCATACGGTGCGCGGCAGCCTTGATACCGCCGGGGTGAAAGACCGCAAGCAGGGCCGTTCCAAGTACGGCGCGAAGCGGGAGAAAGCCGCTTGACGATTTCTTGAGGTATTCATGCCACGACGCAGAGAAGTTCCCAAACGCAATATATTGCCGGACCCGAAATACAGCAATCAGGACGTTACCAAGTTTGTGAACGTACTGATGACGCGTGGCAAGAAATCGGTCGCCGAAAGAATTGTCTACGGCGCCTTGCAGCAGATTGCGGAAAAATCCGGCAAGGATCCGCTTGAGGTTTTCAGCCAGGCCATCGCCAACGTAAGGCCGATGGTCGAAGTGAAAAGCCGCCGCGTCGGTGGCGCCAATTACCAGGTGCCGGTGGAAGTGCGGCCGGTTCGTCGTACTGCGCTGGCCATGCGTTGGGTGCGCGATGCTGCGCGCAAGCGCGGGGAAAAATCCATGGGCGCGCGCCTTGCGGGCGAACTTGCCGAGGCAGCGGAAGGCCGTGGCGGCGCGATAAAAAAACGCGAGGAAGTGCATCGCATGGCTGAAGCCAACAAAGCCTTCTCGCATTACCGGTTCTAGCACCCCAGGATATCTTCAAGGATGAATTTAGCCGTGGCCCGTAAAACGCCCATCGAATGTTACCGCAACATCGGCATTACCGCTCACATTGATGCCGGTAAGACCACGACCACGGAGCGTATCCTGTTTTACACCGGCGTGTCGCACAAGCTGGGCGAAGTGCACGACGGCACGGCGATCATGGACTGGATGGAGCAAGAGCAGGAGCGCGGGATTACCATTACTTCAGCCACCACCACCTGCTTCTGGAAGGGCATGGACCACAGTCATCCTGAGCACCGCATCAACATCATTGACACTCCGGGACACGTGGATTTCACCATCGAAGTGGAGCGCAGCTTGCGCGTGCTGGACGGCGCGTGCACCGTGTTCTGTGCGGTGGGTGGAGTGCAGCCTCAGACTGAAACGGTGTGGCGGCAGGCCAATAAGTACCGCGTGCCCCGCCTTGCCTTCGTCAACAAGATGGACCGCCAGGGCGCGAATTTCATGCGTGTCTACGAACAGATGAAATCGCGCCTCAAGGCCAACCCCGTACCGATCCAGCTGCCGGTGGGTGCGGAGGAAAAATTCGAGGGCATCGCGGACCTGGTGAAGATGAAGGCGATTTACTGGGATGACAGCACCCAGGGCATGAAATTCGAAGAGCGCGATATTCCGGCAGGAATGCTCGAGGAATGCAGGCACTGGCGTGAAAAAATGACAGAGTCCGCCGCCGAGGCCTCTGAAGAGCTGATGCACAAGTACCTCGAGAAGGGTGAGCTCACGCCCGAGGAAATCAAGCGCGGCTTGCGCCAGCGCACCATACTCAACGAAATCGTGCCGATGCTGTGCGGCTCCGCTTTCAAGAACAAAGGCGTGCAGGCGATGCTGGACGCGGTGATAGACTACCTGCCGGCGCCGGTGGATATTCCCCCGGTCAAGGGCGCGCTGGAAAACGGACAGCCGGGCGAGCGCCATGCCTCGGACGACGAGCCTTTTTCCGGGCTTGCATTCAAGATTGCAAGCGACCCTTACGTCGGGCAATTGATTTTCTTCCGCGTCTATTCCGGGGTGGTGAAATCCGGCGATACCGTGTACAACCCGGTTAAGGGCAAGAAGGAACGCATCGGGCGCCTGCTGCAAATGCATGCCAACCAACGCGATGAAATCAAGGAAGTGCGCGCCGGCGATATCGCCGCTGCGGTGGGTCTGCGCGAAGCGTCCACCGGCGATACCCTGTGCGACCCGAATAAAGTGATTACGCTTGAACGCATGGTGTTCCCGGAACCGGTTATTCACGTCGCCGTGGAACCCAAGACCAAGGCCGACCAGGAGAAAATGGGCGTGGCGTTGAACCGCTTGGCGCAGGAAGACCCTTCATTCCGCGTGCGCACCGACGAGGAATCCGCCCAGATCATCATCTCCGGAATGGGCGAGCTGCACCTGGAAATTATTGTCGACCGCATGAAGCGCGAGTTCGGCGTGGAAGCGAATGTGGGCGCGCCGCAAGTGGCCTACCGCGAGACCATCAAGAAGGTCGCGGACGACGTGGAAGGCAAGTTTATCAAGCAGTCGGGCGGGCGCGGCCAATACGGCCATGTGTGGCTGAAGCTGGAGCCGAACCCCGCAAAGGGTTATGAGTTTGTGGATGCGATAAAGGGCGGCGCGGTGCCGCGTGAATACATCCCGGCAGTGCAAAAGGGCCTGCTGGATACCCTGCCCAACGGCGTATTGGCGGGATATCCGGTGGTGGACGTGAAAGTGACCTTGTTCGACGGTTCTTACCACGAGGTGGACTCCAACGAAAATGCCTTCAAAATGGCGGCATCGTTCGCCTTTAAAGAAGGCATGCGCAGAGCCAACCCGGTGCTGCTCGAGCCGATGATGGCGGTGGAAGTGGAAACCCCGGAAGATTTCATGGGCAATGTGGTCGGCGACCTGAATTCGCGGCGCGGCATCATCCAGGGCATGGAAGATTTGCTGCCCGGCATCAAGCTGATTCGCGCAGAAGTGCCGCTTGCCAAAATGTTCGGTTATTCGACGTCGCTGCGCTCGGCTACCCAGGGGCGCGCCACCTACACTATGGAATTCAAGCATTACGTTGAAATGCCGAAGAGCGAAGCGGAAGCGATCATCAACAAGAAATAACCAGAATTAAGGAAACGCATATGGCAAAAGGCAAATTTGAGCGGACCAAGCCGCACGTAAACGTAGGGACGATAGGGCACGTGGACCATGGCAAGACCACGCTCACGGCGGCGATGACCATGGTGCTG
>Ga0184637_10001539_pt1 | contig 15504 bp, 15 predicted proteins | sample PLM3_127_b2_FD_133143 | JGI IMG/M metagenome (GOLD analysis project Ga0184637, IMG submission 133143) | Groundwater sediment microbial communities from an aquifer in East River, Colorado, USA - PLM3_127_b2 | ecosystem: Environmental > Terrestrial > Soil > Riparian zone | place: USA: East River...
ACTCGCCAGACCGCGACCAACCGCGCGTCGATTTCGCGCGCGATATGGTCCTCGGCGTATTCCTCGGCAGCCGGACGACGGCCGGGTTCAGCGTGGAGATTGTCAGCGCGCTGGTCGAGCAGGGGATCCTGGTCGTCCGCTTTCGAGAGGCACGTCCCCAGAGCGACCGAATCGTTGCCCAAGTGATCACATCGCCGTACCACCTGGTGGCGGTTCCGCGTCACAGCGGGGACGTGAGGTTCGAGAACCAGCGGTAGTTTCTTACTTCTTGGTCGCGGCCGCCGGTTTCTTCGTGGCGGCTTCCGCGGCCACGGGTTGTTTCGGCACGTCGAACTTCACCACCCTCGTGGTCTTCACGGTGCCATTGGCGTGCGAGAAACCCTGCCGGTTTCCGCTCATCCGCGCATCGTACGGCGTGGAAATCGTGAGCGTCTGGACCTCGCCGGGCTGGAACAATCCATTGATCACGCCTTTGTTCCCGGTCACGATGACGCCGGCTTTGTCGTACCAGGTCTCTGTGAACGTCAGGCGCGCAATCGGCGCAAGGCCGATATTCTTCACCTGCAATCGAGTGACGACATTCGGTCCATCGCGCCTGGTGACCGCCGTCGTGTACTCGACCATGACCTCTCCCCGCGCAGGCGGCACGATCTTTCTGCCCGCGAGAATCGACTGCATCGGGGGCGCCTGTGTAGCCGGAGTAGCCTGAGCGGCCAGCATGGCGGCCGCCGAAGCGGTGGTCACGAGGGTCGCGGCGAGAAGCAAACGCGCCCGTGTCATGGTATCCCTCCCGAAATAAAGACGATTTTGCCTATCGAAGTGAAAGGCGCCGGAAAATTATAGCAGTTGCCGCCTCCGCAATCGAACCAGAGTCTCCACGGTCAGCCTCGCCGCAGCGCGGCGACGTGAACGCGCGAAGGCGGGCCGCTTACATTTCGCCGTTCCAGTCCTCGGGCTCCGGGTTCACCGAGCGGAAGATCTCCATGTGCCACTTGCCGCCGCCCCACGGTTCGATGACCTCGGCCGCGACGACGTCCACGAGGACCTCGGAGAAGAGGCGTCCTTCCGGATCGCCCTCCAGATGGTAGGCCGGATCGTCCCACCCGAAGTTCGGGTACAGCAGCAGGGTCAGAAACAGATCGTAGCCGTCGTCGACGACGACCAGTTGGCCGCACGGGCGTTTGATCGTCGAGTGGTAGATGAGGTATTTCTCGGCGCTGTGCGCGCGGATGTACCGTTTGAGCGCGAACTCACGCGCCACGATCTCTTCGACCGCGATCTTCTTGTCCCAGCAATCGCGGCAGTATTTCTCTTCGCCGCGCGGCTCCGAGATTTCTTTCGCGCCGCACAGCGCGCACCGGGACTTGACGACCGCCTTACGTGGCATATCATCAAAGTCTAGCACCATGGATAGACCCGCGCACGCAGGCCTTCGCCATCTCGCGCTCAACGCACGGGATCTCGCCGCTATGAAGCAGTTCTACGTGGAACTCCTGGGGTTCGACGTGGAATGGGAGCCCGACGCCGACAACGTGTATCTCACCTCGGGCACGGACAACCTGGCCCTGCATCGCGCGTCGCCCGAAGGCGCCGAGCGCGCCGGGCAGGGCGTCGCGCCTGGAGCGCTCGATCATCTGGGATTGATCGTCCGATTCGCCGCCGACGTGGATCGATGGGCGAGCTTTCTCGAGAGCCGCGGCGTCATCCTCGGGGCGCGGCCGCGCACGCATCGCGACGGCGCCAGGTCCTTCTACTTCAGGGATCCCGACGGCAACGGCATCCAGATCATCCATCACCCGCCCATCAGCCAGAAGCTCTGACGATTCGTCAGCGCTGGACTTCGACCTTCCGCGTCATGGCCGGCGCGTACATCTTCTGTGCGTATTCCTTGACCATCCGGCGTGCGCAGAAGCGTGGAGAGACCGAACGGATCGACTCCTTGACGATCGCGAGCCAGCGGTGCGGTGCTCTCGAGCGGTCGCGATCATAGAAAGCCGGGACGACTTCCTCCTCGAGCAGGCGGTAAAGCGCGTGCGCGTCGGCGGCGTCGACCTGGTCGGTGTTGTCGCCCGTGACCCCGCCGTCGACGACCCAGCCATTCGCCCCGTTGAAGCCTTCGGCCCACCATCCGTCCCCGATACTCAAATGCGGAACGCCGTTGACCGCGGCCTTCATCCCGCTCGTTCCGCTCGCCTCGAGCGGCCTGCGTGGATTGTTGAGCCAGACGTCGCAGCCCTGGACGAGGAAATGGGCGACGTGCAGGTCGTAGTCGTCGACGAAGGCGACGCGGCCGGCGAACAGGGGATCAAGGGTGCGCCTGTAGACGCGCTGCAGGTGGTGCTTCCCGACATCGTCGGCCGGATGCGACTTCCCGGCGAAGATGACCTGGACCGGCCGCTCCGGGGCGTTCAGGATGCGCGCCAGGCGCTCCGGATCGTGGAAGATCAGCTCGGGCCGCTTGTAGCCCGTGAAGCGGCGCGCGAAGCCGATCGTCAGCGATTCGGGGTCGAGGAGGGTGCCGGCGGCGACGACGCGCGGCGCGCCGACCCGTTCGACGGCCCATCGCTGGCGCGCGCGCTCCCGAACGAATGCGAACAGATAGCGGCGCAAGGCCTGACGGACGATCCACAGCTCGTCATCGGGGATCTCAAGCACGCCGTCCCACATCGCGGGATCGTCCTGGCGCTCGAGCCAGTCGCTGCCCAGGTGCCTTGTGAACAGATCGGCGAGCTCCGCGGAGAGCCACGTCGGCAGATGGACGCCGTTGGTGACGGAGTCGACCGGCCGCTCCTCTTCCGGCACGTTCGGCCACAGCCGGGCCCACATGCGTCGCGTCACCCCGCGGTGTAGTCGGCTCACGGCGTTGACCGTGCCGGCCGATCGCAGTGCCAGCGCGGTCATGTTGAACTGAGGCCCTGCGCCATTGTCGTACGCCCCCAGCGCGAGGAAACGGTCGCGATTGGCGCCGAGGGTTCCCCAGCAGCCGGCCAGATGCTTCTCGACGAGGTAGAACTGGAACGCGTCGTGCCCGGCCGCGACCGGTGTGTGCGTCGTGAAGACCGTGCTTCGCCGGATTTCCTCGAGCGCGTCGTCGAAGCTCGATCCGCGCTCGATGAGCTCCCGGATGCGCTGCAGCACGACGAACGCCGCATGTCCTTCGTTGAGGTGAAAGACGTCCGGGTCGAATCCAAGGGTCCTGAGCGCGCGCACGCCGCCGATGCCGAGGATGATTTCCTGCTGCACGCGGGTCTCGCGGTCGCCGCCGTACAGCCGGGCCGAAAGCTCTCGATCCCACGGCGCGTTTTCCTCGAGATCGGTATCGAGCAGATACAGCGCCACCCGCCCGATTCGCACACGCCACACCGCTGCGAGCACGGTCCGGTCTCCGAGCGGGACCGCGGTCACGCAGGGTTTGCCGTCCGGTGCGAGGGCCGGCTCGATGGCCGTATCGGCCCAGTTGAGCCGTTCATAGCTTTCCTGCTGCCACCCTTCGGCCGACACATATTGATGGAAGTAGCCTTGCGGATACATGAACCCGACGCCGATCAGCGGCACGCCGATGTCGCCAGCTTCCTTGCAGTGATCGCCCGCCAGCACGCCGAGTCCGCCCGCGTAGATCGGCAGCGACTGATGTAGGGCGAATTCGGCCGAGAAGTACGCAATGGAACGCCCGGCGAGCTGCGGAAAGGTCTTCACCCACCATGTGTTGTGTCCGGCCCGCGCGGCGTCGAGCCCTGCGATGGCCTGGTCGTAGAGCCGGAGGAAGTCGGGGTCCGCTGCCGCCGCGTCGAGCCGTTCACGCAAGATCATCCCGAGCATCCGCACAGGGTTGTGCGCGGTCGCGCGCCAGAGGGTGTAATCGAGCCGCCGGAACACCAATCTGGCGTCACGATGCCAGCTCCACCAGAGATCGACCGCGAGCTCGCCGAGGCGACTCAAGCGTTCGGGAAGGGGAGGCAGTCCTGAGTATCTGTCCATCGAATCTACGATGCGCAATCTACAACGTCAGCTCTACGCGGAACGAGCGCGGTCCGGATTGTCGCACGCCCCGACGAGCGTCGCGAACCGCGAGAGATCGATGTTGCCGCCCGAGACAACCGCGACGATTTTGCCGCGGGCAGGCGCGGCCGCTGAGAGCGGCCGCCACGGCGCAGCCGGCAGCGCCTTCCGCGATAATCCGCGCCCGCTCGGCGACCAGCCGCATCGCCTGCGCGACCGCAACGAGCGACACGACAATCGAACCGGCGAGCGGCGCCAACAGCGGCCACATCGTGTCGAGGACCGAATATCGCCGAGGCGGCATTGCGAACATCTGCCAAATGAACGCGACGGCCCGGCAGTGTGATCGACAAGACCGGGCCATCGTAGCTGCCGACGCAAACGAGCGTCAATGCCAGCGCCTCCCAGGACGATGATCATTGGAATCGGTCGCGCGCCTGGGGTCCGGATGTGCGGCGGCGCTCAAGTTAGGACGAGTACCTCGAACGTCGGTCCCAGGCGCACGACGATCACATCTTCGTCTTTCGATGCCAGGCACAGCTTTCCGTTCGCGATAACCGCGGAGACGGAGCCCAGGAGCAGCAATGCGCAGGCACAGGTCGCGGCAATGCCTCGCACGGACATCAGCGCAGCACGACGTAAACCGCTTCCTCTGTTGCCTCCGTGAGCTGGGCGTCGCGTTGAAGCTGGTACAATGACCGCGCGCTGATGCGACGGTCCGCGGCCTACGCGTTCGCTCTTCTGATGACGATCGCGATTGTCTTGCTCGCAGGCGCGCGCGCAGAGGCACAGGACCCGCCACCAGCGATTCCCCGTGTCGTCGTCGATCTGCGCGGTTCCTTCCCGAAGTTTCCCCGCAATGCCCAGCTGGCGGACGGCCGCGGTCTGGATCTGCGCGAACTGCCGGGCACCGGCCTCGGCATCGACGCCGGTGTCCATCTCTCACTTCTGAAATGGAAGGCAGTCACGTTCGGCCTTGGCGGCCTGGTAACGCTGGGGCGCTCGCGTTCCTCCGCCTTCAACGTGGAGAACCAGCCGATCCGCCGCGCGGTGACAGAACGTTTCACCTCGATGACGCCGCAACTGTCGTTCAACTTCGGGACAGGCGACGGCTGGAGCTATATCAGCGGAGGGATCGGCCGGTCGACATGGTCGGTTGTAGCCGAAGGCGGGCTGTTGCAACCGGTTGATGAAGAAGGGCTGAGGACGATCAATTACGGCGGCGGCGCGCGATGGTTCATCAAGCGGCACGTCGCCTTCACATTCGACGTGCGATTCCACGATCGCGATCCGGGATCGCCGCATGACGGCCTGCCAGGGAGCCCGCGCACCCGGCTGATCATCATCGGCGCCGGCATGTCCGTGAAGTAATCTTCTTCGAACGGACTCCCGGCTACAGCCCGTGGTCCTAACTTTCGAGTGTCCTCCCCCGCTTCTCAGGCTCCAGCCACAACAGAGCGAGGATCAGCGCGCCCGCTGCGATGCTACAAGCGGCCATCGCAGATCCGAGCGGCGCGTATCGCGCCATGCCCATCAGCGTCGCGAGCCCCGCGGCGCCACGACAGTCAGACAGTCAACGGTCGACAGGTAACGGTTCACAGCTCTTGGGCAAACTGCCGACGGCCGACTTCGCAAGCCAGTAACGGTCGCCGGTCAACCGTGTATTGTTGGCGGGAAATGTCTCCGCCCGTGCAACCTCCCGACCGCGAATCACGTAAGGGTAAGTAGATGGTGTGGCGGCCGGTGAACGGTTCACGCACCGCGCGCCTGGTTGGTCTCGGGACCGCGGCCGCGGTAACGGCCGCGGGTACCGCGTTCCTCCTGCTTCCGCTGGCGGTTCGGGCCTTTTTTCACGCGATCGTGCTGACGTCGAACGCGTGCGTCTGGTTTGCCGGGTCGCTTGGCGCGGGCGTCGACATGTGGACGATCCTCGCGACGATCGGGCGCTCGGCCGGAACCGCCCTCATCAGCGGGCAGGCGCTGGCGGTCGTTGGCGGTCTGGTGCTCGTGGGCGCGATTGCGCTCTACGGGCTGCAGCGATTGCTCGGTTCTGAAGAGGAGTCCTCGAGATGACAGAAAAATCGGCCAGGCACACGCCGCCCCGGCGCCATCGATTGCCCGCTTTGCTTGCCATGGTGCTCGTTGCAGCCGGTGTCGGCGGCGGCCGGGTCGCGGCGCAGACATCAGCGCCGCAGACACTGCGCCAGCAGGTGGAGCAGCGGTTCGATGTGCTGACGGTACAGGACGGCCTCGCCCTCAAACCCAAGTCTCCGGTTCGCGATGTGCGATGGGTTGAAGTAACTGGCGGCACGATTACCGTGAACGGTGCGCCCGTCAGCGGCGCCGAGCTGCGCGACAAGCTCGGGGACGACGCTGGCGTGGTGATGCAACTGTCGTATCTCGATCCTGCCGCACGGGCGGCGATGTTTCGCGACGCCGGCAGCGGTCCGACCGTCGAGCCGTCGACCCCCGATCAGGCCGCGTCACGGGAGAATCGCTCCGCCGATGGCGGGCAGTTCAAGATGGGCGGGAGCATCACCGTGCCGGCGGGTGACATCGTCTCGGGTGACGTGGTCAACGTCGGCGGCGCCATCCACGTGCTTGGCGAGGTCCGCGGCGACGTCGTGGCCATTGGCGGCACAGTAGAGCTCGGACCCGCGGCCAATGTCGGCGGGGATGTGACGGTCATTGGAGGTGCGCTCCTGCGCGATCCGGCCGCGCGCGTCAGCGGCGAGGTTGTTGACATCGGCTCAGGCTCGTTGGAGTCGTGGCGCGCACGCTTTCCGCGCGGACGATGGCGCGAGGGGTGGGGCGGCTGGACGTTCGGGTCCGCCTTTACGCTGCTTTCGACCTTGACACGCGTCGCCGTCCTCTGCCTCCTCGCCGCGCTGGTGGTTCTGCTCGGCCGCGACCACGTGGCACGCATCAGCGCGCGCGCGGCTGCCGAGCCGCTGAAGGCAGGCGCGATCGGACTCCTCGCGCAGTTGCTCCTTTTGCCGCTCCTGATCGTCACAATCGTCCTGCTGGTCGTGACCATCATCGGCATCCCGCTCCTGGCGTTGATCCCCTTTATCCTGCTGGGGCTGGTCGTCGTAGCGCTCGTCGGTTTCACCTCCGTGGCGTATCACGTCGGCCACCTGCTGAACGCGCGCGTCGGGCGGGCGGGTGACGGTCCTTATGCGACCACGATCGCCGGAATTCTGCTCCTGGTGTCGCCGCTGCTGCTGGCGCGCCTTCTCGGGCTTGCCGGGGGCGTCATGTTTCCGATGACCCTGGGGCTCCTCGTGATCGGAACAATCCTCGAGTACGTGGCGTGGACGATCGGGTTTGGCGCAGTCGCGCTGGCGCGATTCAATCGCCCCGGCCAGGCAAGGCTGGCCCCGGCCGCTCCGGAAGGCCCCGGGCTCACTGCCGGGTGAGCGTGAACGTGCCGCTCGTCACCGGCGGAGCGCAGACACTGCTGATGAGACTGAAACGCCCGTCGAGAGCCGAGGCTGGTGCCCCCACAACCGTGACGGCGCCCCCGAATTGGCCGGCGCACGATGGCAGGGCTGGAATTCCACCGGGGGCAACGGTAATCGTATAGTCGAGCGTCGTCCCGTTCAGCGTTCCAGAAAGCAAACCGTTCAGCAGCACCGTCCCGCTCGGCAGCAGGACCAGCGCCGGGCCGCTGACCTGGGTGGTGTCTTGGGTCAGGGTCCAGGTCATGCGTGTGAGTGTCGCCTCGAGGAGAAGGTCCCCGGACCACCTTCCCGTCAGAGTCGGTGTCGTCGAAGGTGACATCGGGGCCGCACCTCCCCCGCACGCCGTTCCCACGACAGCCAGTCCGAGCAATAAAGTCGAGAGACGAGTCCGGGTCTGACGAAAAATTGCAGCCTCCATGCCGTCCCTGAACCCAGCCGTCTGGGCAAGACGCTTGCTTGTTGCTAGCAGATATTGCCGATTCTCCTACAACTGTGTCCTGAAACGCTCCGAGGGGACGATCTCGTGACTGGATTCTGAACACAAGGTACTTGTGCGCATCCGTATCAAGAAGAAGCCTGATTCCCTCGAAGTCGCCGAATTCGGCAGGGGAGCGTTTGTCATCGGGGAGACCATCGACGTCCCGGCGCGTTTGGCGACGTTACTAATCGTCGGGGGCTATGCAGAGCCGGTGATGGAACGCTGGGAAGCGGCCGATGGGGATAAGACCACACGTCGCAAGAAGCCGTAACGCCCGCCACTAGTGAGTCATGGCATAGAGCACGAAGTTGACGCCGATGGCGTAACCACGCGGCGAGAACGTATCGAAGTAGCTGCGCGGCTCCTCGCCTTCGCGCTCCCACGTATCCGCGATGTCGGTGTTGTGGGTCATGACGACCATGAGGCGCCCGTGCGAGTCCTGAATGCCCTTGAAGTACACCTGAGCGCTGTCGGTCCCCCGCTCCGAAGTTGATCGCTGGCCGCTTCGCCTCCAGAAGCTGATCGCGGGGACCTGCGGGACCTCTTTCACGTCATAGAGCGTGCGCATGATCGCGTGCGTCGGCGGAATGTCGAAGACCGGGAACTCCGCCGGCGGCAGGATCTGCGACACCTGGGCGACCCAATTATTCCACGCGTTCGACCCCCACGAATCGTCGACCCAGAGGAATCCGCCTTTCATGAAGTAATCGCGCAGTCTCAGGACTTCGTCGGGCGAGAAGTCCACCGTGCCGATATCCTCCATGAAGAGCAGAGGGCACCGGAACAACAACGGGTCCGTCAGCGATACCACGACGTGGTGCGGCTGCCGGTTCGCGTCGAACTTGACGCGCACACGCGTCAACTCCGCGAGGCGGATCGGAAAATTATTATCCGCTCCCGGGTAGTCCGTGTTCCAGCCGCTGCCGCTCTGTTCGCGCCAGCGGCTGGTGTAGTGGCCGCGGCAGTAAATGAAGCCGCCGTCGAAATCGGAAGCGGCGGGCCAGCGGGGCGGGTACCGGCCGTATCCGCCGTCCCACCCGCCCACCCAGATCTGCTGGCCGTAGGCCAGGGCGGCGCACGCAAGGACGAGCCCGCCGACCGTCGCGGCGGTGATCACGCGGCCTCCGGATCGTGGCATGGGAGCCATTCTACGCCTTCACGCTCATGGCCTCATCACGTGCGCGATCACGTCGTCCATCGGCGCCACTTCCGAGACACTCGAGGCGCCGCCGAAGATCGAGCGAATCATCACGGTCCGACGGTCGTGCGGCAGGCGGCGAAGGTTCTCGGCGAAGGTGATGTACATCCCGTCGCGAAAGAGATACGACTCCACATTGGAGATGTAAAAGGCGGAGACGCGCTCGCCGCGTGTGGCAATGGCCGATGCAATGGCGCGCATCGCGTGCGGTCCGCTCACGTTGCCGACGATGGGAACAATGGCATCGCGGGCCTCGAGCGACCGCACGAACTGGAACGCGTCTTCGGATGCCAGGTAGCTCCAGGTCCGTCCGCCGGCATCGGCCGCCAGCAGAAGTTCCCGAAGCGTCGGATAGTAGAAACGCGGCTCGCGTCCGTGGCTCCGGAAGCGGAGCGACAATCCGGCGTCGATGAATTCACCGTGGAAGCGCGCGATCGTATCGAGGTCGGCCCGCGAAAGCGGCACGCCGAAGCCTTCAATCGTCCGCTCCAGCCGCTGGCGCAACTGCCGCGTTGAGGTGCTGTCTCGCTCGGCCGAATCGATATACGCGGCGATTTGTTCGACGCTGGCGCCGATCCACGGGTCGCGCCGGGGGGGCGCGACCCGGCCCGTCAAGAGGCTGGCGTACTCGACCCGGCTGCGCGCGTTGGCGAAAAGGGCTTTGAACAGCAGGTGAAGGAGCAGATTGTCGCGCCGCACATCGATGATGTACGCGATCGCCGGACGAATCCGCGCGATGTAGGAAAAATTCTGGTCGGGCCCCACGCCGATGTATGCGCCCCCGCTGACGCCGGCCGACATCAGCGCCGGAATGACATCGAGGTATGAGCGTTCGTTCGAGATGAGGTTGTCGGTGTCGAATGCTCCCTCGGCCTCGGAGAGCCTCTCAATCTGGGCAGCGAACTTCGTCTTGGCCCCTGCGGGCTCGAGGCCCTGGAGCACCCAGGGTAGGAGGCTCAGCGCGCAGAGAACGATTGCCGCCCGGCGAGGCGCGGGGTGCATGCTGCCAGTATGGGGAAGGCAGGCAGGCCGATCAAGCGGATACGAAGCTGCTTAGGATCCATGGGCCACCCGGCTCGGGCCCCTGGAGGCGGGCGACTTCAAGCGACGGTTCGGACCTCTTCGATCCCCGTCGCGCCGGCTCGGCGCGTTCACAGTGTGACCGGTCGACGCGGAATCGGACGAAGCGCGTCCGGCGTTTGCCGGCTGCGACGTTCAGCGCGCGAACCTCTTGTGCAGCTGACCGCTTCGCGCCAGCTTCGCGACGACGCTGTGATGGCGGCTGTACGCGAAATAGATGACCAGTCCAATGAACAGCCAGACCCCGAGCCGCACCCAATTCTCCGCCGGGAGCGAGAACATCAGCACCAGACAGCAGCCGATGCCCAGCACCGGCACGACCGGGCCGAGCGGCGCTCGGAACGGCCTTTTTGCATCGGGATGCGTCTTCCGCATGATGAGGACCGCCGCGCACACGATGACGAAGGCCAGCAATGTGCCGATGTTCACGAGCTCGGCGAGGATCCTCAGCGGTAGAAAAGCTCCCATGATGGCCACGCAGATGCCGGTCAGGATCGTCGACTTCCAGGGCGTGCGGAAGCGCTCGTGCACCGCCCCAAAGAACCCGGTTGGCAGCAGGCCATCCCGAGCCATCGCGAGAAAAATCCGCGGTTGGCTCAACATCATGACGAGCAGGACCGACGTGATGCCCGCTACCGCTCCGATCGAAATCAGGAGCTGCGCCCAGGGGAGCCCCGCCTGACGGAAGGCATCGGATACCGGCGCGTCGATGTTGATCTGGTTGTACGGCACCATCCCGGTGAGGACGGCCGCGACGGCGATGTACAGGAACGTGCAAAGGACCAGCGAGACGATGATGCCGATCGGGACGTCTCGCGAGGGATTGCGAGCCTCCTCGGCGTGCGTCGAGACGGAGTCGAACCCGATATAGGCAAAGAAGACGATCGCGGCGCCGGCGAGCATGCCGACCGGTTGACCGCCCGGCCCCGTCTGCCCGAACAGCGTGTGGCCGAAGAAACTGACGCCGGTGAGCCCGAATGGCGCGAACGGCGTCCAGTTGGCCGGGTTGACGTAGCGGGCGCCGACAACGATCACGAACAACACGATGGCCACCTTGAGTATCACGATCCCGGCGTTGAAGGTGGCGCTTTCCTGGATGCCCTTCACCAGAACAATGGTCACGAGCAGCGTGATGACAATCGCCGGGAGGTCGAACCAGGTGCCTGTCCCCGCCAGCAAACCGGTCGCGGGATCGAAGTCGAACGGCGCGTTCGTGAAGACAAAGGGCAGCCGCACGCCGAAGAAGGCGAGGAAATCCTGAAAGTAGTGGGACCATCCATGTGCGACCGTGGAGGAAGCGACGGCGTATTCGAGGATCAGGTCCCAGCCGATGATCCACGCAAGGAGCTCGCCGAGCGTGGCGTATGCGTAGGTGTAAGCCGATCCAGCGACCGGCACCATCGACGCGAACTCGGCATAACAGAGCGCGGCGAACACGCAGGTCACCCCGGCGGCGACAAACGACAGCATCAACGCCGGTCCGGTCCGATCGTGGGCCGCCACCCCCACCAGCACGAAGATGCCGGTACCGATAATCGCGCCCACGCCGAGCGCCGACAGCTGAATCGGCCCGAGCACGCGGCGCAGCCGCTGCTCGCTCTTGAGCTCGTCGAGCAACATCTCGAGCGGTTTTTTCAAAGTCAGCTGATTCACTGCGGCCCCCCCGTAGCGGCCAAGAGTACACCATCGGACGCCCGGCGGGTGTAGGCTTGAGGCGTGCAGCCAGGCGCTGTTCGGGCCCTCGTCGTCATGATCGTGCTTGGCACCATGACGGCCGGGGCGCAGCCGCGAAGCACCCCCGACCTGCCCGCGATACTGATGCGTGTCGGCGAGCGGGTGCAGGAGTATTACGCGCGCGCCCTGAGCCTCATCTGCCTCGAAAGCGTGAGCCTGCGGCAGCTCGGCACCGACCTGTCATCCGACGGCAGCCCGATGCGCCGCCTCGTGTTCGAGCTGCGGATCGGATGGCAGCCCCCAGCGAGTGGCAATGGCCCGCCTGAAGCGAGCGTCCTGCGCCAGATCGTGACCATCGATGGGCGTCCGCCGCGTCCCAAGGACAAGCCAGGCTGCATGGATCCGAAATCGGTGTCGCCGGAACCGCTGGCGATGCTGCTGCCCGATCAACAGCATGAGTACGCGTTCCGGTGGGCGGGCACCACACGCATGAATGGACGCGTTGTGGCGATGCTCGACTACCGGGCGCGTGCGACGGCGCCGGCCGAGGTCAGATGGCGTGACGACTGCGTCAGCATCGAGTTGCCGGGGCAGTCGCGGGGCCGTGTGTGGGCCGATCCGGCAACCGGCGAAGTGTTGAGACTGGACGAGAGTCTGGCGGGCACATTCGAGTTTCGTGTGCCGAACGAGTACCAGCGGAGGGGCGGCGCGCCGACGATGCTGATCGAGCGCGCGGACTCCTCGATCCGCTATCGCCCGGTCGCGTTTCGAAACCCCGACGAAACGTTGATGCTGCCCGCGTCGGTCGAGACACTACAGGTCATCCGCAATTCCGGCGCCCCTCGCGTACGGAAGACGCAGGTGTTTTCAAACTATCGCCGCTTTGTGACCGAGGGCCGCGTGCTCGAATAACAGTTCTGTCGCCGACCCACGCAGATTGTAACGAGCCGTCGGACGCCCCACGCGATCACGAGCCGGATTCTTCAGGCACGACGGCATTCGCCGTGTGGCCGCGGACTTGCCATTTCCGCCCCCATGGTTCCCTCTGTCATCGTGATTGCGCGGGCCGAGCAAGCGGCCGGACTCCGGAAGCGTCTTGCGGCCGATTCGACGGTGGCGTTCTTTTCGGACGCCGAGGCCCTCAAGGCGCTCGAGGCGGTTCTGGGCCAGGCGCCGCGCATTCTAGCGCTCGACCGCGCCTTCGCGGCGACGGCGCGCGGGGCGGCGCTGGTCAGACAGGTCAAGGCCGAGGAACGTGACAGCGCGACCGAGATCCGCGTGCTCGCCGAGGACGAAGACAACCAACCGCTGATTCTTTCCAGCCGCATCGCGTCCGTTGAAAGCGTCATGAGGGCGTCGCATCCGCTGGACTACTGCGGGACGCGGCGCGCTTTGCGTTTCGAAGTGGTCGACGACGTCCAGCTCGCCGTCAACGGGGATCGCGGCCGGCTCGTCAACCTGTCGTTCGCGGGCGCTCAGCTGGTCTTGCCCGTGCGTATTCGTCCAGAAGAAGCGCTCCGCATCACGCTGACGGAGGCCGCGGCTGAGGACGAAACACGCGTCCGCGGTGTGGTGGCCTGGTGCACCGTTGAGCCGACCGGGCCCATCATGATTTACCGGGCCGGGGTGGAATTCACCGACGCGGACACACACCGCCTCGAGGATCTGTGCATCCGGTACGGCAGCGCGTCGCATCGGACAGGCGAGTAGCGACCGCGCCTCCCCGGATCCGCCGCCAGTCCGTCGTGGTGACGCGTGAGTCGATGGGGCGGATCGGCGTCAGACCTTGACGGACGGCACCGCGCGCGCGCCGAGCTCGCGGTCCAGATCGAGCAGCGAACCAGGGTCGTCGCCGACGAGACGGAACCTCGCAACAATCTCCCGCGAGGTCTTTTCTTCTTCGACCTGTTCGGTGAGAAACCACTGAAGCTCGGTCATCTCGGCGAACGCCTTGCTCTGGAAGCACAGCTCGTACAACGAATTGATCTGGGCGGTCACGCCCTCTTCCTGCTTGAGGGCGCTCTCGAACACTTCGGCGAACGACTCGAACTCACGCGGAGGCTGCTCGATCTTCGTGAGCTCGACGAGCCCGTTGCGGGCCAGGACGAAATCGAACAGCTTCATCCCGTGCTGATACTCTTCGAGGCTCTGCTGCTTGAGCCACTGCGCGGCGCCGGTGAATTTCTCGCGCTCGCAGAAGGCCGCCATCGCCAGGTACTGATACCACGCGGTGAATTCAGAATTGATCTGGACGTTAATCGCCCGCATCACATCGGCATGCATCGGTCGCTCTCCTCACGTTCGCTCGGCGGGAGCGTCCGATTCGACGCTCCAGGGCGCCACCGCAGGACAGGCCAGACCTGCGGACGCAATCCGCTCAGGATAGCACACCGTGCGTCGACACACGGTCGGGTGCCTCAGGCGGTGCGACTGGTCTCTTCGAGCGCCCGCACGCCGGCTCGCATCGAGAACCACCACGTCGCCACACTCAGCACTGCGGCGGCGAGGAACGAGAGCGACATCAGAGATATTCGCAGCATCGTTGGAGAGCGGACGCGAACCCGATACAGGAGATAGAGCGACGACGGCCATCCGAGCAGCGCAATGATGACGATGACGAAAAACACCGCGACGATCATGAACGCCACGCCTCCGTAGGATCCCGCCACCTGGCTCGCGTTCTCCGCATTGAATCGCGGGTACCGCGCGCCGAGGCCCGTGGCCAGTCCGACCAGGGCCAGGCTCATGAACACGATGGCCGCGGCCGACACCACCTTGAGGAATGGATCGATGCCGAGAAACTCGTTGGCAGCGATCGTCAGCCCCTCGGTCAGGAGAAACACGGGCACGAACCCGGTCCAGAACTTCGACCACAGGAAGTCACTCATCGACACCGGTCCCGCGCGGATGATCCAGAATGCCGCGCCTTCCGCGGAGACGGCGGGGAACACGAAGCGGGCCGCAATCGTGGCCATGACGAAGCCGGCCATCCCCAGGTTGACGAACCCGTAGACGTTCTTGATCACGCCACTCATGTTCGGGATTCGGTCGAGATCGAGCACGCGGAAGTTGTACAGGTAGATGAGGACCAGCGCGAGCAACAGCAGCAGTTGCGACCACTGGCTCACGTCCCGGAGAAACACTTTGAGATCCTTGACGAGCAGGTGCCGCCGCACGACCGACAGCGGCAGCCGGTGCACCACACGGTCCACGACATGGAACCGGGTCAACCGCGCCTTCCGGGCCTCCTGGGCGCGGCTGAAACCGGCGAAGTGCCAGCGCTCGTTCGCAGCGCGCAGCACGAGCGTCAGGCCCAGCGCGGTCGTCCAGAGTGCGCCGACATGGAGCAGGTCGCGTCCCCCCCGCAGGCTCGCGAACAGCGTCTCTCCCGCCCAGAAGGACGGCAGCAGCGGCGTGATCGGCGATTGCATTGTCGCGAAAAACCCGGTGAGGTCGGGCAGCGATTCCACGCGCATGAGTTGTTCGGGCTGGATGAACCGCATGAGCAAGACGAGGCTCGCCGCGAACATGAGGCCCATGAGCATGAGGATGTCGCGCGCACGGCGGGCCGGAAACACGTTGACGAGGAGCAGCGTGACGCCGGTTCCCAG
>Ga0184637_10001540_pt1 | contig 15502 bp, 18 predicted proteins | sample PLM3_127_b2_FD_133143 | JGI IMG/M metagenome (GOLD analysis project Ga0184637, IMG submission 133143) | Groundwater sediment microbial communities from an aquifer in East River, Colorado, USA - PLM3_127_b2 | ecosystem: Environmental > Terrestrial > Soil > Riparian zone | place: USA: East River...
AGATGCTTTTGCTACTCAGATAGAACAAAAAGTCGTGGCATTTCAAAAATTCCTTACTGAGCAGAATAATCTAAAGGCTGTTGAGGTAGTTGCAAACCAAACTGTTGCACAGGCTGAAGGACATGCGAGAGCGAACGCTGCCAAGGCTGGCGGTGAATCCCAAGCAATAAAAATTATAACTCTGCAATTAAGAGAAAGTCCAGAATATCTACAATGGCAAGCTATTACAAAATGGAATGGCCAGATGCCGTATGCGCTAGGTAGCAGTGCATTTCCATTCTTCCAACTACCTTTAGCAAATGCGCAAAATCAAACTAAATAATCTTATATTATTTTTTATTCGATACTTGATAGCACCATGGGTTCCGCTTAACTTGAGATTGTAATATTTCCAAGAAATTGATAAGTGGTCAGAAATATTAGATGAATCCCTCTGGGGGTAATTTTGTAAGATGTAGGGATAGTATTTATAGGAATAGTGCTATGATATTCTAATGTCACAACAACGCAAGTTATCCATCTTAACCATATTAGCTGCAATTATATCAATTAGTGCAGTCGCCGGGACTTTGGGCTCACTTCAAGCACAGGAGGGAGAGACATTTTCTGCGACTCTATCGGGCAAAGAAGAAGTTCCTCCAACGGATTCGAGTGCAACTGGATGGGCTAAGTTCCAAACCAACGACAATGGAACACAAGTATCGTATTGGATTAACCTGACGGGCCTGAACGAGATAACTGGAGCACATATACATAACGGGAGTGCCGGACAAAATGGTGATATCGTAGTTAGTTTATCTGGACAACAATCTGCCGAAAATGGCAACAACTCAACAATATCATTGAATGGGAATATAACACAGAACGACCTGAAAGGTCCTCTGAAAGGTAAGGAACTCTCCGAGCTTGTCGGTCTTATGAGCGATGGGGTTGTATATGTAAATGTTCATTCAGGAGAATTTCAGAATGGAGAAATCCGTGGTCAAATAGTTTCAGGATTACCAGAAACGGAAATTAATATGACTTCGACAACATCTAACAATACAATTCCAAACTAATAGGTACAAAGTAAAAAATATAGATAATAGAATATCTTTGCAGTGTAAGGTCTATTACATTTTTATTTTGACTATTTCCATCTTATCTTATCTTATCTTATCCTGAAGACAAATGACACTCAAAACATACTAAGGTATATTCAATGATTTGAGACTTTCAAACGATTCTCTAAGTCTTAGATATAGATCCTTCGTAGAAGGTTCCAGCAATGCAAAGGAGAGGTAAAAATCCTCAGCCTCACGTAGATATCTTTTAATTTTATTATTTACTAGTTTTCCCTCTACGTTTGACATACTACTAATGAATTTCATATTATTCTCTCTATCAACCAGTTTTATGACTTTCATATCATAGTCAGCAGAGCTTAATCCTTTGCAGTAATTATGGAATCTGGCTAGTTGTCTTTGCTGATCATTATCTCCAGGGAAATTTTCAAGGGGTTTTATCTTTAGGTCCAAACAGATCTCGTAGACTCTGTTGCCAAATCTATATTTGAGATATGCATCAAAACCGTACTCGTTGGTCTTGTACAAATCGAGTATTCTGTCATTATCTTCCATTACATCATGTAATATCGAGGAAACTATTTCTACACTAGTTATATTATGATTAACCGTGAGATAGTGCTTAACTACGTCTCTCGTAACGGGCCAGATGTGTGTTTCAAGAAATGGAGATTGATTGTCTTCCCTTTTTATTCCACTATGGACTTCAGTGGACACATCCATTGCAGTATTGATATAATCATCAATCCTTATTCCACTTTGAACCAGAAATTTTTCGAGCTCATCCCTTTTGAGGAAATCCAGAGTCTTCACAAAATTATAGTTAACAACTGCACAACAAAAGCGTTTCTTCTAAAGTAATTTGAGACACTGACTAGAAGGATTAACATCCTTTTTCCTGGCATTTTGCGGTGAAATATATGAAAAAATCGCTGTACTAAATATAAAAATCATATTATTTTTTGTTCATTGTGTCAATAGCCTTCTTTTTTTCTTCATTTAATTCATCGAGTGAAACGCTATTGGCTAAAATAATAGTTTCACCAACTCCGTCAATATCCGCTTGAGTAAAAATTGCCGCATATTCAGTGGATGAAAGAGCTTTGATTATCGAATCATCTTTAGGCAGCTTTAATTCCAATTCTCTAAGAGGTATGACTGAGCCATAATTATCGATATCAAGTTCAATAACTTTAATTTTGTTACCTTCTATTATCTTGTCTACCTTTACTAACAAGGCTCCCCAATATGTTATGCGTCACCCAAGTACTTAGGTATTTCACTAGTTAGGTTCAAGACTGATTAAAAAGCGCTCATTGGATATATTCTAAAACATTGCCATCTATTGGAAAAAATGGTAGTTGAATTATACCTAATATTGTAATTTGGTAACTGCCATACTCTGAGCCGTAATTGTTCATCAATTATATACTATTTCTGATTTTTCAGCGTAAATGAGATATATTTCTATGGATATTCTTATTAATGATATTAGTTCTATATCTTGCAATGACAATTATGCGTGACGAGAAAATTATCATGATTTTACTTCCTATTATAGTAACTATCAATACGGTATTTGTCTCTGGTTTAATCGATCTTGAATCAAATGGGATGATTATTTCAAATTCTATCAGTCTTTACGAAGAAAGGAAGACAAAATCATCCGGATTACCCTCCAGTCACTGGTGTAGAAAATGCTCTTCTGATTCTTTTTATCTGGAAGATACAATTCAAGTTACACCCAACTCAACTAAGCCAACTCTATGTGAAATATACGTATGCGATGGTTGTGGCGAGAAAATTGAATTTTGGAAATATATTGAAGGATCTCAATCGGCCTGAATTTTTCTAATAGGTTTCACTGACGCAAAATACGCAGCATTATTCGCAGCTAAAATTTTAATTGCTGTTTTAAATTACCTATTGTTTCGTTTAACTGTCTATTGACTTGCTCATATGTTTCTATCTGCTGTTCGAATTTAGATATTTGTTGATATAGTTCTTGCTGTCTCCACATGATTTCAAATATAGTAACATAAGATATGACAGTTGATTTGATAGAGGAAAAAAAAGACACGCCAATTGCTTCATATGAAGTTTTTTTCGTATCGTCTTTTAATTCGGTGTAAGTTACAAATTTTCTATCAACTAACAAAATTGAAGCCCTGATCCTTGAAGATTCTTCGAGATTCATAATTTCAATTCCGAATTCATTTCTTAATTTTTGTGAAACTAAGGCTATGTCATCATCAAATGGAGTAAGAATTCTTATTCTTAATTTATCATTTTTTCCTTTCAGTTGCTGCAATATAGGAACCATGCCCATACTTTCTTGTCTATGGAATGCATTAGATGTAGAAAAAATTCCTTGAATTTCGTTTTTTGATGACCCTGCTAACTTGAATACCAGATCTTGCACTTGAAAAGGATCTCTAATAACTTGAAATGTTTCATTTTCATCGGTTTCTATGTCATTTTTTATACCAAATTCATGTTCCTTCGGAACAATGATCTCCCAATTAGGATTGTAAATATATTGTTCTTCGATACTAATTGACTTAAACTCATGTCCATATAGAATTGCTAATTTCTTAAATATGGTAATGCAATTGTGGGAATCAAACAGGTATCTATCTCCGTCTATTATTTCCTCTATCGCTTTTTTGTTTTCAATTATCCTACCACATAACGCGCAAGCACGTTTGTTACTAAAATTATTTTTATCTGGGATTTTATTGCTATTCTCATGCAACAGCAAATAATCCCTAAGAGGTCATTTAAAGGTTTAATGAAATAGTGAAGAAATCCTAAAAAATTTAATAAAAATATGTAATTTAGATAAAAAACATAATTTACAACCATTAATTATCAAATATTCGATGCAAATATTGTCATCATGATTGATAATTATATTGTTTTTGGGACATGCATGAGATTGACTAATGTTCTAATTTTTTTTACTAGATGATTTCAAAAAACTGACTATTTGTTGTAAGTATATTTCTATTCTCTTTATTGCATGGCATTAGCCTCAATTCAAGAAAACGACACGACAACAAGCCAACCAGTAGGACAAGTTCATACAAGCGTAAGTGGACAAAGTTTTACTGTAGGACAAAGTTGGGGAGCTTTGAGAAAAGCTTGGAAAGGGTATCGAATAGCAAAAGTACAAAACGATGATACCAAAATGAACGAATATGCAAACAAGATTAGGAAAATTCAGGGTGAATTAAACATCGCCTTAGCGTCATTCCCAAATTTGGGAATTTCCTAAATTTTTTTCTATTAATAAATTAAGAATAAGATTGTTTCTTACATTCTATTAACCTTTATATATTTAGTTCAGTAAAGTAAGTATTTGTGAGTAACAACAATTCAAAATCGTTTACACAAGAGTTTTTTGGATTTCTTAAAACTTTTGGTATCATTGGGCTAGCTATTGCATTTGTCATAGGTTTAGCAGCATCCAGACTAGTAACATCACTTGTTCAAGATATTGTTAATCCCACAGTGGGCCTATTTCTTCCAGCATCTCTAGAAAAAATGTCTGCAAATGTTACCACTATTTCTGGAGGTACTTCACAGTTCAAATATGGAGACCTAATTGCCAATATAATTGACTTTGTCATAATCGCCCTGATTGTATTTATTGCTTATAAGTTCCTAAAAAGTCACAAATTGATAGAAGATAAGACAGAACCGGAATCTAAATAAATTTTTCATTTCCAAATCTTAATTTTGTTTACTTGCGTAGTACATTTATTTTTTTGATATACACAATCCTGATTATTAAAAGGAAAATTTTCTAATTATAATATTTAATACTACATTCCTACTAATTCATTTATCCTCAAGCAAAGAATCAATTTTTTTATTCAGGTCCAAGATTTTTTCAAGATTTTTTCCCTTTGTTCTTCAAGATCTTTAATTTTTTCCAACAATTTCTCATTGTAGCTTTCTAGTTGTTCGATGCGATTCAGTGTATAATCCTGCTTATCTGAAGTCTTTTTTTGCCTATTGAAAATCCACCAACTAACAATTGCACCAATTAATGCCCCTACAACAATTCCCAAATATGTACTCGAAGAATTTGTCATATCCATACAATTTGGAGATAATTCTGGTATGCAACCCCAAGGTAGAGTCGAAAACCACATGGTTTTGATTATTGCACTCTCTATTTTACTATTTTCTCAGGACATCACACATAAATTCTTAAACCATCATCGATATTACCTACCGCTACCCGGCAAACCAATTCCTTTTAGCGGAGTACGGTAGTCCGTAGTCACGTTAATGCCCTCTTTGGCGATTATACTGATCTTTTCCAAGTTTGTTTCGGGTTTTGGATAAAAGAAAAATGATTGACCTGGCGCAAGCGTATCTAGATTCTGAATGTCATTTTTCCCTTAATACACACTAATATTCGAGAGTGAATTGATTCCAACATTATTGACTCTTATTCTGTAGTAAGTTCCAGCGATATCAGTAGTATCCTTCGTGGCATCAACTTCTAACGCGTATGGAACCTTTGATTCTTGTTTTATGAAGAAAATTATTACTCCTGCAAATATTACTCCAAACAAAATATAGTAAAGATAAATTTTTCTCAACATAATTTCTATGGGTATGTCATTTAATAACTTACATCATAATCGAATATTTCATAAAAATTTTGTAAAAATTAGTATCGTTTCTATATAGCTGATTGATGGGACAAGACCTCCGAAAGAGGTATTTTATTGCTCAAAAATAGTAAATTAGTAGGGATAATAATATGAATATTATAAAATAATAATGTCTTAACTAGTGTATATTAAATTAGAATTTCTAAAGGGAGTTTGAACTTACTTTCTCATTGAGCAAATACTTAGCCACTTCTTCGGCCGTATGGCTCTCCAGTAAATGTTGTTCATAATCAGAATAAGTTGTATTGGCTAAACATATAGCACAAAAACACATATCATAATAACAGTCCTTACATAGGGATCTTTTACTAACCTGTTGGTTATGTCTTTTAATAATAGCAATAAAAAATATTTTTTTGTCATCTAAGCATCTAGTACAAGTACCTACACTATCGATCCCTGACATACTGGATAATATATTCCAGTGCTAACTAGGTTTTAAGTTTTTTATATTTTGTTTACTTTATTATTATTAACGAAGCAAACTGATGGGTCACCGCCTGTCTGCTTCTATCCTCTCACCAGTTTGAACTATCTATAATTTAATGTGCATACCGGAATACCTTGACCTCGTGTCAAACTCGGTGGTGGGATTTAATTTAGTATCCAAACCTAATTATACATACCTCATTTTCTCCGGATGATTATTATTGTTATTACACCTACTGCAATAATTAAACCCAAACCGATGATGAGATTATGAGCATTACTTAATAGATCTGGTGGCGTCTGATGTGGAACGAATACTTGAAAGGAAGCCAAATTAATTGAATCATTTCGATCAAGTCTTAACAACACCTGATGTGTTCCATCATCTGGGAACAAGTAATCTACAGAAAAGTCGCCATTTTGTAAAGTTACATTCTGGAATCTAAAGAGTCTCTGACCGTTTGTAACTGTTATCTGTGCGGTACCTTCAGCAAGATGATCGCCCGTTCGTAAATTCGTTACGCTGAATGCTAAATTTGTGAAAGTGTCTATAATCGGTTTTTCGGGCGAGTATCCAAACTCAATTCTAATGTTATCTTCAGTGTCGTTCCAAATTTGAATGTTATATGAACTGGTCAAATGAGCATTTGATGAATTTATTTGGATGCACACAAAAACTGTACAGATCAAAATGGAGATACCATAAATCTTAATTTCATTCAATAGGCATTAGAATTTATTTTAACTAATAAGATTTTCCATACAATTCCGATTTTTGTGATAAATTTTCTCCATTAGTGTATTCTATGTAGTGGAATCATACAAAATATTTACCATGTCTCGGTTAATAGTAACATTGATTGGTGCGTATCCGGCATGAGATATGACACCAACCAACCACTATCCTAAGTAATGAATTCAAGATAGGCAATATGATCACGTGTCGAAATTTTATCTAAAACTTCTAATACGAGTGTCTAACTTGGGTAAGTAAACTTAGGTAAGCCAACTTCTTATATTTTGCATTAGTAAGTTCGATTACTTCCTACGACATTTCGAGACGATGGCCGGTGGGATTCTCTTATCAACTCCATCAGTCCCGCCGGTTTAACTTTTTTATTGTTTGTTGATCATAAAAATACTAAGGCTTCCAAATACTGGTGGGAAATTAATTTTGTCAGTCTACGATTCTTCCCACCAGTTTGAACTGTTATATATTTTATTGTGCTTGTAAAACTAACGTAACCATCAACGTTCCCCTGGTGGGTTAATTGCTTCCACATTCTGGACCCACCAGTGGGGTCTAACCTTTATTTAACTTGTATCACAGATTATTGTATGGAACCAACCACGGTATTGATGTTTATTATCGTAGGAGCATCAATAGGTCTTTTTGGTATGGCCCTATCACGTATGTTCAAAACCTTCCAAGAGGTAAAATCAAGGACGGCACAGTATTGAATTTGTTACTATAGGCTGGAATCGAATTAGAGAATACCAATATTCGCTCATGATGTTAAGACTTTGCGCAAAATAGACCCTTGCAAACTTACAAATTCTTACAACTCTCTACTAAAGCCCTTTTATAATATGTAGTGCCAAAAATAGTAAGTCTAAACACCAACTGGTGGGAATTTTGGTTGCTTCTTGTTCATCCAATCAAATTAACCCCTCCCATTAGTTGTTAATTTAAACATCATATGTGTTTGATAAATATAAAAATATTTGGTTTATCGACAGAATTCTTACATAATACTTGTATGCTTTATAGGTAACGTTAAGAAAATCTTAATTTGATTATATACGCCTTATCAATCATTTATCAGTATAGGTTTCTTCGCTCTGTAAAATCTAAACTGTTTTATAATTTGTTGATGATAATCATATAACTTACGCAGACGATTCATTCCTGGTGGGTCACTTCGCCCAAGACTTGGCCCATCAGTTCTAATTAACTTTAAAGGCTAATAATATTAAATAAAAAATAGTTTTCTACTTTGATTGTACTAAAATAGGTTTAGCAAAATCGAAGTCGTGTAATCCATTTCTTGTTGCTGTAATAGTGCAGGGAATATTATTTTCCATAAAACTTAACCACATCGCGTCACAAATTCTGCACTTAAATTGTCCTGGAGGGACGTTTGGTTTTATTGTTCTTACCATAGTAATACTTATGGCCATTCAGGTATAATTACCCTTGTTTTGTTTAGTAAGAATGTTTGAAAATCCTTTTTATCTTGATTAATGCTACGATTCCTTAATACGGACTATGGATGGGAGGTCCATATCATGATGACAGCGTGCACATCTACGATTACCCCTTTTTCATCCATATCCGCACAAGTTGAACTATTTTATAATCTCCGGATTTTCTTGCTCTTCTACCTGGAATCTTTTTGAAGTATATCTGTGTGCACCTTTTCTATATTGATCTTTGCGCTCCCGTTTTTTATTTTGCTTCGCTCTGTTATCAGTGCTTAGAAAGACAGATTCATTACCTTCAAAGGGATTGTTAACAGTTTCCAGTGAATCTTTAATTTCTGATTCTGGATATGACTGGTAAATCGGGAAAACGTTTCCGCATTCATAGCACTGTACAAAGTCATCATAGTCAGGCGGTTTTACTTCACCTTTCTTTAATATTCTAGGACGTAATTTATTATGAATTTCATACTCTAGGCAGTGAGGACACTCTCTTATCTTTCCTTCATTTTCATTAAAGTCAACAAATGCAAAGAAATTTCCCTTGCTGTCTCTTAATTCAGACGTATAATTTACTAAATCCCAATTGTCATTATATGAATTAGGACCGATCATCTGTCTAGTTTCTTGTACGTCTAATTCTTCACTCATCTTTTTATTCTCGCTTCCCATTTTGAGAAACATGTTTGACAGTATCTTTCTATGAGTTTTGCTCCTTGATGTTTATCGCCTACATCACGCGAAACTATGTAAGAAGGCCATGCTCCGCAACTTGAACAAATACCACTGTACAGTTCTCTAAGTCTTTTTCTTGCAGTTTCATACGTAAATCTCTTGTTAGAAGTATATTCATATGTGTATCCGTTCTTGTTTGTAACTGTCCTAACCTTAGGAAATGGAATTCCCTTATTGATTTTATCGATTTCTTCTTGTTCTTCTTTAGTGAATTCTATCTTTTTTATTACAGGTTTCAATTTCTATCTAAAGGAAAAGAGAAGAGTAACACCACAATGACTTACAGAACCTCATTTACCTTTATGAGTACTCAAACAAGCACAAGTTAGGTGGGTATCAGTTACGAATGCAAATGTCATTTCTATGGTCTCTTCTTTAATTAGTAGTTGTCCAGTGCGTCAAAGATTTTATGAGTAAGTATTTTGTCTGGTATCATGCCTTTCTTTCCGTATCTTTCCCTAATCTCTGCGGCTCGTTTTTGCAGTTCTTTATCAAATTTTGAAGGTCCGGATACGAACATAAATGGCTCTTTATATCGAGCAAAGTCTATGGGATCTCCAATTTCTCCCGCTTTCCTGCCGTTTACTATTATGTTCTTTTTCATCATTGATACACTGCCTTGTTATCTTTTGAATGTACGTTATTGTCGTTTTTCTTGTATCTTAATTGGCCATCTTTATCGGTGTAGTATGGACTTGATTTTGAACCCGAACCTCTATTACTCATGTCTTTTAACTCTTCAATTGAACAATTACAAAAGTCAGAGTAAGTAAAAGATCCATCGCGATATTGCTGATAGTTACTCTCATTCATTTCTCTATAATAGTATCGAATATTATCTACAAAGTTATCGCCTATAATGGAATCGAGTAGTTTCTTTCTTTCTTGTTTTCCTTTCGGGACTTCTATTTCATATATTATTTGTTGACCGGATAATCTTTTTTCATTACCAATAGGCTTACCTGTTTTTGGGTTATATGTTATATTTCCATTGTGCACTATCCTGGGCTTCGTGTGTCTACCAATCTCAAAACCTGCACTAAAACCTACTCCTTTATGATTTGTAGTCTTGAAGGAACCAGTATACCACAAAACTTCTTTTTTGGTAGGCTTTCCCTTCTCATCTCTTTGTGTGATTAAGGCTCTGCTTATTGTTTCTATTATCTTTTCATATTCCTTTCCTATGGCATTTACTCTTCTTATGTATCGTAAATTAGTATATGCATCACGTGGATAGTCTCCAGAATCTAGTCCGTTTCCTGGTTTTAATACTAATCCTATCTGTGTTGCTGCATCCTTGTATGCTTGAATTGTCTTTGCTGCGCTAGTTTCTGTTTCTAGTTTAGACATTAGATATCCTCCAGTTTTTCTAAGATTCTGCTAACTACTATGTCGAAACTTTCACCAGTGAAACCTAACTCTTTTAGTTTCTGATAATTTTTCTTTGATAAAGATATAGTCGTTCTATCTGTATGCAGTTCATTAACCATATTCATTGCATATAGTGAATAACTTGATTATATGGGAACTAATTTACTTGAAAAATCAAGATGATTGAATAAATTAGATTGGTGGGCACTAAGCGGCTTCGCCTGACTTAGACTCATCAACCCACCAATCTATGATAACAAACTTCAAATTATTAATTTCAAAAACTGTATATTTAAGTTTCGAAAGAATTTACTAGAACTAGGGAATGTAATATCCGTTTTATTGTGGTATAGCAATCTGAATAATATTCTATTAGTAAATTCAGATTCCAGCAAGTAGATAAGATTCTGTTCTTTTTTTAGTAATTGTTCTTCCCCAATCCACTTATACATTGTTTAGGATCAATCTACGACAACAAATGTTAAACACCAAAAATATGTTGATGCTTGTAGTTCTGTCTGCAGGACTGGTGACAGCACTAACAGGAACGGGGATGTCACAAGTAGCACTCGCTGACAAAGATGAGTGTGAAGACAATGGCCATGACAGTTGTAACGAACAAACCCAGAAGATTGAACAGGATATTCATTGTAAGATAGTGAACAAGAGTGAAAATGACGACAAAAGTGACAGTAACTCTGCTAATGGAAATGGAAATGGCGACATAAATTGCTGGAACTTTGCTCAAAATCCAGATAATGGCGATGCAACCGTCGATGCGGATTTATTCGATCCAATATTCGGTCCCATAAGTTAAAGATACCATTAGTGCCGAACAAGTAAGGGTAAGTACCCCAATACTTTTTTCTTTTTATAAACGGACTAATTGATTTATTCTATATTGTAACCTTTCAAACTAAGCCTTAATGCATCTAAACTATACTGATATCTCCTCTTCATTCTTGGAATTAGTCTAGTTTATGACGGACATGGTATTTCAGTTCCTATCCGCCGTATATGACAACTAAATATTAAAGACTACTTAAGTCCTATATATTATAAAATATAAATTCTAAAGCAGAGTTCTTTTATCTGATTGGCTTTTGATATACCCAACTGGGTAGCGACACTTATTGAACTAGGCATTGGAATTGTAATTGCAATCGTAGTGTATAGAGTTCAATCCCAAACTGCGAAATTGGCCAAGGAACTTCTATCAAAAATTTCTTCCATGACATCCCGGATGGATTCATTATTAGAACAAAGAAGATTAGATGAAATAGCAAAAAAGGAGTTTGAATGTAAAAGAGTCATTGAGCACCTGGAATATATACAGGAAAAAGAACAAGAGTTGAAGGATTATTTGACCGATTATATCTCGGGAGATACAACAAGCGAACAGCTGCGCTATTTTATTAAGCAGAATTTCATGCCTATCGCCAAATTCAGAATTCGTGAGATAGAAGATGCTATTAGACAGGTAGGAGACAAATTAACCGATAATACCCTCAGATTGGAGTTTTTGTCATACATTGAGGCTTTCTTAAATCTGAGTGAGCTGGTTCTCGTAGATGGTAAACCCCAAAATGATAACGATCTTGAAAGTTTTATAATTTCCAATAATCTTCAAATAAAAAGAATACAAGAGTTCCTCACCAGATTTCATAAAGAAATACAACAAACTAACAATAATGGTACGTAGTTTTTCTTCAATACATAATTTTTTAAAATCTTCTTACATTTAGTTTACCCAATGGAGCACAATGGAAAGAGAAATGCTGTGGAGCCATCACCAGTCTTACTATTGAAGCGCTCAATAAAATAGACTAGTAATTCTTGGGATTTCCGATAAAATCAAATTTCATGAATCAGGTCCTTTAGTTTCCTCTTTGGCTTTGGCACCAGCATCTTTACTGGATATCCTAGGCAAAGAATAGAGGATGGCGAGAGTTCTATACCTAATATTTCCTTTATTTTAATTTCATCAAACATGCCTATCCATATGGAGCTCAATCCCAAAGCATGCGCAGCAAGTTGGGAATATGCCGCGGCAAGAGTGGCATCTTGTTGAGAGAATTTTCTGATCGTGTCTGGTGGAAAATTTAATTTTATTCTCTTGGGATTTATACAAAATACAAGTACAACTGGAGCATGCACGTATGGTTGATTGTTAGCAGCATCGACCAGCTTCTCTTAGTTTCCTCATTTTTAATGTGATATATTTCGAAACCCAGGAAACCTCCTGCAGTAGGTGCAGTATCAGCCGCTGCAAAAACCATCTACAATGCCTCTCATCTTCAGGATGTGATTGAGACTATTCAAAATCGTGTAATTGATATCACAAATGAGATCGCAAAAGTTCAACCCCAATATGCTCAATCACTTTCGAATCTCCAAAGTTGAATACTTTGAAGCTACAAAAAACGTAATTCAGAATGTATCCAATCTTCAAAGTACCTTTCTTGAGAATAATTGGAACAACTTTGATAACAGGTCAGCCATATATACCGAGCAAATTAAAAACCAAGTAAATATATTTACAGAAAATTTAGTAAGGGCATGTGAAATATGGAATCAAATTGCTTTGAATTCAATTGATATTTCAAAAGAGAATATAAAAATGTATACCCAAGCATTGACATCAATGGAATCATACCATCGAAATCTTATTACCTCTTGGAATTCACTGCTGATTCCGACATTTGGCAAGTAAGCTATACACAAGCACTGCAGATCATTTTCTATCATAAAATATCAAACGACAGTTAAGAATTATGGTAACAGAAGCTATTTAGCTCTGGATACTATTATTATCACCTAAATTATTCTGTCGATTTATTGTACTGAAATTGATTCAGCAAATTGAGATAGATCTATTCTATAATAATCAATCATAGCAGCATCATACTGTTGAACTATCTCAATTGGTTCTCCTTTATTCTTTCTATTGATAATAAGTTCTCTTTGATAGTAGCTTGTGACGTATTTGTAACCACGTCTTCTTGCCTCTTTAAGAAATTCAGATCTGAGCATGTGGCCTCCTTTTTCTCCAAGATATCCAGTTTTAATTGCTATCCATTCCATAAAAACTGAATTCTTTCTACCTAAATTTTGATCCAAGGTACCACGTCTGAGAGATTCCATATGAATGGTATTCATTTTACCTAAACTTTCATCATATCCGCCATGCCTAGGCTTGTGGTTTTCCAAAGGACCTCCTTTTACATAGCCAACAATCTCTCCGGCGTCACTGTTGATTCTTAGAGTTATGAGAATCGTACTTGAATCGCAAATTGACTTACGAAATTCTCTATCATGAAAATTCATAGGAGTACAATATTCGTGACGTATCTTCATAATTGTGTCACATAAATCCGTACTTATCTTATCCCTTTCACTGATAGTATTTTCAACAACTCTTACTAAACTAATTTCATGCTTACGCAACGATGCTTTAATCTCGAGTTCTCTTTCCCATACCTCCCTAAAACCTTCAACATTATCAAAAAAATTCTTACTGTATCCAACGGGTAAACTCTGTATTACCCTTTCAAAGGTATCTTTGTCATCCCTTAGTTTAAACGCAGCAAAGTACTCTACAGACTTTTCATTGATCACCTGAGAATGCCATCCAATACCACGAGCGTTGCGTCTTGCCAGTTCCTTGGCATAATTAAAATCACCCAAACAATATCCGGCAATGCGATCACAAATAGACAAGAATAGTCCAAGCTTCTCGTAATGTTCCCTAGTATCGGTATCATCCTGATCTATGCCCGACAGGTTGAATAATTCATTCATTCTTTTTAGCGCATGTTCTTTTTGGGCCCCTGAAAATGGATACGTTGTTCTGTGTATTAGGGCAATCACTATATTCAGATCTATTTCGAAAGACTGAATAAGTTTAGCTAGTTTTTGATCGTTTCTAATAAAGAGTTCAATATTATCCTCATTGGGTTTCTCAAATTCTTTTCTTGGATCGAAATCGTGAAATAATGCAGCCACAAAAAGATTTTTAATATCCTTTAGAAGGAATTTATTTTCTGACTTTTGATTTATTGCAGACATCAATGAAATATATGCAACTTCAAGATTATGGTTGATGGTGTGATAACCGGGATAATCTGATCCTAAACCATTTTTAGAAAATTCAGAAACTGCATGTCTTATAATTCTGGATGTAGCCTTCATATCAAAATCCATTTTTGCGACTAATTCCAGTATTTTATCCTTATGGGAAGCTTCTTTGGTAAGACCGATATTATATCGAGTCCACCATGGAAATAGTCTTATTCGCTTGTAATGTTCATACCACCATGGTAATCGTTTGGCTGGCGTTAAATGATGCTGTGCCTCAGTTTTTGTGATATTACTTTTATCAAATAGCAACAAACAACACCCCGCCAAATAACAATACAATTGAATATAAAAAACTTGTTACTTGATTACATTCAAGCACTGAAATGCAAAAAATATGATATTATTTACAATAAATTACAATTAATTGCCATCTATATTGCATTTTTTTGTTTATGTTACTTGAATCGTACGTTCGCAGTTTCATAAAATGCTCAAAAGCTGGCACTTTCAACTCAATCCAACATCAGGGATTATTGTAGCTTTTAGATCAATACTTCCAAAAGTTGAATTCATCAACTAATTTTTCGGTTCCCTTTTGAAATCATCTTGGAGAAATTTGAATATACCACTTTACAATTATTTGCCAGTTTATCGAATTCATCTGTTTTATTATTTAAAATAGAATCTGTACTTACACCAACTTCAATCATCTCAGGTCCATAATTCCGTGTCCAATTGCTGATCATTTCGGGGGTTACTTCCAAATGAAACAAAATTCCGATGGAGTTACCAACTTTAAATGCTTGTGGATACAAATTGGAGGAGGCCAAAAGTATTGCTGATTTCGGAAGTTCATAAGTATCTCCATGCCACTGGAATACTTTTATTCTCTCATTAGCTATCCCTTTAAAGATATCATTCCTTCCCTCA
>Ga0184637_10001541_pt1 | contig 15490 bp, 16 predicted proteins | sample PLM3_127_b2_FD_133143 | JGI IMG/M metagenome (GOLD analysis project Ga0184637, IMG submission 133143) | Groundwater sediment microbial communities from an aquifer in East River, Colorado, USA - PLM3_127_b2 | ecosystem: Environmental > Terrestrial > Soil > Riparian zone | place: USA: East River...
AGGTCAACAGCCTGCCAAGGAGCACGCATGTCGATCACACCGCATCCCGCCACCACGGCCATCCGTACGCTTGCGCTTGTTGGGCAGGCGGCATCGGGCAAGACCTGCCTGACCGAAGCGCTGCTGTGCAAGGCCGGCGCCATCGGCGCGCCGGGCAGCCTCGAGCGCGGCTCGACGGTCAGCGACTTCGATCCGCTGGAACGCAAGGTGCAGCATTCGCTGAACTCGGCGCTCGTGCACATGCAGCACCAGGAGACACGCATCCATCTGATCGACACCCCGGGTTATCCGGACTTCCTCGGCCAGTCGATGACCGCGCTCGAGGCAGTCGAGACGGCGGCCGTCGTCATCAGCGCCACAGGCGGCATCGAGATGATGAGCACGCGCATGATGGAGTGGGCCAGACACCGCGAGCTGTGCCGCATGATCATCGTCAACAAGATCGACGCGCAGGGCATCAACCTGCCGGCACTGGTGACACAGATCCAGTCGACCTTCGGGCGCGAATGCCTGCCGCTGAACCTGCCCGCGGCCGGCGGCACGAAGGTGGTGGACTGCTTCTACAACCCCGCCGCACCCGATGGGCAGGAGGTCGATTTTTCTTCAGTCGATCGTGCGCACCAAGCGCTTGTCGAGCAGGTGGTCGAGGTCGACCCCGAGTTCGTCGAGCGCTACCTCAACGATGGCGACGTCGATCCGCGCGAGCTGCATGCGCCGCTCGAGCAAGCACTGCGCGAAGGGCATCTGATCCCGATCTGTTTCGTCTCGGCGCGCAACGGCGCCGGCGTCGCCGAGCTGCTCGACGTGATCGTCAAGCTGTTGCCGAATCCGGCCGAGGGCAACGCGCCCGTGTTCTACAACGGCGAAGGCGCCGATGCAGTCGAGCTGCGTGCCGAGCCCGACGCGAGCCGGCATGTGCTCGCGCATGTGTTCAAGGTCACTCAGGACCCGTACGTCGGCAAGATGGGTGTGTTTCGCATCCATCAAGGCATCGTGACGCGCGACAGCCAGCTCTACATCGGCGACGGTCGCAAGCCCTTCAAGGTCGGCCACCTGTTCATGCTGCAAGGCAAGGAGCACGTCGAAGTGTCCCGCGGCGTGCCGGGCGATCTGTGCGCGGTGGCGAAGGTCGACGAGATGCATTTCGATGCGGTCCTGCACGACGCCGCCGAGGACGACCACATCCACCTGAAGCCGCTCGACTTTCCGGTGCCGGTGCACGGGCTGGCCATCGAGCCGAAGCGGCGCGGCGACGAGCAGCGCATGTGGGACATTCTGCAAAAGCTCGTCGACGAGGACCCTTGCCTGCGCGTCGAGCATGTCGCGGCGACCAACGAGACGGTGCTCTATGGTCTCGGCGAGCTGCACCTGCGCAGCTTGCTCGAACGCCTGACCGACGTGTACCGCTGCGAGGTCAACACGCGCCCGCCGCGCATCGCGTACCGCGAGACGATCACCCAGAACGCCGAAGGACACCATCGCCACAAGAAGCAGACCGGCGGCGCCGGCCAGTTCGGCGAGGTCTTCCTGCGCGTCGAGCCCTTGCCGCGCGGCGCGGGCTTCGAGTTCGTGGACCAGGTCAAGGGCGGGACGATCCCGGGCGTTTTCATCCCGGCGGTCGAAAAGGGCGTGCGCCAGGCGATGGACTCGGGCGTGATCGCCGGTCACTCGGTGATGGACGTGCGCGTCACCGTTTACGACGGCAAGCACCACAGCGTCGACAGCAAGGAAATCGCGTTCATCACCGCCGGGCGCAAAGCCTTCGTCGACGCGGTGAAGAAGGCCGGCCCGATCGTGCTCGAGCCGATCGTCAACGTCGAGATCACCGCCCCCGAAAGCAACATCGGCGACATCACGGGCGACCTGTCATCGCGGCGCGGGCTCGTCAGCGGCACACGAACGGCGACGCCGGGCTCGCTGTCGGTGGTCGGCCAGGCACCGCTGTCGGAGCTGTCGGCGTACCAGTCGCGCCTGAACGCGATGACCGGCGGGCACGGCCGCTACACGCTCGCGCTGAGCCACTACGAGGCGGTGCCGCCGGCCGTGCAGCAGCAGTTGATGGGCCAGTTCAAGGTGAAGGAAGAAGAGTAGGCACCAGCGGGCACGCGGACCCGCCTTTACTGTTCGCGACGCGTCAACGCCGCCGCAACATCCAGCCGATGCCGACGCCGATCAGTACGAGGCCGACCCCGCTCATCGACGCGAGCGCCGGGCTCATCACGCCGCCGGAAACGGCGGACGACGCACTGGCCGGCGGCGCAGGCGATGACACCGTACGCAGCACCGCTTGCCACTCGCTGCTGCTGATCTGGGTCATGCGCGTCGCTTCGTTCAGGCCGTAGACGCAGAGTTCGCCGCCGGGCAATTTGCAAAAGCGCGCCGCCGGACAGGCGGTGAGTATTTCCTGCACTGCGCCGGTGCCGCACTGCGCGCCGCCGCTGCGCAACACCTGCAACGTGACATCGGGATGCTTGGTGAGCTGTTCGGGCATGTGACGCCTCCATCGATGACCGCAAAGGGCTCGGACCTCCAGTGTCGCGCGATGTCATGGGATCGGGGCACAATCGGTCGCTTCGGCCAGGCGAAGGAACCGCACGATGAACCGACCGTCGATCGAGCAAAGCGCCAGCGTCCGGACGTTGCCACACTGGCTCGTCGCACTTGTGCTCTGCGTGTTCGGCATCACCGCTGGCGCGCAGGTCTACGAATCGCCGAACGTCGGTCCGTTGCGCACGATCAGCGAAGGCGAAGACGACAAGTTGATGCTTTACGGCCACGATGCCGTTGCCTACCTCTGGAGCAACGAGGCGCAAAAGGGCAATCCGGCGATCAAGGCGGAACACCTCGGCGTGACCTGGCGCTTCGCGAGCGAGGCGAACAAGGCCGAATTCCTGAAAAGCCCCGAAAAGTACATGCCGCAATTCGGCGGCTACTGCTCGAACGGCATCAACTACGCCATCCCCGGTGGCGGGGGCGGGGCCGCCAACAGTTGGCGAATCTATCGCGGCAAGCTCTACGTGTTTGGCGGCCAAAGCGCGCGCGACCATTTCGAGATGGACACCGAATTGAACCTGCAGCGCGCGCACAAGTACTGGAACGAAGAGCTCGCCGGCGCGAACCCGCGCTGGATGCGCGTCAAGCGCATGATCGCGCGCGTGCCGCACTACAAGAGCGACCGCGCACTGCAGGAGGAGTGGGAAGCGAAACTGGCGGCGAAGACGCTGCCGGTGATGCCGGGGTCGCCGCAGGTCGTTCCAGCGCGCTGAGCCCGCGGGCATGGCCGCACCCGCCGACCTGCCCGAGCTGCTCGCCCGCGTCGCGCTCGGCGACCGCGCGGCCTTTCGCGCGCTCTACGACGCCACGCAGCGAAGTCTGTTTCCGGTCGCGCGCCGTATAACGCGTAATGAAAGCTGGGCGGACGAGGTTTTGCAAGAGTCTTACATGACGGTATGGCATCGCGCGACCACGTTCGACGCGAGCAAGGCATCGCCCATGACGTGGATGACGACGATCGTGCGCAATCGGGCGCTCGACCGGTTGAGCCTCGCATCGGCACGCCACGAAGCCAGCGTTCCCGACGAGGATCTGGAAGCGCTGTGGAACCAACAGCCGCAAGACGGTGATGCGAGCGTGTGGGCGGACGATGCCGCAACGCATGCGCGGCTGCACGACTGCGTCGGTCACCTCGAAGCGCGGCAGCGCCAAAGCGTCGCGCTGTGTTACCTGAACGGCATGAGCCACTCCGAGGTGGCTGCACACCTGGGCCAGCCGCTGGGCTCGGTGAAGGGCTGGATCCGCCGCGCGATGCTCCAACTGAAGGACTGTCTGGGGCAGGCGGCATGAACCTCGACCGCAACGATCTGCTCGACCGCCTGGCTGGCGACTACGCGCTCGGGACGCTGCGCGGCGGCGCGCGGCGCCGCTTCGAGCGTCAGATGCAGCAGCGGCCCGAGCTGCGCGAGCGTATCGAGCGCCTGCAACAGCGCCTTGCGCCGATGGCGAGCCTGCTGTCCGCCGAAAGCGCCCCCGCCCACACTTGGGATCGCATCGAAGCGCGCCTGTTCGGCGCCCCGGCGGCACCGCGCCGCGGATGGGCTTGGCGCATTGCTGCGACCTGGGCCGCGGTCGCTTCACTCGGCTTGATGGCCGTCGCAGGCGTGTTGTGGCTCGCGCCCGAACAACTCGTGTCGCCCGAGACCCTGGCGCGGCGCACGCAGCAGGTGCCGGCAAGCTACATGGCCGTGCTCTCCGACGGGCAGGGCCGGCCCACGCTCGTGGCAAGCGCCGCGCGCCATGCGCGGCGCATGGACCTCAAGGTGCTGCGCGCGACGCCTGCCGAACCGGGCACGCAGTGGGTGCTGTGGGGTCATACCGACCAGGGCGAACGCGTGGCGCTCGGCCGCATCGACCTGGCCGTGCGATCGCGCATCGAGCTGGCCGGCACTGCCGAGCAGACGCTTTCGAAACTCGCGACGCTGACGGTCACCGCGGAGCCCGCAAGCGCCGCACCGCCGCCGGCACCCACGCGTGTCGCGCTGCTGCAGGGGCCGTGCGTCAAGGTGTGGTGACCTGGCCGGGTGGGTCGATTCAGCGGCGCGCGATCCGATCCGAAGGCTGCGCCGTATATCCGGCGTACCGACTTGGGTACGGCATCCCACCCCCATCCTCACGGAGATCGACCCCATGCAAACCCGGATCCAAATCCCGCTGCGTTCCGTCCTGTCCACGTTGCTGCTCGCCGGCGGCGTCGCAATGAACGCCTTGCCCGTCCACGCCGCAGACACGCCGGTGGAAACCGCCAAGCCGGCCGCGGCGCCGGCCGAGGACGCGATGGCCACCGCACGCAAGCACATCCAGGCCAAGCAGTGGTCGCAGGCCGCAAGCGTGCTCGAAAAGGTCGTCGCCAAGGAGCCGCGCAACGCCGACGCGCACAACCTGCTCGGCTTCTCGTACCGCTGGATGGACCGCATGGACGACTCCTTCGCCAGCTACGGCAAGGCACTCGCGATCGAGCCGAACCATCGTGGCGCGCACCAGTACGTGGGCGTCGCCTACCTCAAGGTCGGCAAGCCCGAGAAGGCCGAGGAGCACCTGGCCAAACTGCAGCAGATCTGCGGCGCAAATTGCGAAGAGACGCGCGAGCTCGCAGCGAAGCTGGCCGAGTACAAGACGGCCAAACGCTGAGCCCCCAATCCCCGCGGGTCGCTCGCCCGCGGGGAACGGCATTCGCGGCACCTTGATCAATCCGCAGATGCTGATGCTGCCCGGGAGGCACGCGCGCGACAGCTCTGATCGAGGGCTCCGGCTACGATGGTCCGCAATCGGTGCGATGGTCGCACCTGCGCAGGACGTCCATGAGCCCCACACCCGCCACCCACTTTCTCGTGCAGCGCAGCGACCTGCGCAACACCCGCTTCGTCGCCGACGAGTCATCGGGCACGCCGCTCGGCGACGGTGAGGTGCGGCTGCGCACCGACAGCTTCGCGCTCACCGCGAACAACATCACCTACGCCGCATTCGGTGACTCGATGCGCTATTTCGACTTCTTTCCCTCGCCCGAAGTCGGCTGGGGACGCATTCCGGTGTGGGGCTTCGCCGAGGTGACCGAATCGCGTTGCGCAGGGGTATCGCCCGGCGAACGCGTCTATGGCTACCTGCCGATCAGCACGCAGGTCGTCGTGTCCCCGGTGCGCGTGAACGACGGCGGATTCGTCGACGGCGCACCGCACCGGCGCGAGCTGCACGCGGTCTACAACCAGTACCTGCGCTGCGCGACCGATGCCCTGTACCGAGCGGACCGCGAAGCCGAGCAAGCGCTCTTGCGCCCGCTGTTCGTGACCTCGTTCCTGATCGACGACTTCATCGCCGACAACGAGCGCTTTGGCGCGCGCACGGTGCTTTTGTCGAGCGCGTCGAGCAAGACCGCCTACGGCACGGCGTTTTGTCTGCAACAGCGGCGCGACACGCCGGACGCCGTGCAAGTGGTCGGTCTCACCTCGCCGTCGAACCTCGCGTTCACCGAGAGCCTCGGCTGCTATGACCGCGTCGTCAGCTACGACACGCTGGGCTCGCTGCCGGCTGACGAGCCGGGTGTGTACGTCGACTTCTCGGGCAGCGCCACGCTGCGCAGCGCGGTCCATCAGCACTTCGCCGATCGGCTTGCCTATTCGTGCGCGGTGGGTGGCACGCACTGGGACGATCTCGGCAGTGCGGCCGGGCTGCCCGGCCCACGCCCGACGCTCTTTTTCGCACCCTCGCAAGTGAAAAAGCGCAGCGTGGACTGGGGCCACGACGGGCTGCAGCAGCGCATCGCCGCGGCGTGGCACGCGTTCATGGCACCTGTCACCGACGCTCGGCAACCTTGGCTGACGGTGGTGCGCGAAAGCGGGCCCGAGGCGATCGCCGCCACCTATCTCGAGCTGCTCGATGGCAGGACGAACCCGCGCCAGGGGCACATGTTGTCGCTGTGAGCGCGGACGCCCTGCGCGCCTGCGTTGGCGCTCGAGATTCGCGACCGCCAACGCGCCGATCCGACGCTGCGCTCGAGCGCAGCGCAGCAGGCGGTGCTCGGCTTCGAGCTCGCCGATCTGAAGCGCGCGCTGATGAAAGCGTGGCGGCTGCCCGAACTGCTGATCAGCATCACCGACCGCGCCTCACGTCGAACACCCGAGCGTGCGCAACGTCATGCTGGCGATTCGGCTCGCGAGGCATACCGCGGACGGCTGGGACAACGCCGCGCTGCCCGACGATGTGCGCGACATCGGCGCGCTGCTGAACCTTTCTGCCGCCGCCACGCTGGCGCTGATGCAAGCACTCGACCGATGAGGGCTACGATGCCACTTTCGCATTGAAAGCGGCATGAGCGGACCCGACGTCGACTTCTGGCAGCACCGGTTCCTGGCGCAGCAGGTGCCCTGGGACCGGGGAGCCCCGAGCCCGCAATTGCGGGCCTGGCTCGACGGTGGGCAACTTTCGCCGCAAGCGGTGGATGGCCCGCTGGCCGTGCCCGGCTGTGGGGCTGGTCACGAAGTGGCCGAACTCGCCGCTCGCGGCTTTCAGGTCATCGCGATCGACTACGCGCCTGCGGCGGTCGATCTCACGTGCGAGCGGCTAGCCAAAGCCGGCCTGCGCGCCGAGGTCGTGCAGGCGGACGTGCTGTCATGGCAACCGCAAGTCCCGCTGTCGACGGTGTACGAGCAGACCTGCCTGTGCGCCTTGCACCCTGACCACTGGACGTCGTATGCGCAGCAACTGCATCGGTGGGTACGGCCGGGCGGACAGCTCTGCGCGTTGTTCATGCAGATGCAACGCGACGGCGCTGCGCAAGGGCTCATCGAAGGTCCGCCGTACCACTGTGACATCAACGCGATGCGTGCGCTGTTCCCCTCGCAAGGCTGGCGATGGCCGAATCCGCCGTATGCGCAAGTGGCTCATCCGATGGGCATGCGGGAGCTGGCAGTGATCCTCACACGACTCTGAGCCGACCGCGCTGTGACGCCTCAGACGGGTACCGCTGTCGTGTTCTTCACGCGGTCGAGCACGAAGCTGGTCTTGCAGTCCTGCACGCTCGGGTGCTTGAGCAACGTTTCCATGATGAAGCGCGAGTAGTGCGCCATGTCTTCGACGACGACGCGCAGCAGGTAGTCCATCTCACCGGTCAGAGCCGCACACTCGACGACCTCGGGCCAGGTCTGCACCGACGCCTTGAACAGGTCCATCGGGTTGCGCTTGTGGCTCTCGGTGTGTTTTTCCAGCCGCACGTTCAGGTACGCCGTGAGCCCGAGGCCGATGCGCTCGGCAGGCACGATCGCGACGTATTTCGAGATGACGCCCGACTCCTCGAGGCGCTTGACGCGCCGCAGCGTCGCCGAGGGCGACAGACTGACCTCGGCGGCAAGCACGTCATAAGTCATTCGTCCGTCGACCTGGAGCGCGCGAAGGATGCGGCGGTCGATCGCATCGAGCTCGATCACTGTTACCATTTTTCCAATTGTGCAGATTTCATGCGTCAACGATCAGGATCGAGCCGCATTTTGCAAAAAAACTGCGGGCCGGCGAATTTACAGTTTGCTCAGCGCCGAAACCCATTCCGAACCCTGCGCGCTGGAGCAAACGACATGCAATTCACCCCCTGGGACAACCCGATGGGCACCGATGGCTTCGAGTTCGTCGAATACGCGGCACCCGACCCGGCCGCGCTCGGCCAGTTGTTCGAGCAACTCGGCTTCGTCGCGATTGCGCGGCATCGCCACAAGAACGTCACGCTGTACCGCCAAGGCGAGATCAACTTCATCATCAACGCCGAGCCGAACTCGTTTGCGCAGCGCTTCGCGCGACTGCACGGCCCGAGCGTGTGCGCGATGGCGTTTCGCGTGAAGGACGCCGCCAAGGCGTACGAGCGCGCGCTCGACCTCGGCGCCTGGGGCTTCGACAACCAGACGGGCCCGATGGAGCTGAACATCCCGGCGATCAAGGGCATTGGAGATTCGCTGATCTACTTCGTCGACCGTTGGCACGGCAAGGACGGCGCGGCGCCCGGAGCCATCGGCAACATCAGCATCTACGACGTCGACTTCGTGCCGCTGCCCAACGTCGCCGGTGCCTCGGCCGAGCTGAAAGGCAGCGGGCTCACCTACATCGACCATCTGACGCACAACGTGCACCGCGGCCGCATGAAGGAATGGGCCGACTTCTACGAGCGCCTGTTCAACTTCAGGGAAGTGCGCTACTTCGACATCGAAGGCAAGCTCACCGGACTGAAGAGCAAGGCGATGACGAGCCCGTGCGGCAAGATCCGCATCCCGATCAACGAGAGCTCGGACGACAAGAGCCAGATCGCCGAATACCTCGATCTCTATCACGGCGAAGGCATCCAGCACATCGCGCTGGGTACCGACGGTATCTACGCGACAGTCGAGGACATGAGCCAACGCGGCGTCGAGTTCCAGGACACGATCGAGACGTACTACGACCTTATCGACAAGCGGCTGCCGAACCACGGCGAGAATGTCGAAGAGCTGAAGCGGCTGCGCATCCTGATCGACGGGGCGACGCACCTGGGCGCTCCGAATGAATTGCTGCTGCAGATCTTCACTCAAACGGTGATTGGACCGATCTTCTTCGAGATCATCCAACGCAAGGGCGATCAAGGCTTCGGCGAAGGCAACTTCCGCGCACTGTTCGAGAGCATCGAGCTCGACCAGATCAAGCGCGGCGTGTTGAACCCCGCCCAGGCAGCGTGAGGCCAAACATGGACACGGCAGCGACTTCGCGTGACGGCGTCAACAAGGGCGTGGCGCCGGTGACTTACGGACAGGGCGAGCGCCCGCCGCGCGGCGACTACGCGCGGGCACGCGCCGACTACACCTGCGAGCAGGACTGGGCCCGCTACACCGCCGCCGAGCACGACCTGTACCGGCGGCTCTATGAGCGACAGGCCGCGCAGCTCCCGGGGCTCGCATGCAATGAGTTCATCGAAGCCGTGCAGCACCTCGGCGCGCCGCACGAAATTCCACGCTTCGACGCGCTGTCCGAGAAGTTGCATCGCGCGACGCGCTGGGAAGTCGTCGCGGTGCCCGGCCTGATTCCGGAGGAGGCGTTCTTCGCACTGCTCGCTGCGCGCAAGTTTCCGGTCACCGGGTGGCTGCGCAAGCCCGAGGAGTTCGACTACATCGTCGAGCCTGATGTCTTTCACGACCTGTTCGGCCATGTGCCGCTGCTGTTCAACCCGATGTTCGCCGACTACATGCAGGCCTACGGCGCGGGCGGGCTGAAGGCAAGCCGGCTCGACGCGTGCGAGCTGCTCGCTCGCCTGTACTGGTACACGGTCGAGTTCGGGTTGATCTCGACACCGCAAGGCCTGCGTGCCTATGGTGCCGGCATCCTGTCGTCGGCGGGCGAGTTGCGCTACAGCGTGCAAAGCGATGAGCCGAGCCGTGTGGGCTTCCACCTGACGCGCATCATGCGCACACGCTACAAGATCGATTCGTACCAGGCGACCTACTTCGTCATCGATTCGTTTCAACAACTGTTCGAAGCCACCTCGCCGGACTTCACTCCGATCTATCGGCAAGTGCGCGAGCTGCCTCCGATCGATGCCGGTGTCGTGCTCGACACCGAGCGCATTCGAGAGCGCTGATCGGCGAGTGCCGTTCGCCGGGCATGACTGCCGCTTAACGCGGCGTATCCCCCTTTCGGGCGACCCCTTCAGGGTGATTGCCGCACGCTCGCCGCGCAACGAGACTGCGCAGCATGAAGTCGTCGATCTCCACCCGCCGAAAATGACGCTGCAAGCGCTCAGCCGCCGCAGCGTGCTCATGCTTTTCGCGGCCATGTCGGTGGCGCTCGCCGCGGGTCTGCTGGCCTGGGGTCCCGTGGTGCTGGCGCCTGATGCGCACCACCACGCGGACACGCACGCGCTCGGGTCGGTTGCGAATCTCGTGGTCACGCTGACTGGAGTACCGATGCTGTTGGTCGGACTCTGGGGATGGAAGGCCGTGCGCCGCTCGTGCTGGACACTGTCCGTGCGGCGCCCGTGGTCACGGTTTTTCGCATCGGTATCGCTGTGGGGATCGATCAGCTGCCTGTATGCCTTGACTCCTGTTGGCAGCGCGAGCTTCGTGCTCGCGCACGCGGTCGCCGCGAGCGGCTCCTCATTGGTGCTGCTCGCCTTCCTGGCAGAGCGCGTCGACGCTCGTTTCGGCTCGATGAAAGCTTGCGCCGGCGCGGTCATCGCTGCAGGCATTGCAACCGGGGTCTGGTGGCTCGACACAGCGAGCCAGGGTGCCGGGGACCTGCGCGCCCTGATGCTGCTCGGGATCCTTCCGTTGCTGCTCATCCCCGCGGGCGCACTGGACTTGCGCGGCCGCTACACCAGCGCGGCGGACTGGGTGCTGCTGCTGAGCCTCTACGCGGTCGCCAGGGTCTGCAATCTTTCGGACGGCTCGATCCTCGAATGGAGCGGATGGATCAGCGGTCAGACGCTGATGCAACTGGGCACCACTGCCGCCGCCGCATGGATCGCGCTACGCTGCTCGCAGGCCGCCGGCCGAACCGGTCAGGGCTTCGGGTCCTTCGGTGACTCCAACCAGCGCAAGGCCTCGCTGAACACCTCGTTCTGAAACAGCAGGTGTACATGCGCGACCCCGGGCACATGCCGGTTGTCGGCGCCCGGAAGTGTCGCGGTGGACGCAGGGAAGGCGATGTTGTCGCAATGGCTGTAGAAGCACGTGAAGCCGGCGTGGCGCTCCGATGGTTCCCGCTCGGCAAGGGCTTGCCGCCAAGCGCTGTTCAGCTGCATCTCACGGGTGTTGCGGGTGTGTACGAAGCGGCCCATCCACGTGCCGTGGTGCGGGCTGCCGATCGTGATGACGCGGTGCACCCGGTGATCGGCGGCAAAACGGTGCAACCACGCGCGCACCGCAAGCCCGCCCATGCTGTGAGCGACCAGCACCGGCGCGCGGCCGGTCGCGCCTTCCATCAACTCCACCGCGCGTTCGATGATGTGCACATACTCATCGATCGAGCCGAACACCGGCTCGAGGTTGACCGCGATGTACGGGATGCCCTGCGCGCGCAGTCGCGTCATCCACGGGTTCCACACCGCGCGATTGCAGACGAAGCCGTGCACGAGGACGATCCCGCGCGATGCTTCGCCCCTGCGTTCGGGAAGCCAATCGGGAATCGCGCGTGACCGAAACGGCTGGCGCCAGCAAAAGACCTGGGGTGCGGTCAGCACTTCACCCCACCAGGCGCGCAACAACTGCTTGGCACTGGCTGGTGGCGCCGGGTCAGCGCGGTTCACCATGCGCAGGAACGCGAACTCCAGCGCCAGAAAAAGCGCGTATCCAAACATGATCAGCAACGCGCCGAACCAGGCGAGATGCGGCGAGCCGGTGAAGCTGAACCATGCGGCCCAGAGCCCGGCCGCGAGCAGCAACCCGAGCGTGATGCCTTGCTGCAATCGTGACAACATGGCTCAAGCGACCGCCACGGTGCGTCCGCTCAAGCGGGCCGCAAGAGGTACTGCCCTGCAGCGGTTGAGATGCCGAGTCTGCGAGGTTCGTCGTTGCATGTGGACGAGTGTTGCATCATTCGACTCGACCTCCCTAGAGGCTGCCGACTAACTCGATTCGCCTTGTTGCCCACCCCTGCCAACGAATGTCCGCTGCTGTCGAGACCATCCTGAAGGACCTGCAGCGGGTGGCGGCCGAGCGTCGTGCGCGTATCGGCGATCCTTCCTTGCAAGCTCGAGTGCAGGCGATCAAACACTATCAGCACCGCCGCTTTGCGCTGACCTACGCCGATCTGCTCGTGGATGCGCGCTATGCGGCGCCCTCCCGCTTCTTTCTCGACGAGCTGTATGGCCCTCACGACTTCAGCGAGCGGGACGCGCAATTCGAACGTGTCGTGCCGCCACTCGTGCGCATGTTCTCGCGCGAGATCGCGAGCACAGTTTCAGCGTTGGCACGATTGCACGCCCTGTCCGAGGCGCTCGACAGCGAGATGGGACGCCAGCTTGGCCCGAACGAGACGGCCGTCACGGCGCCCGTGTACCTGCGCGCGTGGCAGGCGACAGGCAGCGCGGGCGACAGGGCCGCGCAGATCGATCTGATCGTCGAAGTCGGCAGGGCGCTCGACCGCTATACGCGCCGGCCGATGTTGCGTCACAGTTTGCGCTTGCTGCGCGGCCCGGCGGCGGCGGCGGGCCTGTCCGACTTGCAGCGCTTCCTCGAAGCGGGGTTCGATACCTTCCGCGCCATGCAAGGGGCCGAAGCCTTCCTGTCGACGATCGCATCGAGGGAACACGCATTGGCGGCCGGCCTGTTTTCCGCCGAGGCGGTCGTTGATGAGAGCGGGAAAGTTCTGCTGGATGGCGCCGCGTTAGGACAATTACCGTAGCCGGTTTGCGCGCTGGCACAGACCATTGCCGCTGCAATGAAGTGGAGCACAGCTGCCGTGCCGATGTCCTCGATCAATGAGCTGCACAAACCTTGGCTGAAGCACTACCCGCCCGGTGTGGCGCCTCAGGTCGCAACGGATGTCTATGCGTCGTTGCCGCAATTGCTCGAGGCATCGTTTCGCAAGTTCGCTGCCCGCGAGGCGGCGGAGTGCATGGGCAAGCGATTGAAGTATCGCGACCTCGACGAGATGTCGCTTGCGTTAGGCGCCTGGCTGCAGGCGCGTGGCCTCGCGCCAGGCGCTCGCGTCGCCGATGCCCAACGTGTTGCAGTACATGGTGTCGATCGCAGCGATCCTGCGCGCAGGCTACGTTGTCGTGAACGTGAATCCCCTTTACACGCCGCGCGAGCTCGAGCACCAGCTGAAGGATTCGGGCGCAGAGGCGATCGTGATCCTCGAGAACTTCGCCTCGACACTCGAGCAGGTGATCGCCGCAACGAATGTCCGCCACGTGGTGCTGGCATCGCTCGGCGACCTGCTCGGCTTCTGGAAGGGCCTGTTGGTCAACTTCGCGGTGCGCCATGTGCGCAAGCTGGTGCCCGAGTTTCGCTTGCCGCTGGATGCGGGGCGCAGCGTGACGCGTTTCAACACGGCATTGGCCGACGGCACGCGAATGAGCCTCAAGCGCTCCGATCTGCGTCCAGACGATGTCGCCTTTCTTCAGTACACCGGCGGGACCACCGGCGTTTCAAAAGGGGCGACGCTGCTGCATCGCAATGTCGTGGCAAACATCCTGCAGACCGAGGCCTGGTTTCGACCGCGGCTCGACGAACTGGGCGACCAGCAACTCAGGGTCGTTTGCGCGTTGCCGCTCTATCACATCTTCGCATTGACGATCTGCTACATGCTCGGCGCGCAGCTCGGGATGATGAACGTGTTGATTCCCAATCCGCGCGATATTCCCGGCTTCATCAGGACGCTGCGCAACCACAAGGTGAACATGTTCCCTGCGGTCAACACGCTGTTCAACGGGCTGGCCAACGAACCGGAGTTCGCGCAACTCGATTTCAGCGGGCTCGTTGTGTCGAATGGCGGCGGCATGGCGGTCCAGCAAGCCACGGCGCAGAAGTGGCTCAAGATCACCGGATGCCCGATCGTTGAAGGCTACGGTCTCTCGGAAACGTCGCCGGTAGCGACGAGCAACCGCCTCGATCTGCATGAATTCAGCGGGACCATCGGCTTGCCGATTCCGTCGACCGATATCGCCATTCGCGATGACGAAGGTCGTGACGTCGCACTGGGCGAGCCGGGTGAGATCTGCATCCGCGGTCCGCAGGTGATGGCCGGCTACTGGAACCGCCCCGATGAAACGGCCAAGGTCATGACCGACGTTGTGTCGCAAAAAACAGAGAGCCCGACCCTAATGGGTCGGGCTCTCGCTGGATATTAGCCTGACAATGTCCTACTTTCACACGGGAATCCGCACTATCATCGGCGCTGAGGCGTTTCACTGTCCTGTTCGGGATGGGAAGGAGTGGGACCACCTCGCTATGGTCATCAGGCTTAACCGGTTACCGTCTTGCATAACTGCAAGACAGTCAATTTGTAGAGTCTTGCGAATCAGCTTTGATTGCGCCCTCAGGGCATAACATGTCTTTGACTCAAGTCAAAGTTATAGGGTCAAGCCTCACGAGCAATTAGTACTGGTTAGCTCAACGCATTACTGCGCTTCCACACCCAGCCTATCAACGTCCTGGTCTCGAACGACTCTTCAGGGGGCTCAAGGCCCCGGCAAGACTCATCTTGAGACGAGTTTCCCGCTTAGATGCTTTCAGCGGTTATCTCTTCCGCACTTAGCTACTCGGCAGTGCCACTGGCGTGACAACCGATACACCAGAGGTGCGTCCACTCCGGTCCTCTCGTACTAGGAGCAGGCTCTCTCAATCTTGCAGCGCCCACGGAAGATAGGGACCAAACTGTCTCACGACGTTTTAAACCCAGCTCACGTACCTCTTTAAATGGCGAACAGCCATACCCTTGGGACCGGCTACAGCCCCAGGATGAGATGAGCCGACATCGAGGTGCCAAACACCGCCGTCGATATGAACTCTTGGGCGGTATCAGCCTGTTATCCCCAGAGTACCTTTTATCCGTTGAGCGATGGCCCTTCCATACAGAACCACCGGATCACTTTGTCCTACTTTCGTACCTGCTCGACTTGTCAGTCTCGCAGTCAAGCACGCTTATGCCAATGCACTATCAGCACGATTTCCGACCGTGCCTAGCGTACCTTCGAACTCCTCCGTTACGCTTTGGGAGGAGACCGCCCCAGTCAAACTGCCTACCATACACTGTCCCCAACCCGGATAACGGGCCAAGGTTAGAACCTCAAACACACCAGGGTGGTATTTCAACGTTGGCTCCACGACACCTAGCGGCACCGCTTCAAAGCCTCCCACCTATCCTACACAGATCTGTTCAAAGTCCAATGTAAAGCTACAGTAAAGGTTCATGGGGTCTTTCCGTCTTTCCGCGGGGAGATTGCATCATCACAAACATTTCAACTTCGCTGAGTCTCTGGAGGAGACAG
>Ga0184637_10001542_pt1 | contig 15486 bp, 13 predicted proteins | sample PLM3_127_b2_FD_133143 | JGI IMG/M metagenome (GOLD analysis project Ga0184637, IMG submission 133143) | Groundwater sediment microbial communities from an aquifer in East River, Colorado, USA - PLM3_127_b2 | ecosystem: Environmental > Terrestrial > Soil > Riparian zone | place: USA: East River...
GAGTGGATATGTCCGCTCGAGGAGGGCATGTGTTTAATATTCTGCGATGAGGGAGTGCGCTTGACTTTCGCGAGGATAACGGGCCTCGCATCGCTGGAGCAAACCTGCCGCGCCGCAGCAGACACGCCTAAGCCTTGGAATCTTTAATGTCTTTGCATCCGCTATGAATCCGGGCAGCCGCGCCGCGAGGGGATGTGGTGTAATGCGAGCGGTCTTTAAGCCTGCGGCTCTCGCGGGCTGTTTAAAATAATCAACATGGCTGCAACGAAGCCCTTCATCGGGATACCGGCCGACCGTCGCCTGCTCGCCAACCATTGGTTTCACGCAGTCGGCGAGAAGTACAGCCAGGCGGTGGCGGAGGCCGCGGGGGCAATCCCGGTGCTCATCCCCGCGTTGGGCGAGAAGCTAGATATGAATGCCCTGCTCGACCGCTTCGATGGACTATTGCTCACCGGCAGTGCCTCGAACGTTGAGCCGCACCGCTACAGCGGACCACCGAGCGATCCGGGGACGCTGCACGATCCGCACCGTGATGCGACCACGCTGCCGATGATTCCGGCCGCGGTCGCGGCGGGATTGCCGGTGCTGGCGGTGTGTCGCGGCTTCCAGGAAATGAACGTAGCGTTCGGCGGTACGCTGTGGCAGAAGCTGCACGAGGTGGAAGGCCTCAACAACCACCGCGAGGACGAGAGCGAGCCGCTCGACGTGCAGTACGGGCCGGCCCACGACGTGGTGCTGGAACCCGGCGGGCTGCTACGCAAGCTGGCCGGAAGCGGGCGCATCAAGGTCAACTCGCTGCACTCGCAGGGCGTCGAAAAGCTGGGCCAGGGCCTGAGCGTCGAAGCGCGTGCGACGGACGGGGTGATCGAAGCGTTCCGCGTCGACGATGCGCCCCGGTTCGCGATCGCCGTGCAGTGGCACCCGGAGTGGCAGGTAATGAGCAACTCATTTTCGCGCGCACTGTTCGCCGCATTCGGCGCGGCGGGCCGTGATCGCGCTCAGCAACGGCAAGCCGGTTAGGAAAATGGCCAGCAAGATCCAGCAGTTCTTCAAGGACCACGGCATCTCCGATGTCGAGGCGATCATTCCCGACATGGCGGGCGTGGCGCGCGGCAAGATCATGCCCGCGGAAAAGTTCGCAGAAGAGGAAGGAATGCGGCTGCCGGAGGGCATATTTCTGCAGACAGTGACCGGCGAGTACCCCGAGGCTGAAGGCGCCATCAACCCGTCCGAGATCGACATCGTTCTCAAAGCCGACCCGCGGACCGTGCGCGTCGTGCCGTGGGCGGCGGAGCCGACCGCGCAGGTCATTCACGACTGCTTCTATTCCGACGGTGCACCCGTGACGATGGCGCCGCGTTACGTGCTGCGGCACGTGCTCGATCTCTATGCAGAGCGCGGCTGGCAACCGGTGGTGGCACCCGAGCTCGAATTTTTCCTGGTCGAACCCAACACCGATTCCGACTACCCCCTCAAGCCGCCGGTCGGCCGTTCGGGACGCCCCGAAATCGGTCGGCAGTCCTACAGCATCGCGGCGGTGAACGAGTTCGACCCGCTGTTTGACGACATCTACGCGTTTTGCGAGGCGCAGGACATCGAGATCGACACGCTGATCCACGAGGACGGCGCCGCGCAGATGGAGATCAACTTGCTGCACGGCGATGCGATGGATCTTGCCGACCAGGCGTTTCTGTTCAAGCGCACGGCGCGCGAGGCGGCGCTCCGCCACAAGATGTATGCGACCTTCATGGCCAAGCCGATGGCCCGCGAGCCCGGCAGCGCCATGCACATCCACCAGAGCATCCTGGACCGCAAGAGCAAGCAGAACATCTTCAGCAATACGGACGGCACACCGAGCCAGCTGTTCTTCTCGCACATCGCCGGTTTGCAGAAATACCTGCCGGCCGCGATGTCGCTGTTCTGTCCCAACGTCAATTCCTATCGGCGCATCACGCGCTATCTCTCGGCGCCGATCAACGTCCAGTGGGGATACGACAACCGCACGGCGGGGCTGCGCGTGCCGGTGTCATCGCCCGAGGCGCGGCGCGTCGAAAACCGCGTCAGCGGGGCCGATGCCAATTCGTATCTCGCCATCGCGGCCTCGCTCGCCTGCGGTTATCTCGGCATGATCGAGGGCCTCAAGCCCACCGAACCCATTACGGGCAGCGCGCATGAGCTGCCTTTTGCCTTACCACGAACGCTCGATGAGTCGCTCAAGCTGCTGCGCTCCTGCAAGCCGCTGGTGGAGCTGTTCAGCGAGCGGTTCGTCCGGGCCTACGCGGCCGTCAAGGAAAACGAGTACGAGACCTTCTCCCAGGTGATCAGCTCCTGGGAGCGGGAGCATTTGCTGCTGAATGTTTAGTGCTGCTATAAACACTCAACCACAACGAACCGGGCTCTCAATCGAGGAGACTCCACCATGACGATTAAATTGCGACAGGGTCTGCTGGGGGTCGCTGTCACGCTGGCACTTGTTGCCTGCGGCCAGGGCGAGAAAGCCAAGGATGGGGAGCAGGCGGCTGATACACCCGCCGCGGCCGAAGAGAAGGTCGTCAACGTGTACAACTGGTCGGACTACATCGCCGAGGACACGCTCGCGAACTTCGAGAAGGAGACCGGGATCAAGGTCAACTACGACATGTACGACGGCAATGAGACGCTTGAGACCAAGCTGCTTGCCGGCAACTCCGGTTACGACATCGTGGTGCCGTCGGCGTCGTTTCTCGAACGGCAGATCAAGACGGGGGTGTACCAGAAGCTCGACAAATCGAAGCTGCCGAATCTCGCCCACATGGATCCTGAAGTGATGCAGCGCGCAGCGCTCCACGACCCGGGCAACGAGCATTCCGTCGTTTATATGTGGGGCACGACAGGCATTGGCTATAACCCGGACAAGGTCAACAAGGCATTCCCTAACGCGCCGGTGGACAGCTGGTCACTCGTGTACGAGCCGGAAAACGCGTCCAAGCTCAAGGGTTGTGGTATTGCGGTGCTCGATTCGTACTCGGAGATCACTTCGACCGTGCTCGCCTATCTCGGCAAGGATCCCAATAGCCAATCGGCCGACGATCTCGCGCTGGTCGAGGCGAAACTGCTCCAGATCCGGCCGTTCATCCGTTACATCCACTCTTCGCAGTACATCAACGATCTCGCCAATGGCGATATCTGCGTGGCGGTGGGCTACAGCGGCGACATCCTCCAGGCGCGCGATCGCGCGTCCGAAGCCGGCAACAACATCAATGTGAAGTACGCAGTGCCGAAGGAAGGCACGATCATCTGGTTCGACACCATGGCGATCCCGAAAGACGCGCCGCATCCCAACAATGCGCACGCTTTCATCAACTACATCATGGAGCCCGAAGTCGTTGCCCAGATCAGCAACTTCGTCAACTATGCCAACGGCAACGCCGATTCGCTGCCGTTCATCGACGAAGGCGTGCGCAACGATCCAGGCGTGTATCCGCCACCGGAAGTGAAAGCGAAGCTTTTCCCGGATTTGGCGGAGACACAGGAATACACGCGCTTGATGACGAGAACCTGGACCCGGTTCACGACCGGACAATAACGACGAGGGCCCGGGGCTGCCGGCGCCGGGCTTCGGACGGAAAGATTCCCCATCGTGGCCTGGGGCCCTTAAGCCTCAGGCCTGAGGTCCTCTTTCATGGTCAGCTCGCCAAAGAGTGAGAAGAAGATCGAGCCCTGGAACGATCCGCACGCGACGCCTTACGTACGCATCGAGCGCGTCAGCAAGAAGTTCGGCGACTTCATCGCGGTCAACGACGTCTCGCTCAAGATCTACAAGGGCGAGATCTTCTGCCTGCTGGGCGGTTCGGGTTGCGGCAAGACGACCCTGTTGCGCGTGATGGCCGGATTTGAAGCGCCCAGCTCCGGCGCGGTGTTCATCGATGGCCAGGACATGACCGGGATTCCGCCCTACGAGCGCCCGGTCAACATGATGTTCCAGTCGTATGCGCTGTTTCCTCACATGACGGTCGAAAAGAACGTCTCGTTCGGACTCGAGCAGGAAGGGATTGCGCGCGACGAGATCCGGCGGCGCGTCGGCGAGATGCTCGAGATCGTCAAGATGACGCAATTCACCAAGCGCAAGCCGCACCAGTTGTCCGGCGGGCAGCGACAGCGCGTGGCGCTGGCGCGCGCGCTCGTCAAGCGACCCAAGCTGCTGTTGCTCGATGAGCCGCTCGGTGCGCTCGACAGGAAGCTGCGCGAGCATACCCAGTTCGAGCTGGTGAACATCCAGGAGCAGCTCGGCGTCACCTTCGTCGTCGTCACCCACGACCAGGAGGAAGCGATGACGCTTGCGTCGCGGATCGCGGTCATGCATCACGGCGAATTCGTGCAAGTGGGTACGCCGTCGGATGTCTACGAGTATCCAAACTCGCGCTTCGTCGCGGATTTCGTCGGTTCGGTCAACATGTTCGAGGGCCGGCTGATCGAAGACGAGCCGGATCACGTGCGGATCGAATCCGAAGAGCTCGGCGGCACGATCTTTATCGATCACGGCGTCAGCTCGGCACCGGGGGCAATCGTGTGGGTTGCGCTGCGACCGGAAAAGATCGCGCTGACGCGCGAAGCAGCTCCCGGCCGGGACAACTGCGTGCGCGGCGCTGTGAAGGAAATCGCCTACATGGGCGACCTGTCGATCTACCTGGTCAAGCTCGCGAGCGGCAAGATGGTGCGTGTCACGCAACCCAATACGGTCCGGCACGCAGAAGATCGCATCACCTGGGACGAGCAGGTGTATTTGCACTGGCACCCGACGAGTGGCGTCGTGGTGACTCAGTGATTGGCGGGGAGAGGGTAGGGTGAGGGGGTTCTGATGGCGCGGCGGGGTTACCTGTCCCTGGGTGAGCGATTGAGCTTTGCGATCGCGCGTCTCGTCTACGGTGTCACGCAAAGCGAAGCCTACGTCCGTTCACAAAAATGGTTGCGCAGCCGCGGCGTCACCGGCCGTGCGGGGGTCATTGCGATTCCCTACCTGTGGCTGCTGCTCTTCTTCACGATCCCGTTCGTCATCGTCCTGAAGATCTCGTTCTCCGAATCTCAGCTCGCGATGCCGCCGTATGGGCCGCTGTGGGGATGGGTGGGCGACCAGGCGCTCGAGATCAAGGTCAACCTGGCGAACTACATCTTCCTCTTGACCGACTCGCTTTACGGTCGCGCCTACCTCAACTCGGTAGGGATCGCCGCGGTCTCGACGCTTCTCTGCCTGCTGATCGGCTACCCGATGGCCTACGGCATCGCGCGCGCCAGTCCGGCGTGGCGCAACGTCCTGATGATGCTGGTGATCCTGCCGTTCTGGACTTCGTTCCTGTTGCGCGTGTACGCGTGGATCGGGCTGCTCAAGGGCAACGGCGTGATCAACAACATTCTGCTGTCGCTCGGGATCATCAACGAGCCGCTGGTGATGCTGCAGACGGACTTCGCCGTGTATGTCGGCATCACCTACTCGTACTTGCCGTTCATGGTGCTGCCGCTCTACGCCAATCTCGAGAAGATGGATCTGACGCTGCTCGAAGCCGCGGCCGATCTGGGCTGCCGGCCGACGATGGCGTTCCTCAGGATCACACTGCCGCTCTCGCTTTCCGGGATCATCGCCGGCTCGATGCTGGTGTTCATCCCGGCCGTGGGTGAATTCGTGATCCCGTCGCTCCTCGGCGGCCCGGACTCGCTCATGATCGGCAAGGTGTTGTGGAACGAGTTCTTCAACAATCGCGACTGGCCGGTGGCGAGCGCGGTGGCGATGGCGATGCTGGTGCTGCTGGTGATCCCCATCATGCTGTTCCAGTACTTCCAGGGCCGGCAGATGTCGGTGCATCGCTGATGCAGCGGCGCTCGTTCTTCGTGCTCACCGCACTCGTGTTCGGGTTCGCGTTCCTGTACGTGCCGATCCTGTCGATGGTCGTGTTCAGCTTCAACGAATCGAAGCTGGTCACCGTGTGGGCCGGCTTTTCGTTCAAGTGGTACATAGAGCTGTTCAGCAATGCGCAGATGCTCAACGCTGCCAAGTTGAGCTTGCAGATCGCCACTCTCAACGCCACCGGTGCCGTGATTCTTGGCACGATCGCCGGACTGGTGCTGGCGCGCTTCGGACGTTTCCGTGGCCGCACGATGCTCTCCGGGATGACGACCGCGCCGCTCGTGATGCCGGAAGTCATCACGGGGCTTTCGTTGCTGCTCCTGTTCGTGGCGATGGAGCAGGCTTTCGGCTGGCCCGCCGGGCGCGGCGTCACCACCATCACGCTGGCACATATCACCTTTTCCATGGCCTACGTGACGGTGGTGGTGCAATCGCGCCTGACCACGTTCGACGAGTCGCTCGAAGAAGCCGCGATGGACCTGGGCGCGCGACCGGCAAAGGTGTTCTTCGTCATCACGTTGCCGATCATCATGCCGGCGATCATTTCCGGGTGGCTGCTCGCCTTCACGCTGTCGTGGGACGACCTGGTGATCACCAGCTTCGTTTCGGGCCCGGGCTCGACCACGCTGCCGATGCTGATCTTTTCCAAGGTGCGCCTGGGCGTAAGCCCCGACATCAATGCTCTTGCCACCATTATGGTTCTCGTCGTCACTGTCGGTATCGTCGGCTCGGCGTTGTGGATGCAGCGGCAGGAAAAGGTCCGGCAGCGCGACGTCCAGATGGCGAAAGCGGCGAATGAATAGATGGTTCACCTCGGTCTCGATGTCGGCGGCAGCTCGATCAAAGGCGCACCGGTAGACGTCGCCAGCGGCGAACTGGTCGAACCTTCCGCCGCGCTGGTCACTCCACAGCCGTCCACGCCTGCGGCAGTCGCCGAGGCGATTCGCGAGCTGGCGTCGCGTTTCCCTGTCCAGGGAAACGTCGGCATTGCCTTTCCGAGCGTCATTCAGAACGGCAATACGCGCACGGCGGCCAACATCGATCCGGGCTGGATCGATGCCGACGGCGAGCGAATCATCAGCGCGGCTCTCGGGCGGCCTGTAGTTCTTCTGAATGACGCTGACGCAGCCGGCCTCGCCGAGATGCAACTGGGTGCCGGCCGCGGGCGCACCGGTACGGTGATCGTGCTCACCTTTGGCACGGGGATCGGCTCGGCGTTGTTCGTCGACGGCCGGCTGCTGCCAAACACCGAGCTGGGCCACCTCGAGCTGGGCGGCCGCGAGGTGGAGCACTTCGCCTCGGGACGCGTGCGCACCGACGATAATCTCGATTGGGGACAATGGGCGGAGCGCGTGAACGCGGTGTTCGCAAAGTTTCACTCACTGTTCTGGCCGGATCTGTTCATCATCGGCGGCGGCGTGACCGGCAGCTACGAGCAGTTCGGACACCTGCTGAGATCACGCGCCGAGATCGTTCCGGGGCGCTTCCTTGCCCATGCCGGAATCGTCGGTGCGGCACTTACCGCTGCTATTCCCCTCCCTCATGCGCTTCCCCTCCAAGCTTCCTGACGTCGGCACGACGATCTTCACGGTCGTCACGCAACGCGCACAGGAACTGGGCGCGATCAATCTTGCGCAGGGCTTTCCGGACTATGACATCGCGCCCGAGCTGTGCGCGCTGCTCGACAAGCACACGCGTGCCGGTCGCAATCAATACGCACCCATGATGGGTGCGCCGGAGCTGCGGCAGGAGATCGCGCGCAAGATCGCGCACAGCTACGCCGTGCAGGCCGACGCCGATCGGGAAATCACGGTTACGGTGGGTGGTACCGAGGCCCTGTTCTCGGCGATCTGCGCCTGTGTCGCACCTGGCGACGAGGCCATCGTCTTCGATCCAGCCTACGACTCCTACGATCCCGCGATACGGCTGACAGGCGGCCGTTGCATTCATCTGCCACTCGAACTGCCGGGCTTCGACATGCCCTGGGAACGGTTGCGTGATGCGCTCTCGGAACGTACGCGACTGGTGATCATCAATAATCCGCACAATCCGGCCTGCCGCGTGCTGACTCGCGGCGATCTCGACACGCTCGCCGAACTGCTGCGCGGAACGAACGCTTTGGTACTCGCCGATGAAGTGTACGAGCATCTCGTGCTCGACGGCCGGCGTCACGCCTCTGTGCTGGCCCATCCGGAACTGCGAGAACGCAGCTTCGCCGTGTTCTCGTTCGGCAAGACCTTTCATGCCACCGGTTGGCGGATGGGTTACTGCGTCGCGCCTCCAGAGCTCACGGTCGAGTTCCGCAAAGTTCACCAGTTCAATACGTTTGCGGTGTTCACGCCGGTCCAGCATGCGATCGCGGAGTACCTGCGCGAATACCCGGAACGGCTCGATGAGCTTCCGGGTTTTTTCACACGCAAGCGGGATCTGTTCTGCGGACTGCTCGAGGGTTCGGAATTTCGCTGGACGCCGGCCGAAGGGACGTATTTCCAGCTGCTCGACTTCAGTGCCCTGAGTGACGCAGACGACATGACGTTTGCGGATACCCTGATCCGCGAGGCGGGCGTTGCGGCGATCCCGCTGGGGCCGTTCTACCAGCAGCCACCCAAGCTCACGGTCATCCGGTTCTGCTTTGCGAAACGCGACGAGACTCTTGAGCAGGGAGCGGAGCGCCTGCGCAGCTGGCGTCCGCGGGGAGGTGCCGGCAACTTTAGCGCAGCCCGGTTTCCTGCCGTGCGATGACCAGGCGCTGGATCTCGCTGGTACCCTCGTAGATCTCGGTGATCTTGGCGTCGCGGAAATAGCGCTCCAGCGGCATTTCCTTGCTGTAACCCATGCCGCCGTGAATCTGCAGCGCCTGGTGCGTGATGAACATCGCGGACTCCGAGGCATAGAGCTTAGCCACGCTTGCTTCCAGCGTATTGCGCTCGCGCGATTTCGCCGCCTCTCGCTTGTTCCAGGCGGCGCGGTACGTCAACAAGCGCGAAGCGTCGAGCCGGCACTTCATGTCTGCGAGCTTGGACTGGATCATCTGAAACGATCCGATCGGTGCGCCAAACGCGATTCGCTCACGCGCGTACTGCACGGATGCCTCGTAAGCTGCGCGCGCAATCCCACACGCCTGTGCGGCGATACCCACGCGCCCGGCATCGAGGATGGTCATCGCGATCAGAAAGCCCTGGCCTTCGTCGCTCAGCCGATGCGCAACCGGACAACGATAGTCGACCAGTTCCACCTCGCACGTCGCTGAGGCGCGGATCCCGAGCTTGGGCTCGGTCTTGCCGCGGACGAATCCCTTTTGTTCGGTGTCGATGATGAATGCCGTGACTCCCTTGGCCTTGCGCGCCGGGTCCGTGGTGGCAAACAGCACCATGTACTTCGCCACCGGACCGGACGTGATCCACGACTTTTTGCCGTTGATCACGTAGTGCGAGCCGTCTTTCGACAGCACCGCGCGCGTCCGCATTCCCGCCGCATCGGATCCGGACTGCGGCTCGGTGAGGCCATAGCAGCCCACTGCCTTGCCGCTCGCAACCGGTATCACGAACTCGCGCCGCTGCGCCTCGGTCCCGAACTGCAGGATGCCGCTGCAATAAAGCGAGTTGTTGACCGAGATGATGGTCGAATGCGCGGCGTCGGCGGCAGCAACCTCTTCCATCATCAGCACGAAGCTCAGCGGATCGAGCCCTGCGCCCCCGTACTCCGCGGGCACCTCGATGCCCATGAAACCGAGCTCGCCAGCCTTGGCGATCGTGGCCGAGGGAAACTTGCCGCTGGCATCGTGCTCGGCGGCGATGGGCACGATCTCGTTTTGCGCGAACTCGCGCGCCGCCGCCTGGATCATCAACTGGTCATCGGTGAAATGGAAGTCCATGGAAGGTTCCGTCCGAAAGTGTATGCGCGTATTTTAGGACATATGAAGCACCCGACGCGCGTCAATCACCCGCCCGAGATCGAGCTTCCCGACGGCAACCGTTCGCTGGTGGCGCCGATCTACCAGTCGGTGAAATTCGAGTTCGAAACGGTGGAGGAGACCGAGCGCGGCTACCGGGGAGAACGGCCGGGTTTCTATTATTCGCGCAACTCCAACCCCACCGTGCGCCAGCTCGAGCTGCTGGTGGCGGAGCTCCAGGGACGCGAGGATGCGCTCGCGACCGGTTCAGGCGTTGCCGCCATGGGGAATTGCCTGCTGGCGCTGCTGAAACAGGGTGATCACGTCCTGTGTTTCATAGAAACCTATGGACCCACGCGCTACCTGATCCGGCGGCTGCTGGCACGCTACGGCGTCGGTCACACGCTGATTTCGATTGACGACCTGGACGCGGCCGAACGCATCCTGGCCGAGCGGCCGACGCGACTGGTGGTGTTCGAGAGCCCGACCAATCCGGTAAACAAGATCGCAGACATCGCTCGACTCACCGCCATGGCGCGCAAGCACGGTGCGTTGACGGTGCTCGACAATACCTTTGCTGGTTTTCACAATCATGGCCAGTACGACATCGATCTTTATGTGCACAGCCTGACCAAGTATGCGTCGGGTCACGGCGATGTGATGGGCGGAGCGGTGATTGCACGTGCCGAAGTGATCCGCGCCATGCGCACCGACTTCATTACGATGGGCGCCGTCCTCGATCCGCACGCCGCATTCCTGATCTCCCGTGGTCTCAAGACTTACTTCGTGCGCCGCCGGGAACAGTGCGCGAGCGCGATGCGTATCGCGCAATGCCTCGCGAGTCATTCCCAGGTCGCGCGCGTCTGCTATCCGGGACTCGAGTCGCATCCGCGGCACGAGCTGGCGCTCGCGCAAATGAAGGATTTCGGGAGCATCGTGACCTTCGACATCCGCGGTGGTGCCGATGCTGGGCGCCGGTTTGCCGATGCGGTGCAGCTCTTCGCCAAGGCCGCCAGTCTCGGCTCCACTGAATCGCTCGTGATGGCGCCGCAGATGCTGCGTCCACGCGATCTTACTCCTGAGCAGGTCCGGCTCTCGGGCATCACCGAGGGAACGATTCGTCTGTCGGTCGGCATCGAGGATGCGGATGACCTGATTGCCGACCTCACACAGGCGCTCGGCAAGGCGGCGAACCCCTGACCCCTTTCCCTCTCCCGCAGGCGGGAGAGGGAAAGGATTAGTAACTGCTCGCGACGCGCACCCGGTGCGGGTGGTAGGGCAGCACTTCCATCAATTCGCCTTCCCGGTGATGCGCCTGCACGTGGCGCCAGAAGTCTGCGGTCAGGATCTCGGCGTGCACGCCGAGAAACGCCTCCTTAAGGTGTTCGCTGAAGCCGAGAAAGGCCAGGAACGTTTCCGGGAATACGTCGTTGTCGGCGACATAGAACCAGGCCTCACCGCGCATCTCGTCTTCGTCGGAAGTCGCCTGCGGCATGTCACGAAAGCGACAGTCCGTCACTTGGCAGAGCTCGTCGTAATCATAGAAGATGACGCGCCCGTGGCGCGTAACGCCGAAATTCTTGAGCAGCAGGTCGCCGGCGAAGATGTTGGTGTACGCCAGATCGCGGATCGCCTGCCCATAGTCGAGCACGGCTTTCTCCGCCAATTCGCCCGTCTGATCGCGCAGGAACAGGTTGAGCGGCGTCATGCGCCGTTCGATGTAGAGGTGATCGAAGATCAGATCCGCGCCCTCGACGTGGACCGTGCCCGCGGTTTCGGTCATCAGGTTTTCCAGCAACTCGGGCGCAAAACGGTTCGTCGGAAATCGCAGCCGGCGGAATTCCTGCGCATCCACGAGCCGCCCGGCGCGGTCGTGCTTGAACACCATCAGGTACTTGGCGAGCACCTCTTCGCGCAGGATGCTCTTTGGCGGCGGGAAGTGATCACGGATGACCTTGAAGACGACGTCGAACGACGGCAGCGTAAAACACACCATCACCAGGCCGCGGTCGCCCGGGGCGTGCAAGAATTGATCGGATGAGCGCTGCAAGTGGCCGAAAAGCTCGCGGTAGCGCTCGGTCTTGCCCTGCTTGGCGCGCCCGAGCACCGTGAACAGTTCGCTGACGGGCTTGCGCGGCAGCATCGACTTGAGGAACACCACCGCCTCGCCCACCCGCTCGAGGTCGACGTGGAAGTACGAGCGCGTAAAGCTGAAGACGACGCTCACGTCCTCTTCGCGCATCATCACCGCGTCGACCAGCACTCCGTGATCGGTGTTCTTCAGCGCGATCACCAGCGGCAGCATCCAGCCACGGCCCTGCACGCGTCCCACCAGGTAGGCGCGCGTCATCTGGTAGAACACCGGGCGGATGATCTCGACCTGCTGCACGATTCGGCGCCCGCTCGCCTTTTCGCAATAAGCGCTCACCTCCGCCGTGACGTAAGCGATGCTGCGGTCGAAATCCTTCCACGGCGAGCGAAAGCGGAAATCGGTCAACACCTGCTCGAACAGCAGCTCGAGCGAGCCGCGGTTGACGTAGGTGTTGGTGACGACATGGGTCTTTATGCTGCCCAGCGGGTCGAGATCGAGCGCCACGAACTCCATGTCGGCGGCGACGCCGACGGTGCCGAACAGCCGGCGCGTGATGGAGCTGAAAAAGGTCTTGTTGAATTCCGTGTCGGGCAGCGGCTCGACGACCTCGGCGAACAGGCCGCGGACCTGGCGCCACAGGCTGCGATCGTGAGCCCGCTCACCGAGCTGCGGCTTGAGCTGCGCGATCGTCGCATTGACGGAACGATCGTAAAGCTCGATGCGCTCCACGACGTCTACCTGGCTGCTGCGCCAGTCGCGTTCCTCGAAGCGCTGCGGTGCGCGCCGCGTGATGGCGCGGAACTCGTCGTTGTAGGCGGCGAAAGCGGAAGCTATGAAGCGGGCGCAGTCAGATGCCGTCGCGTCACTCACCGCTCACGTCTCACCACGCATTCGCATCACATGTTCGCGATCAAGGCGTCGCCAAACTCGCTGCACTTGACCTGCTTCGCGCCTTCCATCAGGCGCGCAAAATCGTAGGTCACGGTCTTCTGCGCGATGGTGCGATCCATCGCCGTGATGATCGCATCCGCAGCTTCGGTCCAGCCCATGTAGCGCAGCATCATCTCACCGGAGAGGATCACCGATCCGGGGTTGACGACGTCCTTGTTGGCGTACTTGGGCGCGGTGCCATGGGTGGCTTCGAATACCGCGTGCCCGGTCAGGTAGTTGATGTTGCCGCCCGGCGCGATGCCGATGCCGCCGACCTGTGCCGCCAGCGCATCCGAGAGATAGTCGCCATTGAGGTTCATGGTCGCTATCACGTCGAATTCGTCGGGCCGTGTCAGCACCTGTTGCAAGGTGATGTCGGCGATCGCGTCCTTGATGATGATCCTGCCGGCTTTCTTGGCCCCATCCTGCTCCGCGCTGGCAGCTTGCTCGCCCTTTGCGGCCTTGGTGCGCTCCCATTGCTCCCAGGTGTAGGTCTGCGTGGAGAATTCGCGCTCCGCGAGCGCGTAGCACCAGTTGCGGAAGGCGCCCTCGGTGAACTTGATGATGTTGCCCTTGTGCACGATCGTCACGCTCTGGCGCCGATTGGCGATCGCATACTCGACGGCAGAGCGGAACAGCCGTTCCGTACCTTCGCGCGAGATCGGCTTGAGGCTGATCGCCGTGGTCTCGGGAAAGCGGATCTTGTTGAACTGTTTCGGGAACGTCTGCTTGAAAAGATCGAGGAACTTGCGGTTGTCCTCGCTGCCGGCCTCGAACTCGATGCGGGCGTAGATGTCTTCGGTGTTCTCGCGGAAGATCACCATGTCGACTTTCTCGGGATGCTTGACGGGCGAGGGCACGCCCTTGAACCAGCGCACCGGCCGCAGGCAGACATAGAGATCGAGCAGCTGGCGCAACGCCACGTTGAGCGAGCGGATGCCGCCGCCGATCGGTGTGGTGAGCGGTCCCTTGATCGAAACCAGGTATTCGCGGCAGGCCGCGACAGTTTCGTCGGGGAGCCAGGTGTTGTAGCGGTCGTTCGACTTCTGGCCGGCGTACACCTCCATCCACTCGATCTGGCGGCGTCCGCGGTAGGCCTTGTTTACCGCTGCGTCCAGCACGCGCACGCTCGCGCGCCAGATATCCGGCCCGGTGCCGTCGCCTTCGATGAACGGGATGATCGGGCGATCCGGAACCGCCAGTTTGCCGTTGCTAACGGTGATTTTTTCGCCTTGCGCAGGTGGCGTGACCTGCATCGGCTTGACAGCGGACATGTCGCACTCCTCGCTGAATCGGCGGCGCGCCGGGTCGTCGAATGACGCACGAATGCTAGCACAGCGACCGCGCCACGCCCGCGTGTGGCGCCGCGGTGCCGACCCCGAAGCGACTCCCTGCCGGTCGCGGAGGACTAGCCGGCGGTCATGTCGCCAGCGCGCAGTCGATTGAACAGCCCGCCGAACAGCGCACCGGTGGCAAAGGCCCACACGACGAAGACCGCGAGAGCCGTCAGAAATGACGAAAGGCGAAAGCCTTCCGGTGCCGCGATGCGCCCAAAGTCCACGACGTGAAAGAATGCATTCAGGAAATCAATCGACGCCTTGGGTGCAATTGCGACGATCAGAGCACAGGCGCTGTACGTGATCGCCACCGTGATCGCGAGTGTGGCGCCGGTCCTAACAGGTTTCATGGCAGATCCTCCCGCATCAATTGTCAGCCGTCAGAATACAACTGCGGCCACACGCGTCTATGCGGGGATTCCGTAACTGGCCGTCGCAAAACGCGGTGCCCCACTTCCTCATCGTCGGAGCCCGGGCGCGCACTCCCTAGAGCGGAGTTCCGCAATGCCCTTTGTCGCGCAATTGCCCCATGTCCCTGGCGACTCCTTCCATTGATCGTTGCAGTTTGGGATCGCGCTCCATTCGCCTGTTGAAATCGGGAAGTGCGTGCAAGATTGCGTTGCCCGTGGCAAGCCAGGCTGCCATCGCGCACGCGATGGACTCATCCTTTGCAGCCCCCTGCGCATGCTCGAGTGCCGCGGTCAAGAGACCCGTCGGCAGTGGCGGAAACGGAGATCCGGAAATCTGGAACGTCAGCCGCGCCGCCCGCAGGTCGGCGCCGTCGGTCGAGGGCTGAGTGCCACGCCGGAGTGGCAGGCTGGTACGGACAACGACGCGCGCCAGGAGCCAGGCAAATCCTTGGCGCCGCGCCGCACCGGCCACCTCGTGGAAGCCCATCTGGCCGCGAACGCTCTCAAAGCCCTCCGCACTCCAGCCGATGGATTCGTTGAATGTCCTGGCAGGAACTGCCGCGTCAGTGCCGGCGGCGCCGAGCGTCACTGCCCGGTCCAGAGCAAATGCCCGGAACGAGTCTTGGAGATTCAGCCGATTCGCGACCAGCATGCCCTCAATCAACCGATCGTTCTCGGCCACAAACTCGCGATTGACCTGCAGCACGAATCCTGACTGCGCACGTTCTCGCGACAGACTGAAGGGTGCGCCGCTGGTGACGAATTCAACGTCGAGAGCCGTCCCTGTTGCAGCCGTGTCCACGTTGGCTGCGACCAGGACGCGCGGCCAGAGCTCCAGCACGACCAGACGTGTGGGCTCAAGGTCCGCCGGTTCCGTCGTTGCGAGGCGCGTTGGCGACGCTTGTGCATGAGACGCCAACAAGAGGCCCAGCACGACGGCTGCGAAC
>Ga0184637_10001544_pt1 | contig 15470 bp, 14 predicted proteins | sample PLM3_127_b2_FD_133143 | JGI IMG/M metagenome (GOLD analysis project Ga0184637, IMG submission 133143) | Groundwater sediment microbial communities from an aquifer in East River, Colorado, USA - PLM3_127_b2 | ecosystem: Environmental > Terrestrial > Soil > Riparian zone | place: USA: East River...
GAATCGCTCGAGGCCGACGCTTACGTCTACAACGCGCTTTGGACAAGCTACACCGACGGCGTCGAGCGCGCCCGCAAGCTGGACGCAGGCAGCATCCGCAAAGGCATCGACGAGTTGCCGCAGCGCTTCGCGGCGGCGGGCGGCGACACCGCGAAGCTCGCATTGGGAACGAAGCTCGTCGACGCATTGAAAACGCAGGACGAGCTGCGCGACATGCTGATCGAGCGCGGCGCGAAGGACGAGGCGCGCAAGAGCTTTCGCCAGGTGTCGTTCGAGGACTATCTGGCGCGCCTGTCGCCGAAGACGCGCGGCGACGCGGTCGGCGTCGTCGTGGCCGAGGGCGACATCATCGACGGCAAGGCGCCGCCCGGAAGGATCGGCGGCTTGTCGACCGCCGCGTTGATCCGCAAGGCGCGCGACGACGATGCGATCAAGGCGGTGGTGCTGCGTGTCGATTCGCCCGGCGGCAGCGTCTTCGGCTCCGAGCTCGTGAGGCGCGAGCTCGAGCTCACGCGCGCGGCGGGCAAGCCGGTCGTGGTGTCGATGGGCGACGTTGCCGCCTCGGGCGGCTACTGGATCTCGATGGCGAGCGACGAAGTGATCGCCGACCCCGCGACGCTCACCGGATCGATCGGCGTGTTCGCGCTGCTGCCGAGTGCCGACAAGGCGCTCGACAAGCTCGGCGTGCAAACCGGCGGCGTGACGACGTCGTGGCTCGCCGGCGCCTTCGACGTGCGGCGCCCGTTCGACAAGCGCTTTGCCGATCTCGTGCAGACGGCGATCAACCACATCTACGCCGATTTCACGACCAAGGCGGCGCTGGCGCGCAAGACCACGCCGCAAAAAATCGACGAGGTAGCGCAGGGCCGCGTGTGGACCGGCGCACAGGCCAAGGAGCGAGGTCTGGTCGACCGGCTCGGCAGCTACGGCGATGCGCTGAAGTCGGCCGCCGTGCGCGCCAAGCTCGGCGGCAGCTATCGGGTCGCCTATGTCGAGCATGAGGTGCGCGGCTTCGACCGACTGGTGTCGATGCTCAGCGGCGCGGCGTCAAGCTTGCTCGCCGAGCAGATCGACGTCGTCGCGATGCCGACACCGGTGCCGCCGGCGATCGCGCGCGAAGTGGAGAACGAGCTTGCTTGGCTCGCCGACGCGACGCAGCGCCGCCATTCGTTCACGACGTTCGCGCACTGCCTGTGCCGCGAGCCTTGACGAGGGCTTGCGCAGCGCGGTGGCAGGGCCTCAGGCCTCGCCGGACCGTTCCCAAGAGGGCTGAGTTCCCCTCGGGGGGCGACGCCGCAGGCGTCTTGGGGCGGTCATGTTCTCAGGCCGGCTGCGCGCCCGCCTTGCCCGCTTCGACCACGAAGCGCGCGGCGGTCTGGATGCCGCTTGACGGATCGAGCACGTTGTCGACGACGCGCAACTGCGCCTGCAAGGCGTTCGCGTCCAGCCTGAAGCGCACGTAGCCGCGCTGGTCGGGGCGTGCGTAGCGGATGTGCGGGTTGAACGGCAACGCGGCGGCGACACGCTCGGGCGCCAGACCTTCGCTCGCGATCGACGTGCCGCAGAACTCGGTGGCGATCACCGGCGACTTGGGGTCGCCGAAATCGAGTTTCAGGTCGGTCACGTAGTTCGCATGCACGTCGCCGCCTAGCGTCACGAGGTTCGCGATCTTGCGCTCGATGGCGCTTGCGAGCACGCGCCGGCGCGATGCCGGATAGCCGTCCCACCCGTCGGTCCAGTAGCGCGCGCCTGCGTCGGCGTTCGGGTCGCGCGACGAGAAGCGTGCCATCAACGTCTGTTGCGCAAGCAGATTCCAGCGATGCTCGGCGCTCCAACCCTCGGCGAGCCAACGTTCCTGCTCGATGCCGAGCAGGGATCGTTTTTCGTCGAGGAGTTGCGGACACTCCTTCAGCATCACCTGGTTGGAGCCGCCGCGACCCTCGCGCGGGCAGGCCTGCGGGTCGCGGTATTGCCGGTCGTCGACCGTGTGGATGCGCGCGAGCCGCCCCCAGTCGTAGCGTTCGTAGATGCGCATGTCGGCTTGTTTCGGACGCATCGCCGGCGGGAACGGCATGTGTTCCCAATACGCCTGATAGGCTGCGGCGCGGCGCAGTGCGAACATCGGGTCGAGCGTTTGCGACTGGTCGCGCGCGTAGTCGTTGTCGACCTCGTGGTCGTCCCACACGACGATCCACGGCGCGCGCGCGTGCATCGCTTGCAACGCCGGATCGCTCTTGTACTGCGCATAGCGTTCGCGGTATTGCCGCAGGCTCGTCACGAGCCCCCCCTCGTGACGGCGCACGCGCCCCGCATTGGGTGCACTCGCGTATTCGTAGATGTAGTCGCCGAGAAACAGCACCAGGTCGAGGTTTTCGTCGGCCATGTGACGCCACGCGGCATAGTGGCCCTGGTCGTAGCGCTGGCACGACGCGATCGCGAAGTTCAAAATTTCGTTGCTGTTGGCCGCCGGCGCGGTGCGCGTGCGGCCGGCCGCACTGCGCGCGCCGAGGGCACCGAATCGATACCAGTACGAGCGCGAGGGTTCGAGTCCCGCCGGCTGCACGTGCACGCTATGGGCCCACGCGCTGTCGACGATTTCGACGCCACGCTCGGCGATGTCGCTGAAGGCCTCGTCGCGTGCGAGCTCCCAGCGCACCTCCAGCTTGTCGGGCAGGTCGGCGCCCGTCACGCGTGTCCACAACACGACGCTTGCCGGTCGCGGACACCCCGACGCGACGCCGAGCGTGAAGCGATCGACGTCGGCCGCGCAGGCGTTGTGAACGAAGGCTGGCGGCAACGCACTTGCAAGCGCGAGCGAGAGCAGAGATCGGCGTGTGGTCATGGCGGCGGCCCCCTCGAGTGTTCGCTACGCTCGCCGTCATAGCACATCGGCGCCGGCGCGCCTCACCTATGATCGCGCGCTTGTCCACGAGCCCGATCCCCTTGAGCTCCCCACCCTCGTCGCTGAACCCCGCGCAGATGGAGGCCGTGCACCATCTGCACGGGCCTTGCCTCGTGCTCGCCGGCGCGGGCTCGGGCAAGACGCGCGTCATCACGCACAAGATCGCGCGGCTGCTGCAGGGGGGCTACGAGCCCGGGCAGATCGCCGCGATCACCTTCACCAACAAGGCCGCTCAGGAAATGCGCGAGCGCGCGAAGGCGCTCGTCGGTCCGCGTGCCGCGAAGGGTCTCGTGGTCAGCACCTTCCACTCGCTCGGCGTGCGCATCCTGCGCAGCGACGGCACGGCGCTCGGCCTGAAGGAGAAGTTCTCGATCCTCGACAGCGACGATGTGCTCGGCGTGCTGCGCGACGCCGGGGGTTGCACGGACAACGCACTCGCGCGGCGCTGGCAATGGGCGATCAGCGCCTGGAAGAACCAGGGGTTGACCAGCGAACAGGCGGCCCACGTTGCCGCCAGCGACGACGAGCGCGTCGCCGCGCGCGTGATGCAGCGCTACGAGGAGCGCCTCGCAGCCTATCAGGCGGTCGACTTCGACGACCTGATCGGTCTGCCGGTGAAGCTGCTCGCGCGCGACGCGCAGGTGCGCGACAAGTGGCGCGACCTGCTCCGCTACCTGCTGGTGGACGAGTACCAGGACACGAACGCAACGCAGTACGAGCTGCTCAAACTCCTGGCAGGGCAGGAGCGGGCGATGTTCACCGCAGTCGGTGACGACGACCAAAGCATCTACGGCTGGCGCGGCGCAACCATCGACAACCTGAAGCGGCTGCCGCGCGACTATCCGAGGCTCAAGGTGATCGCGCTCGAGCAGAACTACCGCTCCACCGGGTCGATCCTGCGTGCCGCCAACGCGGTGATCTCGCACAACCCGAAGCTCTACGAGAAGAAGCTGTGGAGCGAGCACGGCGACGGCGAGCCGGTCGCGCTGATCGAGTGCGATGGCGAGGAGCACGAGGCCGAACGCGCGGTGGCGCGCATTCAATCCTTGCGTTCACAAGGCGGCGCGGTGAAGTTCGGCGACTTCGCGATCCTGTACCGCGCCAACCACCAGGCGCGCGTGTTCGAGCAGAAGCTGCGCGCCGCGCAGATCCCGTACAAGGTCTCGGGCGGGCAGAGCTACTTCGACCGCGCAGAGATCCGTGACCTGTGCGCGTGGCTGCGCCTGCTCGTCAACCAGGACGATGACCCGGCGTTCCTGCGCGCCGCCACGACCCCGAAGCGCGGCATCGGTCACCAGACGCTCGCCAGCCTCGGCGAATTCGCCGGCAAGTGGAAGACGAGCCTGTTCGAAGCGCTGTTCGCCGAAAGCCTGCACACGGCGCTCGCCAGGAAGGCGATCGGATCGCTGCACGAATTCGGCCGCTGCGTGAACGATCTCGAGCACCGCGCGCGCCACACCGCCGGCGGCGAAGACGCAAAGGCGCTGCTGCTGTCGTGGCTGAAGGACATCGGCTACGAGCAGCACCTGCACGACGGGGAGGACAGCGAAAAGCTCGCCGCCGCGCGCTGGAGCAACGTGCTCGACTTCGTCGACTGGATCGCGAAACGCTGCGGCGGTGAAATGAGGCACGAGGGGGGCACCTTTGAAAGCGAGAAGCAAAGCCTGCTCGCGGTCGCGCAGACGATCAGCGTGATCATCAGCCTGGCCGAGCGCGGCGATGAGCAGGACGTCGTGACGCTGTCGACCCTGCACGCGGCCAAGGGTCTCGAGTGGCCGCACGTGATGCTGGCCGGTGTCAACGAAGGGCTGCTGCCGTTCAGGAGCGAAGGCGAAGAGATGACGCCGCAGCGACTCGAGGAAGAGCGCCGCCTGATGTACGTCGGCATCACGCGCTCGCGCGCGACGCTTGCGGTGAGCGTGCTTCGCCGCCGCAAGCGCGGACGCGAGGTGGTGCCCGGCGTGCCCAGCCGCTTCATCGCCGAGATGAAGCTGCACGAAGCGACGACACGCGAGGACCCGCGCGAACGCCTGAAGCGCCAGCGCAGTGAGCTCGCCGCACGACTGGCCGCCGCCGCGTCGCCGGCGACCTGAGCGTCGCTGGCTAACTGCTAACGACCCACGAGCGGATCGAACCAGAGCTTTCGCCGTTGCAGCGGCGTCTGCGGCGACAGGAACGGGTTGCCGATCCGGAACACGCGCCGCGATTTCAGGTTCGCGCGGTCGATCAGCGGGCCCTTGTGCTTGCGAAAGTGCACGTCGAAACTGCCGTCGCGGATCATGTGCTTCAGACCCGCCTCGACGCGCGCGGCCAACTGCTCGCCGGCCGCGCTGCGCTGCACGAAGAAGTAGTGCGTGGTCGGGAAATACAGCGGCTCGATGATCCCGCCGATCGAGTTCATCCGCATCGCCGAGGAGGCCGGTCAGATCGTCGCGCTCGGCGAATGGGTCCTGCGCGAAAGCTGCACGCAGGCCCGGTCAACGTCGTGAAGATCGACCAGTCGTTCATCGCTGGCATCGGCGACGACACCAACGACACGTCGATCGTCACCGCGATCATCGCGATGGCGCACAGCCTGCGGTTGAAAGTCGTCGCCGAGGGTGTCGAAAGCGCACGCCAGGTCGCCTTCCTGAAGTCGCATGGCTGTCTTGCCGCACAGGGCCTGTACTTCAGCGCGGCGGTGTCGGCCGCGGACTTCGTTGCGCTGCTGGGGCGGCCGCTCGGCCAGCCGCTGCAGCTCGCCGATCGAGACGATGACTTCGCGCCGCCCTCGACGCGGGGTTGAGCGCCTTCAGGCAAGCGCCGGCTTGACGCCACTCGCGAGCACGGCGGGGTTGGGAATGCGCAGCCCCACGCCTGCGCGGTACGGCTCGGCACCTTCGATGATCGCGCGATGGATCGCATCCTTGGCCGCAGGGCTCTGGCCATCGAGCACCATCGACATGCGCACCGTGCCCTGCCGGATGAAGTTCAGCAAGCCTTCCGATGTGGTCGCGAGCAAGATCGGAAGATCGGATGCGCGAGCGTCGATGAAGCCTTGCGCCTCGAGGCTGCGCCGCGCTTCCTGGTGATCGCTGAAGCGAAACAGCGGCGGCGCGGGCGGCAGCGGCACGTCGAGCGTGCCGTGGCTCTTCATCGCGCTCAGCACGATCTCGAAGAACTTGGCCTTGTCCGGATCGCACCACACGGTGAACGCGAAGCGCCCGCCCGGCTTCAAAACCCGGAACGCCTGCGCGATCGCGGCATCGGGGTCCGCCAGGTGCAGCAATCCGAACAGGCAGGTCACGACGTCGAAGCTGGAGTCGTCGAACGCAAGGGCCTCGGCGTCACCGAGCTGAAACTCGGCTTTCCTGTGCTTGCGCCTGGCCTGCTCCACCATCGATCCGGCGAAGTCGACGCCGACCACCCTGAGGCCTCGCTCGGCGGCGGCGCCCGCGAGCAGCCCGGTGCCGCACGCGACGTCGAGCAAGCGCATGCCCGGTTTCGCGCCGACGGCCTCGAGCAACGGATCGATCGCCTGCGCGGTGATCGTGCCGGTCAATTCGTCGTAGCCGCGCGCCTTGTTGTTCCACCCGGCGCGCTCGAGATCCTTGAAGCTTTCCATCGTCACATCCCTTGAAGGGCTCCGCGATGACGATGAGAATACCCATTGCAGCGGGCAAGGGTAAAGGCTCGGCGTCGAACAGGGTTTCCCTGGCTTCGCCGTTACTCCCGAATGCCTTCGACCTGCAGCACCAGCCGCACGCGGTCGGCGATGAATGGCAGCCCGAAGGTCATGCCGAACTCGCTGCGCATCACCTCGCCTTCGAAGTCGCCTCCGCACACCTCGCGCTTGTGCTGCGGGTGTTCATGGCAGCCGAAGCGTTTGGCGACCAGGCTGAGCGGCTGGCTGACGCCGCGCAGCGTGAACTCGCCGCGCACCTCCTTCAACTGGTCGGCCTCGAAGCGAAAGCGCCGCGCGACGAACCACGCTTGCGGGTACACGGCGGTGGACAGCAGGTCAGGCTCGCGCAGCCGTGCGTCGAAGACCTTCAAACCGGTGTCGAGTGTGGTCGTGTCGATCGTCACGCCGACTTCGCCGCGACCCGCGTTGCGATCGAGCGTCACGGTGCCTTGCAGCGGGCCGAAGCGGCCGCGGATCGTCGACGTGCGAAAGTGCATCACCTCGAAGTGCACGAAGCTGTGCGCCGGGTCGAGGCGGTAGTTGACCGGCTGCGCGGCGGCGCTCGCGCACATCGCCGCGAGCAGCACGATCAGTGAACTTGTGCGCCCAAGGCTCATGCCGCATTGAGGCACAAACGACAAGCCCCGCGAGGCGGCGGGGCTGCTGATGAACCTCTGGCCACAGAGGTTCCCAAGCCATGGCGCGAGATCGCTTACTGCTGCTTGATCGCCTCGACCTGCACCACCAGGCGCATCGTGTCGGGGAAGCCGAAGTTGAGCCCGTAGTTGACGCCCCACTGGCTGCGCTGGATCGTGGTGTCGAAGTCGCCGCCGCACACCTCGCGCTTGAGCATCGGGCTCACGTAGCAATTGAAGTTGTTTGCCTTCAGCGTGACCGGGAGCGTCTTGCCGAGCAGCGTCAGGCTGCCCGCCACTTCGCTCACCTTGTCGCCGCTGAAGCTGAACTTGTCGGCGACGAACTTGGCGGTCGGAAACTCGGCGGCGTTCAGCACGTCCTTGCTCTGCAGGTGCTTGTCGAACGGGCCGGTGCCGGTGTTGATCGACGTGGTGTCGATCGTGATCTCGACCTTGCCGGTCTTGCCGGCGCGATCGAGCAGGACGGTGCCTTCTTTCCGGTCGAAGCGGCCGCGGTTGGTCGAGGTGCCGAAGTGGCCGATCTCGAAACTCACGAAAGTGTGCGTCGGGTCGATCGCGTAGGTGCCGGGGTTGGCCTGCGCGGCGGCCAGCGCGCTCAGGAGGGAGGTGGCGACGAGGGTCTGCTTCAGGGTCATGCGTTCTTCCTTGCTGTAGCGGGTGGATGAGAAATGCGCATCACAGCGGGGCGATGCCGGTCAGCGCGAGCTTGAACTTCACTTGCACGTCGTTGGCGACCATCGAGGTGTCGGCCCATTCGCCTTCGCCGATCTTGAATTCGAGCCGCTTGATCGTGAAGCTGCCGGTCGCGGTGGACGCTGCGCCCTGCTGCGTGAGCGTCACCGGCACGACGAGCTCACGCGCGTTGCCCTTGATGTTGAGCATGCCCTTGACCTCGAACTTGCCGTTGCCCAGGCTCTTGATCGCGCTCGACTGGAAGCTCGCCTGCGGAAAGCGCGCCGCGTTGAACCATGGCGCCCTCGGCAACTCGGCGTCGGTCTCGGGCACACCGAGCGAGGCGCTGCCGACGTCGATCGTCAACGCGACCTTGCCGCCTTCGGGCTGCTTCGGATCGAGGCTCACCTGCGCGTCGAACTTCTTGAACTTGCCTTCGACCGGTACGCCCATCTGCTTGCTGACGAACACGATCTCGCTTTGCGCGGGAACAAGCTTCGCTGCGCTCTGCGCGCAGGCCGGTCCCGCCATCGCCACCAGCGCGGCCGATGCGATCGAGAGCAGTGTGACCGCCGGGAGTCTGTTCGTCTTTTTCATTCAACTCCTTGTGCGCGGCATGGGCCACATGCGCGACAGCAAACCGTCGCGATCGATGAACTGGTGTTTCAGAGCTGCCGCGACGTGCAGGAGCACGAACGCGCCGAGCAGGTAGGCGCCCGTCTTGTGCAAGGGCTTCAGCACGATGTCGGCGAACTCCTTGTTCACCGGTACGAAATCGGGCAGCGGCAGCACGCCGAACCACACGATCGGAAAGCCCGCGGCCGAGCTGTAGGCCCAGCCGAGCAGCGGCACCGCGAAGAACAGGATGTACAGCGCGAGGTGCGTGCCGTGATGCGCACTGCGCTGCCACGAGGGCATCGCGCGCTCGATGTGCGCGGGCAACGCCGGCGGCCGGTGCGCGAGCCGCCACAAAAGGCGCGCCGCCGACAGCACGAGGATCGTGATGCCGGCCCACTTGTGCCAGTTGTAGAGCTTCAAGCGCGCCGGCGAGAACGGCAGCCCGGTCATGTAGAGGCCGACGCCGAGGGAACCGATGATCGCCAGCGCCAGCAGCCAATGAAACGCGATGGCGACGCCGCCGTAGCGCGTCGCATCGGCGTCAAGGGTAGGTGCAGGGTGAGCGATCGTGGTCATGTGCAGCAACGATCACCGGCGTGCGGCCGGTGGATCGACGCAGCTTATGACGCGGCTTCAGCGCCCAGGTTCACCGGAATTGACGCAAAACTTCAGAAAACACGAACGGGCGCTCCGCAGATCGCCCACTCTGTGCGCTGGTTATTTGTAGAGCAACTGCGGCAACCACAGCCCGATCTCCGGGAACACGTACAGCAGGAAGATCGCGATCACCTGGATGCCCATGAACGGGAGCATGCCGGCGAAGATCTGGTTGAGCGTCACGTGCGGCGGCGACACGCCCTTCAGATAGAACGCGGCCATCGCCACGGGCGGGCTCAGAAACGCGGTCTGAAGGTTCAGCGCGACGAGCAGGCCGAAGAACAGCGGGTCGATGCCGAACTTCGCCAGCAGCGGAATGAAGATCGGCATGAAGATGACGATGATCTCGGTCCATTCCAACGGCCAGCCGAGCAGGAAAATGATTACCTGCGAAAGAATCATGAACTGGATCGGCGTGAGGCCCAGCGACAGCACCCAGTGCTCGATGATCTCCTGCCCGCCCAGCAGCGCGAACGAGGCGGAGAAGATGCTTGACCCGACGAAAAGCCAGCACACCATCGCCGAGGTTTTTGCGGTCAGGTACACCGACTCCTTGACGACGCTGTAGTTGAGCCGGCCATAGGCGGCGGCGAGCAGCAATCCGCCCAGCGCGCCGGCGGCGGCAGCCTCCGAGGGCGTGGCGAGGCCGAACACGATCGATCCCAGCACCGCGATGATCATCAGCGCCAGCGGGAAGAACGACGACAGCAGCATCTTGAAGATCTCGAGCCGGGCGAAGTTGAACGCCCAGTAGAAGACGGCGAGCGCCGCAGCGCCGATCGCAAGCGCGATCCAGTACCCGGCGGGAGCGGTTGCGCGTTCGACAGCCGCAGCCGCTGCGGCTTCAACCGGTTGTGCTGCCGCCTTCGCTGCTGTGCCCTTTTCCTGTGAGGCACTCTTGGTTTCGGACGGCGGCTCCTTCACTGTGTCCTCGGCTTCCGGCTCCTTCAGCCCGCCCGAGTCCGCGGCTGACTGCTGAGCCGGGGCGGCATCGTCCCCCGCCATTCCCATGGCTTGTATGCCCGTCGTCTCGACCTGCGCTGCCGGTGTCGTGACCATGTCGTAGGTCAAACCCAGCAAGACCACGACGACGAGCGCAGGAAGCAGCGTGATGCCGAGCTGACCGAGAATCGTCTTCATCGGCACATCGGCGTTGCGCCTGCCCTTGAGCGCGGAAAGCAGCGCCGGAAGCGCACGCGGGCCCGAGGCCCGCGACAGCTCTTCGGCGTGTTTCGGCAGCGCGACCTTGCGACCCTCGGCCGACAACGGCGGCATCAGCGCCGGCCTGATCTTCGCGAGCACCATCACGTAGAGAACGTACAACGCCGCCAGCATGATCCCCGGGAAGAACGCGCCGGCATAGAGCTGCACCACGGAAACGCCTGCGGTGGCGCCGTAGACGATCAGCAGCACCGAAGGCGGGATCAGGATGCCGAGGCAGCCTCCGGCCGTGACGGCGCCGGCCGATATCTGGACGTGGTAGCCGGCACGCAGCATCGCCGGGAAGGCGAGCAGGCCCATCAGCGTCACCACCGCGCCGACGATGCCAGTGGCGGTGGCGAAGATCGCGCAGGTCACGATGGTGGCCACCGCGAGCGAGCCCGGCACGCGCGCCATCGCCAGATGAAGGCTCTTGAACAGTTTCTCGATCAGGTTGGCGCGCTCGACCAGGTATCCCATGAAGACGAACAGCGGGATCGCGATCAGCACGTCGTTGGACATCACGGCATAGGCGCGCTGCACCATCAGGTCGAGGATTTGCCGTATGTCGAAGCCATAGGCGAACCAGCCGAACAGCATGCCCATGCCCATCAGCGTGAAGGCGGTGGGAAAGCCGAGCATGATCGCCACCACCACCAGCCCGAGCATCAGCAGGCCGAGATGGCCGTTGGTGATGGTCTCCGCCTGAAGCAGCATGTACACACTGCCGGCGATGAGGATCGACATCAGCGTGAAGCCGAACCAGAGCTCCTTCCTCACTTGCCCGGCTCCCTGTGGACCACGAACTTATCGAGCTTGGCGATGTCCTCGTCCTTGACGTGCACCATCTCCTTGAGCTTTTCGACGTCCACCTCCTCGACGTCGATCTCGCGCGAGGGCCATTTGCCCTGCCTGAGGCAGATGACGCAGCGGACGATTTCGACGATGCCCTGCAGCAGCAGGAACACGCCGGCGACAGGGATGATGGTCTTGAAAGGGTAGATCGGCGGGCCATCGGCCGTGACGGTCGAATGCTCGTTGATCGCCCAGCTCTCCGCGGCGTAGTAGTAGCCGGCCCAGGCGAGCGCGACCACTCCGGGAATGAAAAACACGACGTACAGCACCAGATCGATGGTCGCCTGGGTGCGCGGTTGGAAGAAACCATACAGCACGTCGCCGCGCACATGGCCAGCCTTCGCCAGCGTGTAGGCGCCGGCCATCATGAACATGGTTCCGTACAGAATGGTCATGGCATCGAACGCCCAGGCGTGCGGTTTGTCGAGCGCGTAGCGCGAGAACACCTCCCAGGAGACGAAGAGCGTGAGTACCAGGATGAGCCAGGAAAACGCCTGTCCGACCCAGGTGCTCAGCTTGTCGACAAACAGCAGCAGCTTCTGCATGCGTTTGAACCTTGCGAATAGGCGGTGAAAGGGAACACCATCCGGGGCTGCAGGATGGTGTTTCGCGCGGGCGCGTTGGACGGCGTCAGCCCTTCTTGGCAGCCGGCTTCTTGGCACCGAAGTAGTGGTTGATGGCCATGCGCCGGTTGACGTAGGTGTCGGCGTCCCATTTCACGACCCGCTCGGCGAACGCACGCTGCGACTCGATGATTTCCTTGAACAGCGGGTTCTCCGTGATCTTCTTCGCCGCGACCTCATCGTAGACGTCGAGCGTCTTCTGCAGCACCGCGTCTGGAGTCTTGTAGAACTTCACGTTCTGCTTGGTCTGCATCTCGATGTAGTCCTTCGAGTAGCGGTCTATCGCCTTCCACGACATGTCGGCCGAGGCTGCCTCGACGGCGTTCTCGATGATCGCCTTGATCTTGGCCGGCAGCGCGTCGAACTTGGTCTTGTTGAACGTGATCTCGAAGGTCTCGGCATTCTGGTGGTAGCTCTGCAACATGCACACCTTGGACACGTCGGGGAAGCCGAGCACGCGGTCGGAACTGGCGTTGTTGAACTCCGCCCCGTCCAGCAGCCCGCGGTCCAGCGCCGGCACGATCTCGCCGCCAGGCAGCGCATTGACCGCCGCGCCCAAGCCGGTGAACAGGTCGATCGAGATGCCGACGGTGCGGAACTTGAGGCCCTTGAAATCGTCGGCCTTGGTGATCGGCTTCTTGAACCAGCCAAGCGGCTGCGTCGGCATCGGCCCATAGGGGAACGACACCACGTTGGCGTTGATCGACTTGTAGGCCTTCTCCAGCAGCTCCTTGCCGCCGCCGTACTTGTGCCACGCGAGCATCATGTTGGCGTCCATGCCGTAGGCGGGGCCCGATCCCCACATTGCCAGCGCCGTCTGCTTGCCGTAGTGGTAGACCATCACGCCGTGGCCGCCATCGAGCGTGCCCTTCGACACCGCGTCGAGAAGGCCGAAGGCAGGCACCACGGCACCTGCGGGCAACACCTCGATCTTCAGCTCGCCGCCGGTCATGTCGTTGACCTTCTTGGCAAAGTCAAGTGCGTACTCGTGAAAGATGTCCTTCGACGGCCAAGTGCTCTGGAAGCGCAGCGCGGTGACTTGCGCCTTCGAGATCATCGGCGCCGCCATCGCGGCGGCACCCACGGCGCCAGCCGAAGCCGTCTTCAGGAATCGGCGACGCTGGGCGGTTTGCTTGGTGCTCATGTCTGTCTCCTTCGGTGTGTGGCTTGCGTTCCTAACCGCGGGCCCGTTTTGCGGGCGATTGCGGCGGCGCGCATTGACTATCAGCGGGGGTGCCCCATGCAGCAACTAGGTCTAACCCCCGCAGCGGGGCCCGCGGGCGCTGTGCGCCCGTCGCTCAGGTTGTATGGACAACCAAGGTCACGACGTGATCAAGGTCTTGCCGCGAAAGTAGTGGTTCCACGCGATCTTGAAATCGACCATGTAGTCGTTCTGCCACTGCCCGGCGCGTTGCGCGAACACCTTCTGCGAGTCGAGCACCTTCCTGAAGTGCGGATTCTTGGCCGACTCCTTGGCGATCACCTTGTCCCAGGCCTCGAGCTGGGCGCGCAGGATGGCGTCGGGGGTCTTGTAGAAATCGACCTTGTCCTTGGTCTTGAGCTCGATGTAGTCCTTCGAATTGCGTTCGATCGCCTTCCAGCTCATGTCGGCCGACGAAGCCTGCACCGCGCAGTCGATGACCGACTTCAGTTCGGCCGGCAGCGCGTCGAACTTGCCCTTGTTGAAGAGTATTTCGAACTGCTCGCCCGACTGGTGGAAGCTCTGCAGCATGCAGTTCTTCGTCACGTCCGCGAAGCCGAGCATGCGGTCGCTCGACGCGTTGTAGAACTCGGCTGCGTCGATCAGGCCGCGGCTCAGCGCCGGCACGATCTCGCCGCCGGGCAGTGGATTCACCGCCGCACCCAATTCGGTGAAGATGTCCGCCGCCAGGCCCACCGCGCGATATTTCAGACCCTTGAGATCCTCGACCTTGGCGATCCGCTTCTTGAACCAGCCCAGCGGCTGTGTGGCCATCGGGCCGTACACGTAGGACACGACGTCGACATTCAGGCTCTTGTAGATCTCCTCGAGGAGTGCCTTGCCGCCGCCGTAGTAATGCCAGGCGAGCACCATGTTCGGGTCCATGCCAAAGGCCGGGCCGGAGCCCCACAGCGCCAGCGCCGAGTTCTTCGCGTAGTGGTAGGCGAGTACGCCATGGCCTGCATCGAGCGTGCCCTTGTTGACAGCGTCGAGCAGCTGGTAGGCGGGCACCACGGCGCCGGCACGCAGCACCTCGATCTTCAGGCGACCGCTCGCCGTGTCGTTGACCTTCTTGGCGAAGTCCTGCGCAAACTCGTGAAAGACGTCCTTCGGCGGCCAGGTGCTCTGCAAGCGCAGCGCGGTGGTTTGCGCGACCGCGACCATCGGCGCCGCCATCGCGGCAGCACCCACCGCACCAGCCGAGACGGTCTTCAGGAATCGACGCCGCTGAGCGGGTTGCTTCTTGCTCATGCCTGTGTCTCCTTCGGTGTGCGGATGGCGTTGGCGCCGCGTACCTGTTTCGAGCGCGGTGCCGGGCACGCGCAGGTCCTTACTCACTATCTGCGGGGGTGTGCTGCGGGACAAGTAGGACTAACCTGCGCGACGCTGCGCCAGCGCGCTCACGCGCGCATGGGTCAGCGCAACGTGATGGTCAGTGCGGCGAACGCCGGCGCAAGCTCAGCATGTGCGGTCGCACTCAGCAGGCGATGCCGCAATGCGAAGTCGAGCGTGACCATCGACGCATCGACCGCCATGTCGGGACCGGCCGCCAGCGCGAGCGCCTGTGTCATCGGCAGGCAGTGGAACTCGGCCACTTCGCCGTCATGGTTGTGTGGCCGCAGGTCGTGGGGCATTTCGAGGTCGTAGACGAACAGTTGCTCGTGCTGCAGGCCCTCGGGCACATCGCGACACACTTCGACCAGCGAGCCGGCGCGCGCCTGCTCGACGAGCGCCGGCGGCAGGCCGGCTTCTTCGTGCCCCTCGCGCAGCAGCGCCTCGAAGGGCGTCTGGCCGTGCGGGATGCCGCCGCCGATCAGGTTGTCGAGCAAGCCCGCGTCGGTCGGCTTCTGAAGCGAGCGGCGCGCGATCCACAGGTGCGACGGCCGGCCGCTGTCGTCGTCCGCCAGGTAGCCGTTGCAGTGCGCAGCGAAGCAAAGCGTCCCCCAGAAGCGCGCCGCGGCGCGCTCGATCAACGCAAGCGGCTCGCTGCGGTACTGCGTGACGATCGGGTAGATTTCGTCGCGCCAGCCGACGACGAGGCCGAGCGTGCGCAACTGCGCGTTGATCTCGGCGAGCGTTGCGTCGCGGTCCTGCGGCGCGACCGTCAAGCGCACGCCGTCCGGCGAGACCGCAAGCGCCGGCGCGTGCAGCTCGAGCACCGGCAAGTGCACGCGCGCCACGGAGCCCACCACGACCGGCGCGCCGTCCACATCGATGGCGAACGGCACGCGGCGCTGCGCATCGCTTTCGCGCGCGGCCTCGAGGGCCGGCCAGAGATTCTGGAAAGCAAGGAGCGGCATGCGTCGAGGGCCGGCGGAGGGTCTACTACCGTACCACTTTGAGCGCCGCCTGCGCGGGCATGGAAGGCAGGCGGGCGTCGGGTCTCGCCACGCCGCCGGCGCGTGAGCGTGCCGTCATGAAA